>Ga0209403_10004268_pt1 | contig 15639 bp, 17 predicted proteins | sample ArcticOcean_MG_C_8_FD_187440 | JGI IMG/M metagenome (GOLD analysis project Ga0209403, IMG submission 187440) | Marine microbial communities from western Arctic Ocean - ArcticOcean_MG_CB11_86 (SPAdes) (version 2) | ecosystem: Environmental > Aquatic > Marine > Oceanic | place: Arctic Ocean... | reverse complement strand
AGTAGGTGAAGGTTTAATTTTTTTTAAAGAGTTTGATATTATGCTCATTAATTTTATTATGTTTTAAAATTATTAAATTATTATTAACTATAATGCAAAATACAGATCAAGAAAACAAATCTTATCCAATAAATGAAGACTTTATTCTTGGAAAAAAGCCAGAAGGTGGGATTAGATTTTCTACAGTTACTGATTTTAAACCTGCTGGCGATCAACCAGAAGCAATAAAAAAACTTATTTCTGGAGTAAAAAATAAAAATAATGAACAGGTATTACTGGGCGTCACTGGTTCTGGAAAAACTTTCACAATGGCTAAAATAATAGAAGAGTTAAATAGGCCTAGTTTAATACTGGCTCCAAATAAAACTCTTGCAGCGCAATTATACGGTGAAATGAAAAGTTTTTTTCCAAATAATGCAGTAGAATATTTTGTTTCATACTATGATTATTATACCCCAGAAGCTTATGTCCCTAGATCTGACACTTTTATAGAAAAGGAAGCATCTATTAACGAACAAATTGATAGGATGCGCCATTCAGCAACCAGATCATTACTAGAGAGAGATGATGTAATAATAGTAGCAAGCGTATCATGTATTTATGGCTTAGGATCGGTCGAGTCATATAGTAAAATGACTTTAAGCTTAAAAAAAAATAGCGAATACAATCGAGAAAAAATTATTAAAACTTTTGTTGATCTTCAATATAAAAGAAATGACCAAAACTTTTATAGAGGCACTTTTAGAGTTAGAGGAGATAATATAGAGATTTTTCCTTCACACCTAGAAGATAGAGCGTGGAGAATTTCTGTCTTTAAAGATAAAATAGATAACCTTGTAGAATTTGATCCATTAACTGGAAATAAAATAAAAGATTTAAATTTTATAAAAATTTACGCTAATAGTCATTATATTACACCTCGACCGACACTCGATCAGGCTATTAGGGAAATAAAAAAAGAATTAGATTTAACTTTACAAAAACATAAATCAGAAAATAAACTTCTAGAAGCTCAAAGGTTAGATGAAAGAACTCGTTTTGATTTAGAAATGTTAGAAGCAACGGGAACCTGTGCGGGTATAGAAAACTATTCAAGATTTTTAACAGGTAGAAACCCTGGAGAAGCACCCCCCACATTGTTTGAGTATTTTCCTGATAATACTTTAATTTTTGTTGATGAGAGCCATGTAACTGTCCCACAATTAAATGCGATGTATAAAGGTGACTATACAAGAAAAAAAACTTTGTCAGAATATGGATTTAGATTACCCTCATGCATGGATAATCGTCCTCTGAAATTTGAGGAATGGAATGCTATGAGAACCCAAACAATTTTTGTTTCCGCTACCCCAGGTCCTTGGGAATTAGATCAAACTTCTGGAAAATTTGTTGAACAAGTTATTAGACCAACAGGTTTATGCGATCCACCAATTGAAATACGTCCAGCAAAAAATCAAGTAGATGATCTTTTGGGAGAATGTAAAGAAGTTGTTAAAAAGAATTATAGATCATTGGTTACAACACTAACAAAAAAAATGGCTGAAGATCTAACCGAATATCTTCATGAAAATGGAATTAAAGTTAGATATATGCACTCAGATATAGACACGCTTGAAAGAATTGAAATTATGAGAGATTTAAGAATGGGAGTATTTGATGTGTTGGTTGGAATAAATTTATTAAGAGAAGGCTTGGATATTCCAGAGTGTGGTTTGGTTGCAATATTAGACGCCGACAAAGAAGGGTTCTTAAGATCTGAAAGATCTTTAATTCAGACAATTGGAAGAGCCGCACGGAATTTAGAAGGGAAAGCAATATTATATGCTGATAAAAAAACTAAAAGTATAGAAAAGGCAATTCAAGAAACTGGAAGAAGAAGAAAAATACAAGAAAAATATAACGTGAAAAATAATATTACAGCCACTTCTATTAAAAAAGAAATTTCTGATATATTGCAAAGCGTTCACGAAAAAGATTATGCTAAAAATAATTTAGATATTGAATTAGGTCATAATCTCAAAAAACATTTAAAATCACTTAAAAAAAGAATGAAGGAGTCTGCTGAGAACCTTGAATTTGAAGAAGCTACCAAAATAAGGGATGAGATTAGAAAATTAGAAGCTTCTGAGTTAGAAATTGGTATAAAACCTAAATTACGAAAAGCAAAAATAAATGATAGGATTTATCCTGAAGGCAGATCCACACAAGGCAAACCAGGAACAAGGCCGAAAAGAAAACGTTAATAAAAATGAAAAAAAATACAATCAACCAACAAATTGTATCTCCATGTATAAGCATTTGCAAAACAGATCCTAGAACTGGTTATTGCTATGGATGCGCTAGAACAAATAAAGAAAAGCTAATCTGGAAAAATGTAGATACAGAAATTTCTTGGAAAAAAAATAATTTGAATTTGCTAACTGAGAGATTGTCAGGGTGGCAACTACAAACCTTTAAAGAGTCTTATTCAAATAAGATAAAAACTGGTTTTTCACTATTTAAACAAAATCTAACAGCAAGTAATAATGAAAAATAAAAATATATTAATTACTGGCGCGGCTACAAGAGTTGGAAAAGCAATAGCTATACATTTTGCTGAGAGAGGTTGGAATATTGGACTTCATTATAATAAATCATCATCAAAAGCTAAAAGCTTAAAGAAAATACTTGAAAAAAAATTTGTGAAGGTAGCTTTGATTAAAGCTAATCTAAAAAATGTAAAAGAAGTTGAAAAAATTATTCCAAAAGCAAAAAAACAATTAGGAACTATTAACTGCCTAATAAATAATGCTGCGCTTTTTGAAAGAGATGATATTTTAAATTATACAACTAAAAGTTGGAACGAACATTTAAATATAAATCTTCTTGCACCTACAATTTTAATTAAGCAATTTACAATGCAAGCATCAAAAAAACAGGTATCAAATATAATAAATATTATTGATCAACGAATATTTAAACTTACCCCTATTTTTATGTCATACACTTTAAGCAAGAGTGCTCTTTATACGTTGACAAAAACAATGGCGATGAGATTGGGCCCAAATATGAAAGTAAATGGTATTGCACCCGGCCCAACTATAAAAAGTAAAAGACAATCTACAGTACATTTTAATAAACAAGCAAAATCTACATTACTTAAAAAGCCAGTAGGCCTAAAAGATATTTGTGATACCGTAGATTTTTTAATCAATAATAATTCTATAACAGGACAGGTTATAGCTGTTGATAGTGGACAAAATTTAGCATGGAACATGAAAAATGAAAAAGAATAATTTTAAAATTATAGAATTAAATTCAAAAAAAAATAAAAATACAGTTAAAAGAACTATATTAATTAAAGATTTCCTTGTTAATGAAATAATTGGAATTCATAAACATGAAAAAATAAAAAAACAAAAGATATTATTTAATATAGTTATTGATGTTAATCAAAATACACTGCCGGATGAAAAAGATTTAAATAGTGTTGTGGATTATGAAAAAATTACAAATAAATTATCAAAACTAACTAAAAGTAAAAGTTATAATTTTTTGGAAAGTTTAGCAGAAGATTCTTTTAAAGAAATATTTGAAGATAAAAGAATTAATTCAGTGAAAATAAGAATTGAAAAACCTGAAGCAATAATAAATAGTAAATCTGTAGGTGTAGAAATCTTTAAAAATAGAAATGACTATGAAAGATCTTGATTTAGGTAAAGAACTAATTAAAAAAAAAATTCCACTAGTGTCTAACAGTCCAGGAGTTTACAGAATGCTTGGTAAAAAAAATCAAGTACTCTATGTTGGCAAAGCTAAAAATCTTCCAAAACGTCTTAAAGATTATGCGATAGGCAAAAACCTCACAATAAGAACTAATAGAATGTTATCACTAACTCATAATTTAGAAATAATTACAACAAGCAGTGAAGCCGAAGCTCTTCTTTTGGAAGCCAACTTAATAAAAAAATTCAAACCAAAATTTAATATACTTTTAAAAGATGATAAATCTTTTCCATATATTTTTATTGAAAAAGATTGTGATTGGCCTCAATTATCAAAACACAGAGGGAGAAAAAATAAAAATGGACATTATTTTGGACCTTTTGCTTCAGTTGGATCAGCCAACTGGACTATAAAAATTCTTCAAAAAGTTTTTTTATTAAGAGTTTGTAATAGTTCTGTTTTTAAGAACCGTGATAGAGCTTGTTTATTATTTGAAATTAAAAGATGCGCAGCTCCATGTGTAAATTATATCGGCAAAGAAGAATATGGAAAGCTTGTTAACGATGCAGTAGCATTTCTTTCAGGGAAATCAAAATTAATTCAAAAAAAATTATCTTTGGATATGGAAAAATGTAGTAGAAATTTAGATTACGAAAAAGCTGCTGTTGTTAGAGACAGAATAAAAGCTTTAACTCAAATACAATCCTCACAGAATATAAGTTCTACAAACTTAAATAATGCTGATGTAATATCTATTGTTCAAGAAGCTGCGAAATCTTGTATACAAGTTTTTTTTTATAGATCTAAACAAAATTGGGGAAATCAATCTTTTTTTCCATCTCATGATGATGATCATTCTGCAGAGGAAGTGCTTGCTTCTTTTATTGCCCAATTTTATGAAAATAAAAATGCCCCAGCTGAAATTTTAATAAATAAAAAAATTAATAATTTAAGCTTGATTAAGACTGCTTTAGAAAAAAAGGAAAAAAAACTAATATCAATTAAGTTGGCTACTAAAGGAAATGCTTTAAAGTTGTCAAAAATGGCAGAAAAAAATGCAAAAGAAGCATTAACTAGAAAAATTTTTGAATCTGAAACGAATACCAAGCTGCTTGACCAAGTAGCTGAAAAATTTAAATTAAATATTTTGCCAAGAGTTGTTGAGGTTTATGATAACAGTCATATTCAAGGAGCGCATTCTGTCGGTGCTTTTATTACCTTTAGTTCTGAAGGTTTTGTTAAAACAAGATATAGAAAATTTAATATTAAAAATACAAATATTAATAGTGGTGATGACTACGGTATGTTAAAAGAAGTTTTAGAAAGAAGATTTTCAAGAATAATACAAAATAAAAATCAGTCTGATTTTGTAGTACCAGATTTAATACTTATTGATGGCGGGAAAGGTCAGTATTCAGTAAGTAGAAAAGTGTTAGATGACTATGGTTTCCATGACATTCCAATTATAGCAATTGCAAAAGGTAAAAATAGAAATCAAGGAAATGAAACATTTATATACAAAACAAGTAGTATTAAACTAAACAAAAGAGAACCTCTTCTATTTTTTCTTCAAAGATTAAGGGATGAAGCCCACAGGTTTGCGATAAGTAGCCACAGAATGAAGAGAAAAAAAAGTTTGTCAAAATCTTTATTAGATGAGATAAGTGGTATTGGGAGAACAAGAAAAAGGGCTTTATTAAATTACTTTGGTTCTGCTAAAGCTGTTGAATCAGCAAGTTATGATGACTTAAAAAATGTTGATGGCATCAAAACCACTGTAGCAAAAAAAATACATGATTTTTTTCACAAATAAATTAAATATATGAAACTAAAAATACCAAATACTTTAACGATAGGAAGAATAATATTGGTGCCAATATTTGTGATTGCTTTTTATCTTCCAGGTCTCTTAGGTGATTTAATTCCTTTTTTTATTTTTGTATTAGCTAGTTTTACAGATTTTCTAGACGGTTTATTAGCAAGATTATACAAGGAAGAATCAAAACTAGGTGAACTTTTAGATCCAATAGCTGATAAAATTATTGTTGCTACTGCCTTAGTTCTCCTTGTAATGAATAATACAATCAGAGATTATGAAGTCATTGCAGCAATAATTATACTTACCAGAGAAATACTAATCTCTGGGCTAAGAGAGTTTTTGGCAAAATCTAAAATTTCTATGCCTGTTACAGGATTAGCTAAATTCAAAACATTAATTCAGATGTTTTCAATTGCAATACTGCTTACGGGTGAAAGTGGAAATAGTGTCATTAATTTTCAAGATTATAATGCACATACAATTGGAATAATTTTGTTATGGTTATCTGCATTCCTTACACTTTACACTGGTTATGATTATGTAAAAAAAGGAATAAATCATGCTATTGAATAAGATGAATTTTAATAGATTTATTTTTTTCTTACTAAAGTGTGATAGCTTTCAGATAAATCTTTAATAATATCACAAACTTCAAACGTATACTTATCAATCTGAGAAACTGGTGTTACTTCAGCTGCTGTTCCAGTTAAAAAACAGCCTGTAAAATTAGACAACTCTTCTGGCTTAATTTTTCTTTCTATGATTTTAATATTTTTTGATTTAGCGATTTCTATAATGCTTCTTCTGGTAATTCCATCCAAAAAAGAGTCCGGAACAGGTGTATGCAATTCCCCCTTGCTATTTTTAAAAAACACATTAGCACCTGTCGCTTCTGCTATATTATCTTGATAATCCAACATTAAAGAATCTGTAAATCCGTTTTTTTCTGCTTCATGTTTTGAAAGTGTACAAATCATGTAAAGTCCTGAAGCTTTTGTATCCCAAGGGATTGTATTTGGAGCTGGCCTTCTCCACTTAGAAATATTTAATTTTATGCCTTTTAATTTAAGACTAGGATCAAAATAAGAGCCCCACTCCCATGTTGCAATAGCTACATGAATTTTAGTTTTTTGAGCTGAAATTGCCATCATTTCACTTCCGCGCCAAACTACAGGCCTCACGTAACCATTTTTAACTTTTTGTAAAGCAACTATGTCTTTGCAGGATTTATTTATAGAATCAGCATTATAAGGAATTTTAAATCCTAATCTTGAAGCGGAATAAAAAAGTCTTTCTGTATGCTCTTCAAGTTTAAATATTTTCCCATCATAAACTCTTTCACCTTCAAAAACACAGCTGGCATAATGTAATCCGTGGCTTAAAATGTGTATTTTTACATCAGGCCAATTGGTGAATTCACCATTATACCATATTTTTCCCGATCTTTTATCAAAAGGTATGGGTTCCATAATTATTTATTAATCTTAATTGATTTATTCGTTTCAAAAAAGTATCTATCTTAGGTAGATATGTCAATATAGCCTACCAAAACTAATTATGAGAGATCCTTTATACTTAAAAGATGACCAAATCAAAGAATTTATAGAACATATATTCTATGCTTATAGAGAAACATACTCAGATCCTAGAAAAATTTTAAAAAAACATTCTTTTGGCACCGCTCATCACAGAGCTCTTCATTTAATAGAAGGAAATGATGGAATAACTATTTCCGATCTTTTAAAAAAGTTAAAAATCACAAAACAGAGTTTAAATAGAGTTTTAAGAGATTTGATAAAAAATAATACTGTCAATATAAAAAAAGGTGAAATAGATTCAAGACAAAGGCAAATATATTTAAATGAAAAAGGAAAAAAACTTTTTAATGAAATTTTTCATGAACAAAAAAAAAGAATATATAATGCTTTAAAAAATTCTGATTCTGATTCCGTTATTAAATTTAAAAATGTTTTGGATAAAATAATTGATGAATAAATATATTGCTCATTTGCTTGTTGTCGATGATGATAATAGAATAAGAGAACTAGTAAAAGAATATTTGGAAAAAGAAGAATTTTTAGTGTCTACGGCTAAAAATGTTAATGAAGCCAAAAAAAAAATGGAAATTATTAAGTATGATTTACTTGTTTTAGATATTATGATGCCAGGAGAAAGTGGATTATCTTTAACCAAAGAAATTAAAAAAAACAATTCAATCCCTATAATTCTTTTAACCGCTAAAGGACAAACGGAAGATAGAATTGAAGGTTTGGAGGTGGGTGCAGATGACTACCTTGGAAAACCTTTTGAACCAAGAGAATTAGCATTAAGAATAAAAAATATTCTCAACAAGGTAAATACTTCAATTTTATCTGAAGAAATACTTATAGGAAAAACGTTATTAAATTTAAAAAAACTTACCATTGAAAAAAACAAACAAATTAATAAGATAAATCCTCAAGAGAGAAAAATTTTAGAACAAATGTTACTTACGCCTGGGAAAATTTTTTCAAGAGACGATATTGGAAAAATTATAAATATATCTAAAGAAAGAACTGTAGATGTAATGATAACAAGACTGCGCCAAAAAATTGAATTAGAACCCAAAAACCCCAAGTATTTACAAACAATTAGAGGATCAGGCTATGTTTTATGGATTGAATGATTTCATAAAAAAAATATTACCTAAAAGACTTTTTTATAGATCTCTTATAATTGTAGCTACACCAATAATATTGTTACAAATGATTATTACTATAGTTTTTTTTGATAGCCTTTGGATAAAAGCTAATAAAGGTATGACGCGTTCTTTAGTTAGTGAAATTCGTACTTTATATGATGTTTACGCAAATCCTGATATGGGACAAAAACAGACAATAATAAATTTATATAACAAAAATTTTGAATTTGCTATTTCTTACAAAAAAAATGAGCTTCTGCCAACAGAAATAAAGGAAAGATGGTATAGTCCAGTCGACAGAAGTTTAAGACGTGAACTTAAATCTGCATTTAATGATACCTACTGGTTTGACTCCACAAAATATAAAGAGGTGGTAGATTTAAGAATTAAATATCAAGATGGAATCCTTGAAATATTTTTTCCAAAACATAGAATTTCTCCATCATCAGCAAGGATCTTTGCTTTATGGATAACTTTACCAGGGTTGTTTTTAATAATGATTGCCATAGTCTTTTTAAAAAATCAAACTCGCCCAATTGTAAACTTGGCTAAGGCTGCTGAGAAATTTGGTAAAGGTGAGTTTGTCAAGGAATTTAGGCCCTCTGGAGCTAAGGAAATCAGACAAGCCGCTTATGAGTTTGACAGAATGAGAAAAAGAATTTCCATCCACCTCAATCAAAGATCTGAAATGTTATCAGGAATTAGCCATGATCTTAGAACTCCTCTAACAAGATTGAAGCTACAACTTGCTTTATTAAAACAACAAGATTTAGCAAAAAAAATGTCAGACGATATAGAGGAAATGGAAAGAATGCTAAATGAATATTTGGAATTTTCTAGACACCAAAAAAATGAAGAAACTGAATCAGTTCATTTAAATAATTTAATTGATGAAGTTGTTAAAAAATATCAAAATAAAGAAATTTATTTAAAATTAGATAATGATCAACAAATCAATATGCGTACTAATTCGATCAAAAGATGCTTGGGCAACTTAATTGATAATGGATTTTCATATGGAACAAAAGTGAATATCTCAACTCAAAAAACATTAAATAATATAGCAATTATGGTTGATGATGATGGTCCTGGAATACCGGAAAATGAGTACCAAAATGTTTTAAAACCCTTTTATAGAATAGATAAAAGTAGAGGCCAAAATAAATCTGGTGTAGGATTGGGGCTATCAATTACAAATGATACTATTCGTGCTCATGGTGGAAACATTAATTTTGAAAAAAGCCCCCTAAATGGTTTGCGTGTAAAAGTTACTTTACCTATTTAGATTTTATTTTTTTTTATATTGATTGAATTTTTTTTCAATTTTTTTTATCATTTTTTTTTGAACTTCAAACTCATCCCTACTAACAAGATTTAATTGATTAACAATATTTTCTAACTTGGATTTAAAAGTCTCTTCTACGTCTTTCTTTATATCTTTTGAGGCAAATAAACCTTTTTCAATTAATTTAGTTATATTTCTTAAAAAATCATTATACTTTTCCATATATTTTTAAATATCTTTAAGTTATTTTAATTTAATTATTAAATAAATTTTTTATAAATGATAGTACATAATTTTGATCCAGTATTAATTGACTTTGGCTTCCTGCAAATTAGATGGTACTCAATTGCTTATATTTTAGGCATTATTTTAGGTTGGTTATATGCAATTAAAATAATAAAAATAAATAAGAAAAAAAATTACAATTACCATGGTCTTGAAGAAAAAACCCTTGATGATTTTATAGTATATTTAATCTTAGGAGTTATTATTGGTGGTCGGCTAGGCTATGTAATTTTTTATAACTTTGGATATTATCTTACATATCCTTATGAAATTGTTAAAATTTGGCAAGGGGGAATGTCTTTTCATGGCGGATTGATAGGCGTGGTAACTGCTATTTTTATTTTTTCTATGGTTAGGAAAATTAGTTTTTTTAAAGTTTCTGATATTATTTCATGTGTAGCTCCTATTGGACTTTTTTTTGGTAGAATGGCTAATTTTATAAATGGAGAACTTTACGGAAAAGCATCCAATTTACCTTGGTCTGTGGTTTTTCCTGCGGGAGGTGATTTTCCAAGACACCCATCTCAAATTTATGAAGCCATACTAGAAGGTTTAGTTCTTTTTTTTGTAATAAACTTTTTTGCATTTAAAAAAAATCTAATAACTAAACATGGTTATACATCTGCTCTTTTTTTAATTTACTACTCACTTTTTAGATTATTTTCTGAATTTTTTAGGGAGGCGGACAATCATATAGGTTATTTTTTTAGTTACTTTTCTACAGGCTCTTTATTGAGTCTAATAACTCTTTTTTTTGGATTTATGATAATATTTATAATACGTAAAAATGAATAAAATAATTAATATTTTGAAAGGGGGAAAGTTTATTCCTTTAGATAAGTTTATCCATATTGCCCTCTATAATAAAAAATTTGGTTATTACATGAAAAAAAATCCTTTTGGAAAAAAAGGAGACTTCATTACCGCTCCTTTAATTTCTTATCTTTTTTCTGAAATGATAGCAATATGGTGTGTTGCATATTGGAAATATCTAAAAAAACCAAAAAAAATAATTATAATTGAATTGGGTCCAGGGGATGGATCTTTATGCAAAGATCTTTTGCAGACTTTTAAAAAATTTAAGGAATTTTATAGCTGTTTAGAAATTAAACTATTAGAGGTTAGTGACAAATTAAAATCAATTCAAAAATTAAAAATAAAGAACAGTAAAGTTAAATGGATAAAAAGCTTAAATAAAATAAATCAAGGACCTGTCCTATTTATTGGAAATGAATTTTTTGATTCTCTTCCAATAAAACACATTTTAAAAAATAATAATATTTTTTATGAAAAACATGTTAAATGGTCTAAAAATAAAAATAAATTTGAGACTGTACTTAAAAAAGCTAAAAATAATTTAACTAATAAGATAAAAAAACTTAAATTAAATAATTACGGAAATTTAATAGAATATCCAATAGAATCACTAGTTTACTTAAAGATAATATCCAAAAAAATAAATAAACTTAACGGCGGATTATTAGTTTTTGATTATGGTCATGACGAGTTCAAAAGTATAGATACTCTACAAGCTCTTAAAAAACACAAATACTCAAATATTTTTAAAAATCCTGGAACAGCAGATATCACAAGTCATATAAATTTTAAAATATTTCGATCTATATTGGAAAAAAATAACCTAAGTGTTGAAAAAATATCTAGCCAAAGTGAGTATTTGCAAAAAATGGGTATTTTACAAAGAGCAGAAATATTATCTAAAAAAATAAATTTTAAGGATAAAATAAATATGTTTTACAGAATAAGAAAACTTTTACATAATAAGGAAATGGGAAGTATATTTAAAGTAATGTTTGCACAGAAAAAAGATAAAAAATTCTCTTTAGGTTTTTAATAATGTTTTTATCGAAAAAATTAACTAGTGGTAAAAATTTGAAACATTGTTTTTTTTCAAGGAAAAATGGTTTTTCGACAGGCCTATACCAAAGTTTAAATTGTGGTTTGGGATCTCAGGATAATAAAGTGGATGTTCTAAAAAATCTTGAAGTCGTAGGAAATAAAATTGGATGCAAAAAAGAATCTTTAATTACACTAAACCAAATTCATAGCAATGAAGTTGTATACTTTAAAAGTGAAGATTCTGTTAAAAATAAATTAAATGGAGATGCTATGGTTACAAAAGTAAAAAATATTGCTTTAGGAATACTTTCTGCAGACTGTGCTGCAATTTTATTTTATAATCCGAAAAAGAAAATAATTGGATGTGCGCATTCTGGATGGAAAGGAGCTTTGAGTGGCGTTATACAAAATACAGTTTCAAAATTTAAAGAATTGGGTGGTAAAAATGATGATCTTATAGTCGCTGTTGGTCCATGTTTAGGTAAAGAAAATTTTGAAGTACAAAATGATTTTTATGAAAAATTTATGCTAAAAAATTCTAGAAATAAAGAATCTTTTGAAAAGAAAAATAATAACACTTATCTTTTTGACCTTAGATCTTTTATAAATAAAGAATTGGGAGTTCTAGGCATAAATAATGTAGAAAATATAGAAATTGATACATATTCAAGTAGCGAAAATTTTTATAGCTATAGACGCTCTTCACATCAAAATGAAAAAGATTACGGAAGGTGCATTTCAGTCATATTAATGACTTAATTAAATGTTTAATTAATTTGAAAAGTTTTTTTAAAGCTGTATAAACAACTTATCATATGAAAGTTCTTGCTGGTACAAGTAATCATAAACTATGTAAAGATATCGCAAGACAGCTCAAACTAAAATTAATAAATTCAAATATTAAAAGATTTGCAGACGGAGAAGTCTATGTGGAAATTAATGAAAATATTAGAGGTAATAGTATATTTGTTGTTCAATCAACGTCGAACCCAGCCAATGATAATTTAATGGAACTATTAATTTGCATTGATGCTTTAAGAAGATCATCTGCTAAAAACATAACCGCAGTTATTCCATACTTTGGGTATGCAAGACAAGATAGAAAAGTTGTACCAAGAACAGCGATCTCAGCAAAACTAGTCTCAAACTTAATTACAAATGCAGGAGCAAATAGAATTTTAAGTGTTGATTTGCACGCAGGCCAAATTCAGGGTTTTTTTGATATTCCTGTTGATAACTTATTTGCAACACCTCTTTTTGCAAGACATATCAAAAATAAAATTAAATTAAATAATTTAATATGCGTTGCACCTGACGTTGGTGGAGTAGAAAGAACCAGAGCTTTGAGCAGAAGAATAAATTCAAGTATTGCTATTATAGATAAAAGAAGACCTGCACCAGGAAAGTCAGAAGTTATGAACATTGTAGGAAATATAAAAAACAAAAACTGTGTCATTGTTGATGATATAATAGATTCAGGAGGAACCATTGTTAATGCAGCAAAAGCATTAAAAGATAAAGGTGCAAAAGATATTTATGTCTATATTACACATGCTGTACTGAGTGGAAAAGCCATTGCTAAAATAGAAAAATCACAAATTAAAAAATTAATAACTACGGATACGATAGATAATTCCAAAAAAATTATAAATAGTAAAAAAATAGAAGTGCTTTCAATAGGATCAATGATTTCTGAAGCAATGAAAAGAATTTCCAACTCTACCTCGGTTTCTAGTCTTTTTAAATAATTTTACTTGTTTTTTTTCAAAACATAATATAAAAACATCTTTCCAATTTATGAATATATTAAAAGCAACAAAAAGAACTACCGCTACCTCTGGCCAGATAAACAAGTTAAGATCTGACGGATTTATTCCAGCTGTTTTATATGGCGGGAAAAAAAATAATTTAAATATTAGTTTAAAAAAACTACAACTTCAAAATGTTATTAGTACTGAAACTTTTATGTCTAAAGTTTTTGATTTAGATATTGATGGAAATCCAGAAAAAGCACTTCCTAAAGAAATTGCTTACGATCCAATTTCTGATGAACCTATACATATTGATTTTATAAGAATTGAAAAAGGCTCTAAAGTAATTTTACAAATTCCTGTAAGATTTATTAATTCTGAAAAATCACCTGGTTTAAAAAAAGGTGGAGTTTTAAATATAGTTAGAAGGAAAGTAGAATTAAAATGTCCAACTGAAAACATCCCGGTAGAAATAATAGTTGATTTGGAGAGTATAGAAATTAATACAAGTCTAAAAATATCTTCGGTTAAACTACCTGATGGTGTGGTTCCAACAATTACAGACAGAGATTTTGTTATTGGAACTGTGGTGGCTCCAACTGTTTTAGTTGAACCAGAAAAAACTGAAGATGCTACAGCAGAAGGTGTTGATACTGCAGAAGGATCTGAGGCGGCTCCTGGTACGGAAGAAGGAAAAGCAGGCGATGATAAAGCAAAAACATCCGAAGTGGATGAAAAAGACAAAGCTTCTTCTGGTGACAAAGGCAAACCTGCTGCTAAAGAAATAAAAAAAAAAATAACTTAGGAATATTATAAACTATGCTTCTTTTAGTTGGTTTAGGAAACCCTAATCCCAATAACAAAAATAACCGTCATAATGTTGGTTTTTTAATAATTGATGCAATTAATGAAAAATTTAAATTATCCAAGCAAAAACCAAAATTTAAAGGTTTATTAACTACTGGTAAAATAGAAGAAGAAAAAGTTTATGCGATAAAGCCACTGACTTTTATGAACAATTCTGGAGTTTGCATCAAAGAACTTATTGACTACTTCAAAATTGACCCAATTAATGTTTTTGTTTTTCATGATGATATGGATATTGATTTTGGTAAAATCAAAGCAAAGTTTGGTGGAAGCGATGCTGGTCATAATGGAATAGAATCTATAGACAAAAATATAGGTAAACAATATTCTAGAATAAGAATAGGAATAGGAAGACCTAAAACAAATTCAACTGGGGAAGATCATGTTTTAGAAGATTTTTCATTAGATGAAATAAAAAAAATTAATGAAATCAATAAACATATAGTGGAATCTTTATCTCCTTTAATAAAAAAAGATCTAGTTTTATTTTCAAGTAAAATTAATCAAAAATAATAATGAGTTTTAAGTGTGGAATAGTTGGATTGCCCAATGTAGGTAAATCAACTTTGTTTAATGCATTAACTGCTTCTAAAAAGGCTCAAGCAGAAAATTTTCCTTTTTGTACAATTGATCCAAATGTTGGAATAGTTTCGATCCCGGACGAAAGATTAAAAAAAATATCCAATATATCTCAATCTATCAAAACAATTAATGCCGCAATAACCTTTGTTGATATCGCTGGACTTGTTAAAGGGGCTTCAAAAGGAGAAGGATTAGGAAATAAGTTTCTTTCTCACGTAAGAGAGGTTGATACTATTGTTCATTTAACTCGTTGCTTTGACTCAGAAAAAATTTTAAATGTGAATAAAGATGTGGACCCAATCAGAGATATTGAAATCATAGAAACTGAAATACTACTTTCAGATTTAGAATCTTTACAAAAACGCCTAGAAAAAAGTAATAAAAAAAAACTAGAAAAAGAAGAATTGATCTTCTTGGAAGAATGTAAAAATATAATAAGTGAAGGAAATAGTCCTGAAATACTAAAACAAAAATTTGATAAAAACCTAATAAAAAAAGCTGGTCTTTTATCTTTAAAACCTAAGATTATAGTATGCAATGTTGATGAAAAGAGTTTGTTAAAAGGAAATAAATATTCTGATATGTGTAAAAAGCAATTTTCAGATAAAAATGTAATTATAGTTTGTGCTGATATAGAAGATCAAATCATGAGTTTACAAAAAAAAGATCAGGAAGAGTTTATGTTTGAATCTGGAATTAAAAGTACGGGATTAGATAATTTGATTCGAACGGGTTATACAACATTAGGACTAAATACCTTTTTTACATCAGGACCTGAAGAAAGTAGAGCCTGGACAGTTGAAAAAAA
>Ga0209403_10004266_pt1 | contig 15645 bp, 14 predicted proteins | sample ArcticOcean_MG_C_8_FD_187440 | JGI IMG/M metagenome (GOLD analysis project Ga0209403, IMG submission 187440) | Marine microbial communities from western Arctic Ocean - ArcticOcean_MG_CB11_86 (SPAdes) (version 2) | ecosystem: Environmental > Aquatic > Marine > Oceanic | place: Arctic Ocean... | reverse complement strand
GAATACTCTCCGCCACCAACAGAATGCGCCGGCGCTATTCAGAAACCACCAGCTCGATAGGGCGGCACTGGCGCAAGCACAGCATTTGGCCAGGCTTGGGCAATTGGGCCATCTCGGCGCCAATAATGAGCACCTCGGAATCCGCCTTAAGACAATGGGCTATGCATTCGCGGAAAGTGCGGAGAATTTGGCCGCCGGCCCAATTGTGCCAGCACGGGTTAGAAAACTCTGGCAGGAGAGCCCCGGGCATAACCTCAATATGCTGCACCCAAGTTACAGTGAGGCCGGCATCGGCATTGCTGCGGCAGTGGATGAAACGATCTATTGGGTGCTGATATTAGCGCGCCCGCTGGACCCTTAGGCTGACTATCGGCCCGAGACTGTGAGCGGCCCAGGAGCTATTTGCTGGTCATCACCCAAACGCCGTCCCAGTTGCCTTTGGGCGGATTCTTCTTCAATTGGGCACAGCGCTCTATATAGGTCTCCGCCAACTTGTCCGTCGGATTAAGAGCGAGGGCATCCTTGAAGGCTTTGCTCGCGGCATCCCATTTGGCGGTGCGGTATAAATCGATGCCGCCGCGGAATTGGTTGAGCGCCTCCATTATGTTGGGGAAGGTTTCGTCGGTGTGATAGTCGAGAATTTCAAACACGCCGACCGGCTCCGTTTTGCCCTTCACGATCACCCGGTCTACCTCCCGATTGCGATAGGTGCCGCGCAGCTTGGCCTGGGTAAACTCGCTAATCAGAATATGTGCACTATATTGTTTGCAGGCGCTTTCCAGGCGAGCCGATAAATTTACGCCGTCGCCGATCACCGTATAGTCCATGCGTTTGGGCGAGCCGATATTACCCGAGACGACAAGGCCCGTATTGACGCCAACGCCCATGTCCACCGGCACCTTACCTTTGGCGACACGATCATGGTTGAATCGATTCAACTCGGCCATCATGTTGCAGGCGCAGCGCACCCCCCTATCCTCATCATCTTCATGGGGAAACGGCGTGCCGAAGATAGCCATGATGGCATCGCCGATGAACTTATCGAGCATGCCGCCTTCGGCCTGGATGCAATCCACCATGATGGTAAAATATTCGTTCAAAAGCTGCACCGTGCCTTGCGCGCCGAGCTCCTCGGTGAGAGTGGTAAAGCCGCGAATATCGGAGAACAGCACGGTCGCCTCCTTGCTTTGACCGCCGAGCATGTCCTCGCCGCCGCGGACCAGCTGATCGGCAAGCGATGGATCCATATAGCGCGCCATGGTGCTCTTGACCCGCTTCTCCGAGCTGATGTCTTCCATCATGATCATGCTGCCGAGCTTGTTTTTCTTGCCGTCGAGCAGCGGCAGCACCGTCACATTGAGCGACATATCCTCATCGTCGAAATTCATTTCGGAATCCATCACGATCTCGCTCTCGCTGGTTTCCGTAACGCGCGCGATTTTTTCCAAAACCCAGGCATTCTTATCGGTGAAGAATTCCTCCGCCGACCTTTTAATAATATCGTCCTGACCAACCCGCATGATGCGCAGGCCCGCCGCATTGCAGGTGACGATCTTGCCATTGTCGTCGAGCGTCACCACCGCGTTAGACATACTCTCCAACATGCTCTCGTTATAATTTTTGATGTTTTGCACATCATCAAACAATTGTGCGTTTTCGAGGCCGATGGCGATTTGCGCCGTGAAGGCATTCAGCCGTTGCTCGTCGTCTTCATCGAAGGTTGCGCCGCGTTTGTTAAGCACTTGCGTCACGCCAATGATCTTGGCGTTCTTATTGACGACCGGCACACAGAGGATCGAGCGGGTGAAAAACCCGGTCTGCTTGTCAAACGACGGGTTGAAGCGCAAATCCGCATAGGCGTAAGGAATATTCACGGACTTTCCCGACGTGAAAACCGCTCCGGCAATGCCGATCCCATTGGGGAAGCGGATCTTTGTCGTGCCGAGCCCCTCACCGACTTCCGTGTAGAGCTCGTTGGTTTTTTCGTCATTGAGGAAAAGCGTCGAGCGCTCGGAATCAAGTAGGCGGGTGACGGTCGACATGATCTTCTGCAACAGCGGCCCGAGCTGCAATTCAGATGATAGCTCCGAAACGATGCCGAGGAATTCAAGCTCCTTCTCGCGCGACGCTTCCATCTCCTCGACATAAAGCGTGCTTTGCAACGCCACCGCCGCCTGGGTGGTCATGGCCTGCAAGAGCGCGAGATCCGATTCCGTAAAGCGGCCCTTTTTCTTGTTGAGCATTTGCGCGACACCAATGCTGTCACCGTTCACGGTGCGCACGGGGGCGCACAGGATGCTGCGGGTTTTAAAGCCGGTTTGCTCATCGATCGCCCGGTTGAACAATTCGTTCTTATAGGCGTCATGGATAATCATGCCTTCACCGCTGGTATAGGCATGACCGGCAATACCGGTGGTGTTCATGATGCGGATTTCGCGCCGCACATCGCCCTGCGCCACACGCGAATAAAGCTCGCCGGTCTGATTGTCATTGAGAAACAGCGTGCCACGCTCAGCCCCCAACACCGAATTCGTCATATCTATCAGCGTCTGCAATTGCTCATCAAGCGTTTGATGGGCGGCGAGCTTGTTGGATACGCTGAGCAGCAATTCGGCTTGGCTTATTTTATCCTGACGTTCCTCCAGTGCAGCAGCAGCGCCGTTGCTGCGCCGTTTCACAGGTTTTTTAGACTTTGCAGATTTCGCCGCAGCGCCACTGGCCTTTTTCTTACTACGCGCTGCCGCCTTGGCACTGTTTGCAGCATTTTTGGCGGCAGCTGACTTTCCGCTTTGTTTTTCACGCGCCATCTTTGGCCTCTAGCCGATCGCGCAACACCGCTATGGTATCGTGCAACTGGGTAATTTCAGATTGCGAGATTCGCTCCAATTTCAGTAATTTATCATAATATAGAGCAGATTCACGCTCCAACTGATCGCGCAGCGCGTGGGCGGCGGATTGCAATTGCGCAACCTCATCCTGCGAACTGGCATTTACCCGTTGTACTCTTTCATCGCCGTCGATGCGCGAACGGTCAAACTCATCGCGCACCGCATTAATAGTCTCGCGCAATTGGGCGCTCTCGGTGAGCGAGGTGGAGCGAACGCGCTGGACACTTTCGTCGCCTTCCATGCGCATTTTTTCGAGCTCATCCCTGAGGGCATTTGCCGTCGACTGCAATTGCCGCGCTTCATCATTGGCCTCGGAGCGCACCCGCTGGACGCTCTCATCCTTTTCAATCCGCATCCGCTCTAAACTATCGCGCAACGCGCTGGCCGTTTCCCGTACCTGCAAATTCTCGGCATTTGCCGCCGCCACAGCTTTTTGCACCGCCTCCTGGCTATCGAGGCGCTCACGCTCCAACCTGTCGCGCAGTGCATTGGCGGTTGCTTTTAACTGTGCCAATTCGTCGGACATTGCCGCCACAGCCTTTTGCATCGCCTCGCTTTTCTCAAGCTGGGCGCGCTCAAGCTGATCGCGCAGCGCGCCGATGGTTTTTTGCAAATGCCGATTATCAATCTCAAGCTCATGCTCAAGATCCGGCGTGGACGGCTCAGGATTCAAATTCATGCTCATACTGGGTTTTCAAACAGCTTACAGCAATCGATAGGGAAATTAAAACCCAATGCAACCCTTTGTAATAAATAGAATATTTATAGCAATTTCCTTGCCGTATATCGCCTTCGTGACAGACACCGGCAAACCGGTCAATATTTGTCCGCTTAAGATTTATGATCCCACCAGAGGCCTGAGGAGAGAATTGTGACGTCAGCTACCGGGGCACCCAGCGAATATATCAGTACGGTCTGCCCACATGATTGCCCCAGCACCTGTGCATTGGAGGTCGAGCGGCTGGACGCCAGCACCATCGGCAAGGTGCGCGGCGCCAAAGAAAATGACTACACTGCAGGGGTAATTTGCGCCAAGGTCGCGCGCTACGCTGAGCGTGTGCACCATGCTGGCCGCATTGCCAATCCACTGCGGCGCACGGGTGAAAAGGGCAGCGGCGAGTTTCAGGAAATTTCGTGGGATGATGCGCTCGACGAGGTAGTGGAAGCCTTCGAGAAAGCCGAGCAATCCTATGGCAGCGAGGCGGTTTGGCCCTATTTCTATGCCGGTACCATGGGCCTGGTGCAACGCTTCGGCATGAATCGTCTGCGCCACGCAAAACGCTATTCCGGCCAGTTGGAAACTATCTGCTCATCGACGGCGCGGGCCGGATACTCTGCCGGCGTCGGCGCCTGCATGGGCAGCGATCCGCGCGAGATGGCGGAATCTGATTTGATCCTCTGCTGGGGGGTCAATCCGGCCTCAACCCAGGTCAATGTGATGACCCATATCAGCCGCGCGCGCAAACAACGCGGCGCCAAGCTGGTGGTTATCGACCCCTACCGCACGCGCACCGCCAAAGTGGCCGACCTCCACCTGCCGCTGCGTCCCGGCACCGACGGCGCGCTCGCCTGCGCGGTCATGCATGTGCTCTTCCGGGAGAACTTAGCCGATCGCGATTATCTGGCGCAATACACCGACTTCCCGCCTGAACTGGAGCAGCACCTCTCCTCGCGTGGCCCTGATTGGGCGGCGCCGATCACCGGCCTCTCGGTCGAAGAAATCACTGAATTCGCCCGCCTCTATGGCCGCACCGAGCGCAGCTTCCTGCGCCTCGGTTATGGCTTTACCCGCACCCGCAACGGCGCCGCAAATATGCATGCAGCAACCTGCCTGCCGGCAGTCACCGGCGCCTGGAAGCATCGCGGCGGCGGTGCATTTTTCAGCAATGGCGGCCTATACGAATATGACCAGACATTGCTGAAGGGGCTGGACGCATTAGACCCTGCCATCCGGGTGCTGGATATGTCACGCATCGGCCCGGTGCTGACCGGCGACAAGAGCGATTTGGGCGACGGCCCGCCGGTCACGGCGACAATCATGCAGAACACCAACCCGGCAGTGGTCGCGCCGGAATCGGCCAAGGTTAATGTCGGCCTCAGGCGCGAAAACCTATTCCTCTGCGTGCATGAACAATTCATGACCGATACCGCCAAGCTCGCCGATATCGTCCTGCCCGCCACCACTTTTCTCGAGCATGATGATTTCTATCTCGCCGGCGGCCATAGCCATGTGATGGTCGGCGCCAAGATGATCGAGCCGTATGCCCAAGCGCGCGACAATCACGATGTCATATGCGGTTTGGCGAAGCGCCTCGGAGCAGCGCACCGCGGCTTCGATATGAGCGTCTGGGAGATTATCGATGAAATCTTCGAGAATGCCGGCTGGCCGAGCGCCGATGACGTCAAAGCCAAGCGTTGGCATGAATGTGCGCCAAGCTTCGAAGAAGGGCATTTCCTGAACGGCTTTAAAACCGCCGACAAAAAGTTTCACTTCAAGGTCGACTGGCCGACAATCGGCACCACCGGCGCTGACCTGCCGGAACTGCCGGATCATTGCGAGGCGATTGATAATTGTGACGAGGAGCATCCGTTCCGCTTGGTCACTGCGCCGGCGCATAATTATCTCAATTCAAGTTTCACCGAGACCGAAACCTCCATAAAACGCGAGGACAAGCCATCGATTATTTTGGCGCCGGCGGATGCGGAGGCGATGCGCGTTGTCGCGGGCGCGGCCATGCGCGTTGGCAATCAACTGGGTGAAATAACCGTACCGGCGCGAATTGCCTTAAACGGTCAGAAGCCAGGCGTTGTGGTGATCGAATCCATTTGGCCGAACAGCGCTTTTAAAAACGGCCTCGGCGTGAACACCCTGACTTCTGCGGATGCCGCCGCGCCGGTCGGTGGCGCCGTGTTTCACGATACCGCCGTCTGGGTTAAACCCGTCTGATTTCCGCCTCTATTCAGAAGACGGGTGCAGCGCCGGAACATAACCGGCGGCAAAAACTTTCACTATCGCTGGTGGGGTGAGCAGGCGGAGCGGCGTATTGTTCTCTATTGCCGCGCCGTAACCGTGAAAGCTCCAGCGATAGAGACGCCCCGCCTTCACCAAATAGGCCGCATCGCCTTGCGCCATCATGACGCCATCCGGCATGCCCCGCGCGAGGACAGTTTTCTGCTGCGCGCCTGTGCGCTCCTTGTGCAGCACCACATCCATAGCGTCCGCTTTTGCTTCTGTCGGCAAACCTGCACCCTGCCACGCCACTTTAAACGCTCTATAATCGGCACGGCGGCATTCAGCGCACGGGCGATGCCCGCCAGCGAAGGCCGTGGCTTCATCGAGAAAGAATAATTCGGTATAGCGCCCCGGCGTCATCACCTCACGGTGCCAGCCTTTGAAGCTGAGTCGACAACATATCCAGCGCCGCGATGCCCAGCGCCGCCGTCGAAGCTGCTGCTTATCGTCATGAATACAGCCGCCGCGATTGCCCATCATGGTGCCACGATCCGGCACGGCAACGATCTCGCCAAACGGCGTGACGCGATTTTGTAGCGGGTGCTGCATGGCGATCCTTCAGATAATACTATCCAGCCCTTCGATCAGGCGCGTGACTTCAGCTTTGGTATTGTAATGCACCATGGAGGCGCGAATAACACCGCCCGAATCTGCCAGGCCAAGATCACGAATACAGCGCGCGGCATAAAAATCACCGCTGCTGACCGCCACTTTATAGGGCAAAAGTGCCGCTGGAATTTCTTCAGCCCGACGACCGGCGACGGTGAATGAGAAGGTCGGCGCGCGCAGCTCTTGTGCCGCCGTCTGGCGACCGATTAAACGCACGCCCTCTTTGCCGCGCAAAAATTCAACAAACGGTGCGGAAATACGCTCCTCATGATCGGCCATCAAACCATAGACCTGCTTGATGCGATCATGCAGCTCGAGATTGCCGCTACCGAAATGATGGCCGTGGAGAATATCGAAATAATCGGTGATACCGGAGAGCGACGCCGTCAATTCATGATTAGAACCGCCCGGATTGAGTTTGAGCGGCACATCATCGGCCAAAAAATAGTGATTATTATTGTGAGCACGGGCCAGAAGCTCGCGCTTGCCATAGACCAGCGAAAGATGCGGGCCATAGAGCTTGTAGAGCGAACAGAGATAAAAATCGACGTCCCAGGCCCTCACATCGAGCGCCCGGTGCGGCGCGTAGGCCACGCCATCAACGCAGACCAATGCGCCGGCAGCATGCACCCGGCGCGTTATCTCCGGCACATCATTGATGCCGCCGGCAATGTTCGAGAGATGGCTGAAACAGACCAACCGCGTCTTGTCATTCAGCAATTTTTCGAGCTCTTCCAGCTCAAGTTCGGCGGTCTCCGGATTGATGCGCCATTCGCGGATCACCAAGCCTAACTCTTCCAGCCGCCGCCAACCGCCATTATTAGCTTCATGATCCAGATTGGTACAGATGATTTCATCGCCCGGCGAAAACCAGCGACGGATCGCCTCGGACAGCATATAAACATTCATGCTGGTGCTGATGCCGACCATGACTTCATCCGGCGCAGCGCCTATCATCTCAGCCATCAGGCGCTGGCTCTCGATTATCTTTTGCCCGCCCTCAGCGGAGGCATCATAGCCGGCGGCCGGCTGAACGAAGTTTTCGGCCATATAGGATTGCACGCGCGCCAGCACGCTGTCGGCCGCCAATGTGCCACCGGCATTTTCAAAAAACGCCCACTCCCCAGCCAAAGCAGGGAAATGAGAGCGCGCGAAATCAACATCGAGCTGTATGCCGTCGGCTGCCATGATTCAGCTAGCCGTTAAGTGCAGCGATGAGATCGGCAGTCGATACCCGCTCGGCGATATTTTCGAGAGCATAGTTCAGGCCGGCATTCTGCCACTCGTCATTGATGGTCGAGGTGCCGTCGGTCACCACCACGGCGCGGTAACCGGCATCGGCGGCGTGGCGCGCTGAATGCTCGACCGAGAAGTTCGTCCACGCTCCTGAGACGATCACGGTGTCGGTTCCGAGGCCCCTCAGGATGGTCTCCAAATGGGTGTCATGAAAACCGTTCATGCGCATTTTCTCGACCACGAAGTCACCTTCCTGCGGCTGCAGGCCATCTGCCGGCGCCGCCTCCAGGTACCGCGCACCATGGCATTGGCTTCCTTCAGGCCTTCAAACAAGGGCGCATTGATCTTTAACCCCGGCACCCCGGCCTCGACAATATAAAGCACGTGAATGATCGCCATGCCGGCGCGCCGACCGGCGGCGGCCAAATCGATAACATTGGCGACGACATTCTGGCTTTTAGCATGAACCGGCGCACCTGAAGCGGCAAACGCACCGCCTTCGGTGATAACGTCATTCTGCAAGTCTTGAATGAGCAAGGCCGTGGTCTTTGGGTCGATCTCAATTGCCATTTTTCTGCGCCCTCAGACCATGTAGCTTAGGCGATTGCCCGAGACCTTCATCTGCACCCGGTAGACCGAGGTTGAACAGCAGCAATAGAGGATGTCCCAATTCGGCCCACCCCAATTAAGATTGGCTGAATGCTCAGGCATTTCGATAATGCCGAGATGCGTGCCGGCGCTGTCAAATACCCAGAAGCCTTTCGGCCCGGTGACATAAATATTGCCGTTCGCATCACATTTCATGCCATCGACCACGCCGCCTTCCAACTCACCGTCACCGATATTCTCGGCAAAAATACGGCCATTGGAAAGCGAGCCATCGCCGTTCACGTCATAGACGCGAATATGGCCAGCTGGCGTATCGTTGATATAGAGCAGGCTCTCATCGGGTGAGAAGCAAAGGCCGTTGGGCTGGCCGTAATCTTTGGCAACGCAGGTTAACTCGCCGCTCGGCGAGATGCGAAAAACGCCCTGGAAGTTGAGCTGACATTCGCGCTCCACACCGAATACCGGTATGCGACCATAGGTCGGATCGGAGAAATAAACCGCACCGTCGGATTTCACCACCACGTCATTCGGGCTATTGAGCTCTTTGCCCTGAAAATGGGAAGCCAATACCTGGCGTTCGCCGCCCGCCGTTTCGCACGCCAGATAGGAGGTCGAATGCTCACAGATATAAAGGTTGAGATCGCCGTCATAGGTCATGCCGTTGCACTTGTGGGCCGGCATGCCCGAAACCTCGCGAACGACACTGTCGCCATCCGCTTCGCTCCAGCGGCGGCGCACATCATTCGGTATGTCGCTGAAATAGAGACAGTTTTCCGAAGGATTCCAGAGCGGCCCCTCGGTGAATACGAAGCCTGTGGCGACCTGTTCGACCACGGCATCCTCAACAATTAATTCAAATATCTTGTCTGAATTTGCGGTAACGACCATCTCCAATATCCTTTTTTTGTTTCGTATCTGCCCCATGATAGCTTCTCACAAGCTAGCGTGAAGCCAAAATTAGTACCTGCCTATGATGATGGCACCGCTGGCGAGTTAGCGCCATACCAGCTAGTCTGAAAGTCGTTGAATCAGGAGCGGAGAAGCATCGTTATGAAACTTTCACTAATCCAAATGAACAGCTCACCCGAGCGCGACGAAAATATCGAACGCGCAGCGCGCTATATTGATGAAGCAGTGGCACGCGACAAACCGGACTTAGTCGTCATTCCCGAATTTTTCAACCACGTCTACGTTTTTCAATATCGCGATTACAAATATATCGATTGCGCCGAGACAGAAGCGGGTGCGGCGATCACCCGCATGCGGCAGAAGGCCAAGGAGCATGGCATTCATATCATCGCCACCATCTTTGAAGAGCATTCGGCGGGCAATTATTATGATTCGGCCATGGTGATTAACCCCGAGGGCGAAATCATCGGCAAATACCGCAAGGTTCAGCCCGCCGCCGTGGCTAGCCTAGAGAAGATATATTTCCGCTACGGCTCGCATTTTCCGGTGTTTAAAATCGGCGAATGGCGGGTCGGCATTAATATTTGTTACGACACCTTCTTTCCCGAATCCGCCCGCTGCGCAGCGCTTAACGGCGCCGAGCTGATTGTTATTCCGTTTGCCACCCCCAAAAAGAAATGCTGGCGCGAAATGATGATGACCCGCGCCTTCGAAAACGGCGCCTATGTTGCGCCCTGCAACAAGGTGGGTCTGGAAGGCGATTGGCTCTTTGGTGGGCGCAGCATGATCGTATCACCAACCTCGGAAGTGTTGGTTGAGGCCGGTGAAGACGGCGACGAGACCATCACCGCATCGCTCGAGCGTGAGCTGGTGTTTGAGGCGCGGCGCAACTTCCCCATGTTCCGTGACCGCCGGCCAGACCTCTACACGCCCATATGCAGCGTGACCGAGGATATACCGTTGGTAAAATAAAATGGTTCGGCGATCCCTCAGGTTATTTGCTGCGAGTTTTACTCTGGCACTAGTCACCGTCAGCCCGGTTCGCGCCGAGGCAGAGGAGCCAACGCCTGCGCAAGACATGCTGAGCGAAATTCTCGAGTATATTGGCGATGAGTTCCTCGAATCCGAAGCCGGCGAGCGGCTCGAGATGAGCGCTGAAGCGAGTGCTGCGGCGGTCGGCGAAAGCATCAAAATGAAATTTCCCGCGCCGCGCATTATGGCCGAGGATGGCGTCTGGATTCAAATGGAGAGTACCGCCGCCCGCATCACGCCGATGGGCGGGAAGGCATTCGAATTCTCGTTGAAGCTGCCGCATTCGCTAACCGTCTCCGATAAAAACGGCCAGCCGGATCTACGAATTGACTGGCGGGGTGGCCCTATGCGCGGTGTCTGGCGGGCCGACCTGGAAACGTTGTCGGTTATTCGCGGCAATGTTTATAACGTTGTTTTAACCGACCAGAGCCAAACACCTGAGCATAATGACGGCACTATCGAAACTATATCCCTTGATCAAGAGCTAACCGAGCTATCCCCTGGCCTTTGGAGCGGCCCCATAGCGTTTGAAATGACAAAGCTCGAAATCCACCCGGCGGGAAAAGCCGAAACCATTTCACTCGATCGGCTTTCGCTTATCGGTGAAACCAACGATTTTGACTTACCGGCATGGCAGGCGATGATGAAGGTGCTGGACAGCACGTCGATTTTTAGCGAGGCGGAATTTTCATTCGACGATCCGCAAATAGTCAGAGCCGCGCAGATAATTGCCGACATGCACGGTGGCGCGGATAATTATATTTTCACACTCTCCGGGCTCCGTTTCAGCAGCCAAAACAAGCGCCTATTCAGCTTGCATGAAATGATTCTGAATTTGGCCTATGACAATGACGCCCGGCCGGGAGAGTACAGCCTTGCCCTTAACTTAACTGGCCAGGAGCAGGCGAAGATTTCCATTCCACCAGAGTTTTCTCCCCAGCTCGCCGTGCTGAAGCTACACCTTGAGCGTTTTCCCTTACGCCAAATTCTGACAGTCCCACTGCGCGAGCCAGCGCCAGCGACTGGTTTGCAGACAGGCCAATATGACGCCATCTTAGCAAATTTTCTGCTGCCGTTAATTTACGCCAACCGGACAGTCATTCACTTTGATGAGGTGACAGTGCGCGCGGCCGCCGCCTCACTTACGGGGCACGGAAAATTGACGGCGACGGAGAATTCATCTCTCAGCTTGGTTGGCGAGGCGCAATTTTCAGTAACTGGCCTGGACAAGCTTATTCTGATGACGGCACAACAATCTATCAGCGGCGGCGTAGCGCCGCAGCTGCTCGCCGTACTTACGATGGCCAAGGGCATGGGGCGCCCGGAAATCAATGCAGACGGCGAACTGAGTTACGTGTTTGACATCGTACTACCGCCAGACGGGATCATCACGATCAATGAAATTCCGCTCAACCTGTTGTAGGATAGCGGCATGACATCCTTGGCTCAGCCGCGCCAGTCCTAAGCGTTATTCATACTCAATCGTAATTTTGCCGCAGCTTCTTGGTCAGTTTGGTTTGCATATCGGCGACCTGCTGCGCCACTTCGCCGGCCGTGGTCCGCACCGATGAGGATAATGTTGCAGTGGTGCCGGTCTCGCTCTACATTTGATGAATGACGTTCGACACGGCCTGGGTGTCATCCGCTGCCTGTTGGGCGTTGCGGCTAATTTCGTCCGTGGCTGTTCTCTGGAACTCGACAGAATCAGCAATCACCTGGCTGGTCTCATCAACAGCATCGATGGTTTCGGAAATACGTGAAATTGCCGCGACCGCATTCTCAATTTCGCCTTGAATACCTCCATTCTGCGTTTCAACCTCTTCCGTCGCCGACGTGGTTTGATTGGCCAGGCCTTTGACCTCGCCGGCAACAATGGTAAATCCAGCGTATAGTGTGGTCCGTATTTTCACCTGTAATACCTCTATGCCGCTGCCTGCAGCAAAGCGCCCCTGGGCTACCATGAACAATTTTTTTGATGAATTTTCGCTTAACCAGCGATAACCCAGCGATAACCCAGCGTGGCGATGATATTTTAGTGAGTCACCAATTATTTACATCTCTTGAACTATCGCATGTGAATTCTTCAAACGATACGCAGGAGCGAAACATCTGCTGGGAGTACACGGAGATATCGCCATATCAAGGGGTATCGTCATTTTGCAATCTTTTAAGAGCCGCTTATTTACGCCGGTAGCCATTCCGGCGATCGTTGAATTGGCCGCGAGCGTAACTGTCTGGTCATTACCCCAGGCGAGCAGTCGCGCAGTCGAGGCGATACAATCTCTCAGGCAAAACCCGACTGCCGTCGCAAAGCCATGGTCAGAATCACGTTCGGCAGAATTTCAAATCGTCGCGACTTGTGGCCCGTGCAATCCGTGCGCGGCGGCAAACCCATGCAATCCTTGTGGCGCGTCCAACCCCGTGCGGCGCCTGTGGCGCATGCAGCCCGTGCAACCCGTGTGCGGCAGGAGGCAGCTATTCCGCCCACTGTGTCGCCCCAAGATTGGTGACCGCCGCACTTCTGCAATCCGTGTCCGGCAGCAAACCCATGCGGCCCGGGCGGCGCCTATAACCCGTGCGATCCATGCGCGGCAGCAAATCCGTGCAACCCGTGCGGCCCCTGCGGCACTTGTAACCCTTGTAATCCATGCGCCGGCGCAGAAACACCATTGCTCACGGATGCGGAAGCGGCTGCGGCGTTTGATTGCATCAAAGGTGATCTTGTTGCCGCCTATAGCAAATCAGGCATTGCCCTGAGCGGTAAATATCAAGACTGGAGGCGCTACAGCACGGTTCCCTATCTCTCGGATGCGCATGGCCTGCGCTATGTTAACAATTACGCCAATGACGCCGGCCGTGACTACGGCATGTATGAAGAGGCCGGCGACATGCCGCCTGGCGCCATCGCCATTAAAGAGAGCTTTGTGCTGTCGCAGGATGGCCGTATTGGTGTTGGACCCTTGTTCACCATGGAAAAACACGCCGCCGGAACCTTTCCCGATCGGCGCGACTGGCCCTATTCCATGGTCATGCCGAACGGATCGGTGCAGGTCAGCGCTGCCATACAGAAGTTCTGCAACGTTTGTCATATCATCGCGGGAGATGAAGACGATTATTTGATGTTTTTGCCGGACGAATACCGTGCCAGCGCAAATTAATTCCGCACGACACGTTAGGCGTCATAGTCTGCCAAGGAGGCCATAATGTGACTGTTTATTTCGGCCCTATCCCTGTTGATCATACTCACGCCGCTCGCGGCCTTTGCCGAGACAGAACATACGGTTTTGCAGAAGGGCAAAAAATTTAGCCCGGCGGAACTGAATATCAAAGTGGGCAATACGGTCACTTTTGAGAACAACGACAAGACGCGCCACAATGTATATTCAAAATCATCCGGACAAAAATTCAAGATCCGCAAACAAAAGCCGGGCGCGCGGGATTCTGTCTCGTTCGATAGTGTCGGCGCCGCCGAGGCGCGCTGCGCCATTCATCCAAAGATGAAGATGGTCATCAACATCAGCAACTGAGCAGCGCGTAAAAAAGGGGAGGTAGGCGCGCCTACCTCCCCATCGTATTTTGCTTCGCTACGCAATCTCGCCTGCGCTTAATATTGTACCCGGTTGGTCAGGGCACCATCGACCACGATATTCGTACCTGTAATGAATGTTGCAATTGGGCTGGCTAGGAAAACAGCGGCATTTGCTACTTCTTCCGCCGTCGCCATGCGGCCCATTTTATTTAGGCCCAACGCTTTGCTGAAGAGCTCGGGAATGTTGTTTTCAATCATCTCCCAAACGCCGCCCGGAAAATAAGTGTTGCCGGGCGAGACGGAATTAACGCGGATATTTTGCCCCGCCAATTCGCAGGCCAGTGTTTTCGCGTAATGAAGAAGCGCCGCCTTGAAGGCACCGTAGGGGCCAGCGGCAAAATCGATCTCCACGCCGGAAACGCTGGAGATGATCACAATCGAGCCGGCATCAGATTTTTCCAACAACGGCAATGCGGCTTCCGCAGCGTTGACCGTGTGCAGCATGTCGACTTCAAATTGCGCGCGCCATGAATCCTCGTTGCGCTCAATCGCCAATGCACTGACATTGGGGATCAGGATATCTAATCCGCCGAGCGCCTCGGCGCTGTCCGCCACCCATTTTCGCACCGCATCGCCATCGCGCACATCGATCGCGCTGCCCCATGCCTCAACACCTTTTGCCTTGAGCGCCGCAACCGTTGAGTCCACCTCTTCGCTGTTGCGCGCGCAAATACCAACATTGCAGCCTTCATCGGCCAACAAATTGGCAATAGCGCGGCCAATGCCTTTGCTGCCGCCGGTGATAATCGCCTTGCGGTCCTTTAAACCTAAATCCATGTTCCGATCCCTCCCTTGGTTTCTCGTTATATTTTCGTACAAGACTTCCATGGTTGTGCCGGATATTATGCCCCAAGACAACATCCCAGGGAGGGAATAAAAGTGGAATTCGGATTTAACGTCCCCAATAGCGGCAGTCTCGCCAACCCCAGCGATATCACGACTATTGCACAGCGCGGCGAAGAGCTGGGGTTTTCCATTCTGGCGGTTCCCGATCACATCGTATTCCCGCGCAGCATTTCCTCGCGCTATCCCTATTCGGCTGATGGCGCCTTTTCCTTCGCGGCCAACTTTGAGGGCGATTTCCTCGAGCCGCTGGCACTGATGGCCCATCTCGCCGCGATTACCACCACGGCACGGATATTGACCTCTGTCATGGTGGTGCCCTACCGCGATCCGATCCTCACCGCCAAGCTGATTTCGACTATCGATGTTATGTCGGGCGGGCGGGTCACACTCGGTTGCGGCGCCGGCTGGATGGAAGAAGAATTCGAGGCGGTAAACGCGCCGCCCTTCAAGGAGCGCGGCAAAGTAACGGACGAATATATCGCCGCCTTCCGCGAATTGTGGAGCGCCGACAATCCCAGTTTCAAAGGAAAATACACCGAATTTTCCGATATTTTCTTCGCCCCCAAACCGATTCAAAATCCGCATCCGCCAATCTGGATCGGCGGCGAAAGCATGCCCGCCATTCGCCGTACGGCGCGCCTCGGCGATGCCTGGTATCCGATCGGCAGCAACCCGCATCACCCGCTCGATACCATCGCCAAATTCTCCGCTGGTCTCGATAGTCTGAAGGCAGAAGCCGAGAAGATCGACCGCGACCCGGCGAGTATTGATCTCGCCTTTTGGGCGGTGTGGTTCGGCGGCAACACGCCAACCATGCTGGAAAGCGGCGAGCGCATGATGCTGACCGGCTCGGCGCAAGATATCGCCAGCGATATCAAGGCTCTCGAGCAACTTGGCGTGCGCCATGTCCTGTT
>Ga0209403_10004262_pt1 | contig 15651 bp, 13 predicted proteins | sample ArcticOcean_MG_C_8_FD_187440 | JGI IMG/M metagenome (GOLD analysis project Ga0209403, IMG submission 187440) | Marine microbial communities from western Arctic Ocean - ArcticOcean_MG_CB11_86 (SPAdes) (version 2) | ecosystem: Environmental > Aquatic > Marine > Oceanic | place: Arctic Ocean... | reverse complement strand
GTTTCGTTTAAAGATTATGATGAAGCTGTATCTGCAGGAAAAAAAATCAGAATAGAGGGAGCGTCTCAGGGTGACGGGGAAAATCTGGATGCTCTATTGTATGTTCCGTCAGGCCCCGGCCCTCACCCGGCGTTTGTCGCACTTCACGGCGCTGGTGGAATTTTCCCATATCAGCTTTGGTGGGCTAGAGAACTCTCAAAGAAGGGGTTCGTTGTTCTTTTTATCGATCATTATTGCACAAGAGGTTATTTATGTGAACATGCCACTGACGATAGTGATAGCAGCCGTGGAGACATAATGAGAAATTGGCAAACGGTGAGCCCCAAACAAAGGGTTATGGATGCAACGGCAGGATATAACTGGTTATCAAATCAAAATTATATAAAGAAAAACAAAATAGGTTTGATTGGTTGGTCTTGGGGCGCTTCGGCGGCTTTATTCGCTCACAAGGTATCAGGAAGATTATCTCTACCAAATGGGGGGTTTAAAGCAACGATCGCATTTTATCCAAATTTGAAATATGTAATTGATAAACCTGAATGGGAACGTACTGGGCCAATAAAACAACCAATCCTAATTTTGTATGGGAAGGATGATAGTTTAGAATCTGATGAGGCTTATGATGTGCTTAAGTCCTCGGGTTTTCCAGCACCCATCAAAATTCTGGGGTTTGAAGGTGCTGTTAGGAAGTTTGATGAATTAGGTGATTTCCGGCTAAAAAACCATCCTTCCGTCGGGGATTTTGCAAAGGGTTTTCAAAAAAAGGCTTTCGAAAGATCGGTATTGGAAGTGAACAATTTCTTAGCTGAATATATGAATTGATTATATAGTACATCGCCAATGTCGTGAGGATATAACTGAGGCGGTGCTGTCAGACAAATGCCAACTGGTCACAGACGAGTTAAAAGACAATCCCGCCTCGCGAAAGAGGCGGGATTGATTTCGTTTAGCTTTGAGGTACTCCGATAGCTACAGGACGGACTGGCGACCCCGCACCGCCTTTACTCCTGAGGGGGAGGATCATTGTGCATGATGTCCAGACTTTATCATTAGCGAGAGCTTTAAGATTGGCATTCTGGATTTGGTGAATTCCGGAAACCGCTAAATTGTAGTGATGGATTGCAAAAGGTAATCCAGGTGGCGTGCCTTTTGCTGGTGGCGCTTTGCCAAATATCATTCCTTTCGCAGCGGGATCGGTAAAAGGGTTATCTAGGGCCAGCAGAGTGACCCGCTTTTTTTGCAGATATTTTGCTGCATCAAATGAAAGTCCAGGACCCATTGTATAGTATGTTTTTTTCTTATCTGGATCAGCCCAGTTATCAGACCAACCTGTGTAAATATATAATACATCTCCCGGAAGAATGCCACGCCATCCTAAACCTTGTTTTTTGATCATCGCATCAATATCCTTGGTAGTGATTATAGCGCCATCTTTCATTGGCTTACCACCACCAAGATGTGTTCGAGCGTCTAACAGCACGGCGCTGGTCACAATTGGCGGCACCTTATCAATTCCGAGTCTAAGTAATGGTGAAGACGGGCTGGGTTTAACGTCTTTTTGCATGTAGCCGCCATAATACTTGGCCTTATCTGCTGGAACCGGTCCCTTGCCTTTCCATAACTCAGGAAGGAAGGCAAAATGTCCAAGCGCATCCATCTGAGTACCCTGAGCTCCTGGCTGTCCCGATTTAAGCACCTCGTCATTAAAAGCATGCCTACTGTACGGGATTGATTTGGTTGGGGTATATTCATAATTTAATGGTATCCCAAACGGTGATTGCGGCATGGTGTTGGAGCGCAGGTGCGAAATTTCATAGGACTTTGCACCTTTTTGACCCAGATGCCACGCGCAGCGTCCCCAGGTTCCATTACCAATTGCATTTGCCATTCCGATTTCGTCTCCATCAGCCCAAGGCGGTGACGGGACGTTTTTGAGTGAAGCTTTTACCGCCGAGCGCTGATCAGATTTCTGAGCTAATGTCTCAGTATTAACAACGGTTAAAAGTGTTGATGTAGCCAAGATAGTAAAGACAAATGTAATCATAATACGTTTCATGGGTCTCTCCCGCTTAATTTTGTGGTCCTTTAATCAATGTTCTATTATAGACTGGTATATAGCCAGTGGGGTGTTTTTTTTTAAGCATAAACAGAATTATATTCGAGGGGTAACTGCAGAAGGTATTTATCATCGTATATCGATTAGTAATCTGAGGGTTACAAAATATAAAGTTTACCGTTTAGGAACTTGGAAGCTCATCAAACTCAAATGGTGCCGTGTTCTATGATATTGAAGACGTGCCGCCCTATCAGAAGTTGAAAGATCTTCCATACATATGTAAAAAATTGGCTGGCTTTAGTGTCGAAGAGCTAAATGAGCTTCCTCTCATTATTCGCGAACGCGCATAAATTGTATAATCAAGTCCAAAGTTTTGGATGTCTGTTTGTCCCTGAAAGTAGATATCACTCCCACCGCATATTCCGGAACACAGTGTTTGCAATATACCGCGTCCCGTTTAACACTTGGCACAATGAGTAAAATTGGTGTACCCGCCGAACCCCTACACGCGCAGTCAGCCATCCGTGGTATAGTTTGGATGGCGCTGGCGGCACTATTCTTTTCAATTGTTTTTGGATTGGTCCGCCATATTTCGGAGAGTATAAACGCATTCGAGCAGACCTTTTTCCGTCACATATTTGGCATTCTAATTCTGGCTCCATTTATTATCCGAGGCGGGAGGGCAAGCCTTCGGACGGGCCAACTTAAACTAAACATCTTCCGCAATCTTATAGGCAATGGCGGTACTACTCTGTCCTTTCTTTCCGTCACTATGATCTCGTTAACAGATTCCTTAACCCTCCATTTTACTATGCCAATTTTTGCGATCCTGTTCGCCTTGATAATTTTAAAGGAACGGGTCGGTTCCCATCGCTGGGTGGCGATGGTATTAGGATTTTTTGGCGTACTGGTCGTTCTCCGGCCTGGCTTTCACGATGTAAACCCAGGCATGCTCGCGGCGTTGGGGGCAGCGGCGTGTTTTGGCCTGAGTGACGTCCTGTTGCGAAAATTGTCCCGGACCGACATGACTCTTTCAATTGTTTTCTACAGTTTCATATTTCAATTACCGTTTTCCCTGCCGCTCGCCTTAACAAATTGGGTGACGCCGACGCCAATGGAATTGTTGTGGCTGGCGGCCATGGGAGCTATGTCCTTTGGGGCGCAGTGGTCCCTGTCTAGAGCCTATATTCTGGCAGACGCTAGCGTGGTTTCGCCGGTGTTATTCATCAGGCTGCCAATTGTCTCAGTGATCGGACTTGTCTTCTTCGGTCAGGTTACTGACATATGGACTTGGATCGGCGCGGCCATTATTTTTGGCAGCACCTACTATGCCGCCCGACGGGAGGCGAATTTGCGTCACGCACTGTTTTAACCCATTGGGCAGGGGGTTTTTTTTGATAAAAAATTCTGTTCTTAAGTAACCTACGGCTTCTTTAAACCGAGGCGCTTCGCAGGTTTTTTATCTCAGCTTTTCGGCGATGACAATATCACCATTTTCGAACATACTGGAACAACCTCTCGTATCAACCGGATTGCCTTATCGTTATTTAATTAATTTTATATTGATCAATGGATACACAGGGATCCAGGTTCTATAAAAGGTGGAATAATGTTTACGTCTGGGAAGTTATAACTCTTATTTTGTCTATGAGTACCAAATAGAGTAACGCCATTTAACACCAATAGTCACAGTTATGATTACCCCAATAAAAATGTAGATGGCCATAAAAATACTATAACCAAAGTATTCTATTAAAAATCCAGAGGCGAGTAAACCTAATGGAACGCCATAAATCGCCAGCACACGAACGCCCATCACACGACCGCGAACTAGCTCATTAGTAAAGCCAAGCAGAGCTACTGACATCGAGGTCATAGCAAAGCTATGGGTTAAACCCACAAAAAATAAAACTATTAAACCATCTACTTTTGTTTCTATGGTAGAAAAAATAGCCAACATCACATACCACATTACTAAATTAATGAGCATTAACTTAAGGGAATATTTTTGACTTGGCGTTGCAGCGAGAATAAGCGACCCTAATACGGCTCCACATGAAAACACCGCTAAAAGTTGACCAAGGCCATTTTCATCTAAGGACAGCACGTCTTTAGCTATATATGGCATCAAGCCGTGAGTTATAGGAAACGCCGTTAAATTGGCAAGGAAAGCCAGATATATGATTGCTAATACGGGTCCAGTATTCCTTATATATGATAGCCCCTCCCTTAATTCACTATATAAACTAGATGCAGCTTCAGGCTCTACTTTTTCAAAGGATCTGTCTCTTCTCGGATGGGCTCGAGATACTCCAAAAGTCAGTGTAAGACTTGTAAGATAAACAATTACGACAAAAACATAAGCAAGGCCAAGGCCTAGCCACGAAAATAATCCAGCACCCACTAACGCACCAAAAATCCTAGCTGAATCATGGGATATCCGCGAAAAACTGGTGGCCTTCATAAATAGATCTCGAGGAATGGAGTCACCAATTAGAGAATTTCTTACTACAATTTCAGACGGTTGAACTAACCCAGATAGCGTTGCTAAAGCAAACACCATGTATGTTGATAGTATACCAAAAAATTCAAAGAGGGCTATACATGAAGCAAAAAATAAGACCAGGAACCGCATTATACACATTAGTCGACGACTGCCCCATCGATCACCCGCGACCCCAACCCAGGGTGACAAAAGGGAGCCTATAAACCGTAGAGCGCCAAAAGCTGTGAGAAGTAAAACAGACCCCGTTGTCGTAAAAATATACCAACCAAGGATCAGAGCTTCCATTTCAAAACCCCAGGAGGCGAGTAAATCTGCTGGCCATTGGAAACGAAAACTTTTAATCCGGAAAGGTTCCGTGACTTTCAAATATTCTGGTATTCTTATTTTCATAGGAAAGAAGGAAAAGTCCGGAAGCGGATTAGCATTATTAGATCAGAAACCCCAAATATTTTTTTGATAGTGGTAAATTGGCTTGTTTGAAAATTAAGTTTACTCGCAATTATGGAGTTAGGAAAGCTATGTTAAGGATTTGAGTAAATGTGGGTAAAGATTTTTTTTTTGGTGCGAATAAAGCCTTACTCATGTCTTCCGCCTGGCACTGGAGTGGCACCTGGAGTGCCGGTATTAAGGGCTGCAATGCGACCACCAAATTCTTTGATCAAATTATTTTAACTAATCCTGCATATTAAATTCATGTAAAATGACCTCATCAATTATTAGCTCTTCATTGATGATCCCGGCAAGAAGACCGACCATATCCACCATTGGATCATCGGAGTTTTTATATCGATCAGATAACCATTCCCGCGCTTTATCCTCTGTTTCTATATCTGGATCTTCGATAGTTCTCATATCTTTTCTAGTCACTTTTGTCCCATCATCCATCTTAAAATCAATATGATAGGAAATAATCCATAATGCCATTTCTTTATCCAGTGGTTTAGAAATAATTCAGAGTTTATGATAATCACAAACTCGTTAAGATTTTTTTTATTTACTAGGTAGGTGAGAAAAATTAGGGGTAAAGAAATTTATTTAATGGGTTATCCGGATCCATATAAATTTAAACTAGCTGCAATACGCTCCTGAATGTGTTTGCCTGCGGTAGTATCTTTGAACTTTGGTGGATTTTTTTGGCTCTGACAACTTGGCAGCACCCTAATGAGTGTGTCGTTATCAGGATCGGCGAAAAACGCGATAGAATAACGATCCGTAGCTTTAGCTTCTTTTCGCGTGCGCGCTCTCACCCGATGCAGCGTCGAACAATATTTTCCGTTAGTCCAGCGAGACATCAAATCACCCGCATTAATAATGACCGTATCCGGGATGTAAGTTGCCTGATGCCATTTTCCGTCGGCTCCCTTAACCTCCAGACCTCCGACATCATCTTGGTACAATAGTGTAACCGTTCCGTAATCGGTATGTGCTCCGGCACCTAGTTGCCCTTCTTGAGGTTCTTGATCAATCAGCGGGTAGTGCAGGTAACGAAGCGTAATGACTTCCCCATTGTGGCATTTCCGGAAAAAATCAAGGGGTAGGTTAAGTGCTTCAGCAAATGCCTCCATAACCGTGTTGGCATCTGCCAAACTACGTTTAAATAATTCTACAGCAACGTCACGATAGTTCTCCGACGGCCACGGGCGCCCCTCTTTGATTGAACGAGGGATATCACGCATGGTAAAGGCCTCTTTAAGATCAACCGGATTACTTTGATCCAGCCTTTCCGACGCAAAACCCTGATAGCCATGATTACTATCTGCGCCTTCATAGGTGAAACGTTGTTTATCTTCGGAGGGTAAATTAAAGAAATCTGCTGAGTTTTGAAATGCTCTCTGTTTTAAATCATTGCTCACACTCAGATTCTTGGCATACATAAATCCAATTTGAGAGGCGCAACGATCGACTTCATCGACAATTTCCTGTCGGTGACTTGCGTCGTCAGCATAGAATCCATCAAAATCAATGATAGGAATAATAGACATAAAATTACTTTAATAAATTTATCGTATAAAAAAAGTAAAAAGTGAAAAATTTTAAGGTAAGGTTACTCCACTGTGGCAAATGTGGGTATCTCATTGGCGAGATAATACGCTTAAATTTGGAGGACAGAATTGTTACAAAGAAATCAAGTCAGCTCAAAAATTCATTTGGTCGGAAGCATACCATTGAGCTCCGCAGAAGAAGTCTTTGAATTGATTGGTTTGGAGTTTGCCGAGCGTTGTTTAAGGATTCCAGATGGCGAAACCGGTGAACGACGCAACTGGATTGGTTGGCAGTTAGGTGTTTTTGAAAAACAAGATGCATTGGTAAATATTAAAAATAAAGAGAGGGAATACCAGCTTCATCCGCCTTATACCTTTGCTCGCGGATACGGTGTCGAAGATCTCAATTTTACAGACCTCGGATTTGCACGCGAGGCAATTGCATCATTCTCTAGGTTCACTAGAAAACAAAGTGAGGGTGTGCTTCCCAAGAATGCAAAATTTATGGTCGCGATCCCGACACCATTTGCGCCGGTTTATTCATTTATAAGCTACGCCGATCAGTTGTCTGTATTGCCAGTTTACGAGGCAGCTATATTAAGTGAGTTGGAAGAGATTATAAAAAATATTCCTCATGAAATGCTAACCATTCAATGGGATGTCGCGACAGAGATGAGTATTTTTGAGCAGGTCTATGGGTTCCAAGTCGAAAATCAATGGGAGTTTTTAACGAACGCCCTAGCTACATTGGGAGATAAGGTTCCCCATGATGTCGAGCTTGGCTATCATCTTTGTTATGGAAGTATGAATAGTAAACATTGGAAAGAACCTGAAACTTTAGGTATGTGTGTTAAAGTTTCCAATGTTTTGACAAACAAATTATCACGATTAGTTAATTTTATCCATATGCCAGTTCCAGTCGATCGGATGGATGACGCATATTACAATCCTCTACGGGAACTTAAGGTGAAAGACGATACCCAGGTTATTTTGGGGCTTGTACATGACAGCCAGACATATGAGAAAAACATAAAGCGGATAAATGTTGCCAGGAATTTTTTACCTGAATTTGGTATAGCAACTGAATGCGGCCTCGGACGCCGTGACGCACACTCTATGCCGAGTCTTATGAACCTTCACAATCGGCTGGCGGAATATATTGATGAATTGAGATGACAGATGGGGCATTCAGAGAGTACTGTGTTAGGGTTAATTGAAAGGATATTTACATGATAACAGCAGTCGTTCAGTTTGATCTTCCTTCTGATGTTGACCGTCAAAAGGCGTCAGAAACCTTTGAGAGAATTGCGCCACTTTATCAGAATATGGATGGTCTTATCCAGAAATATTTTTGTTTTAGTGACGAAGGCAAGGGTGCAGGAATTTATCTTTGGGAAACACGGGAAGCCGCCGAAAAAATTTATTATGGGGGTGTATGGCGCGACCGTATTATAGAGCTTTACGGTGTTGAGCCCGAGATACAATTTTATGAGATGCTTTTAACCGTGGATAATGCGGCTGGAGAAATTCGCACTGCCGCTTGATTTTGTCCCGGATTGAACCGTCTATTCCGCTGCCTGACTTTGCTGTTGGCGTAGCCTACCCTCAAAGTGGGGCATAACCTCGCTGGCAAAAAGCTCCATATTTTTTTTTGTTAATTCGTGGGGAAGGGTGCCAAACTGAAGAATAGTACACATATGACCAAGGCCAACGCGATCTTGGAATTCTTCTAGTCTGCTTCTCACCGTGTCGGCACTTCCACATATAAACATTCCTAAATCATTCATCCGTTCCATCGTCTTGCCACCGCCGAGCATTTCACGTTTGGCGAGCGCGATGGCCTTCAGTGATTTAATTGTTGCGTACCCGGGTGGCAGGAGAAGTTCATTAGGGATCCGCAGGAACTTATTGAAAAACGCTTCTATATGGGGGCGAGCCTCTTTTGCTGCGATTTCGTCGGTTTCACCAACATAGATCGGGACGGCAAGGCCCAATTGCCGGTCTTCTGCCTTATAGCCGTATTCCTCTTCACATATCTGCCGATACATAGACATAAAAGTCTCAACGGCCGAAAACGGCGAGTAGACATTCAGATATGTGTATTTACGATCCGGATGGGCGGCCCAACGAATGGTTTCTTCGGAGCCCTGAGAAGGGATCCAGACTTCCGGATGAGGTTTTGAGAAGGGTCGTGGCCATAAGTTCACATATTGTAAATGGTAATGCTTGCCTTCAAATGCAAAGGGGCCTGTCTCAGTCCATGCGCGGATAATCAAATCATGGGCTTCATGAAAACGCTCAAGCGAGAAGGCTGGATTGATGCCCATAGCATGATATTCAACTCCTAGACCCCGCACAAATCCTGCAACAAATCGACCTTTGGTTATGTTATCGATCATGGCAAACTCTTCGGCAATCATTAGCGGATTGTTGACGAGGGGCAGAGCGCGGCCGAGAACGCAGACCTTGGCGTTTTTGGTGTTGCGGGCGAGCGCACCGGCAATTACGCCCGGCGTTGGCATGAGACCGTAGGCAGTCTGATGGTGTTCGTTGACGCATACGCCGTCGAAGCCTAACTCATCGGCATATTCCAACTCATCCAGATAGCGGGTGTAGAGTTTGTGGCCTTCCTCAGGATCGTAGTAGCTGTTGGGGAGAAGTAAGTTGGCCGACGCGAATTTTTTATCATAATCCAGGTCAAGCGCGCCGTAAGGCATTAGATTGAAGAAGAAAAAATCCATTAAGATACCCCTTGAGTGAAGGCTGTCAGCCGATCAAGGAAATCATCACGTGCCTCAAGCATGGGAACGTGACCACAGTTTTTGTAAACTTTGAGTTGGGAGCCTGGGATCAACTCGCGATAGGCATGGGCGTACGGTTCTGGAAAAATACCGTCACTGTCACCCCAGAGAATAAGGGTTGGCATCTTGAGACGATGAAGCCATTTCCTAAGGTCGGGATTGTGAAGTCGGGGTGCCCAACACAGGCGTGCTGCCATCTGGCGATTTTTGAGGGTAACTTCCAACTCCTCATCGCTTGGCTGAAGAGCTAGCATTTGGTCAATAACTGATTTTTGGGCAAATACCTGGTGAGTTGTCTCTTGTGGGTTCCAGGCGAATAAATCTCCCATTGGAGTGCCTTTGACCCAGATGCCAGCTGCTGAAACCAAAGTGAGGCTTTTAATCCGGTGGCCGTTACGAACGCCGATTTCGGCTGCCATCCATCCACCCATGGAATGGCCGGCGAGATGAAAGTTGTCCAAGCCAAGAGTGTCAATGACATCTAAATAAAAATAGGCCATGTCAGATATGTTATCCATCCAATCTGGAGGAGCGGTATCACCGAAGCCGGGATGGTCCGGAAGGATTACATGAAATTTTTTAGAAAGTTCCTCGAATACGGGTAACCAAGAGGCGCTGCCGTTGGCACCGTGCAATAAAAGGAGCGTCTCCCCTTCGCCAGCGCGGCGGAGAGTTAACTTAACGTCATTAACCTTCAGGGTTTCGGTTTGGATGCTGGTCATTTTGCATACCTCTCACACTTTACGTCTCAAGGATTGGATCAGTTCACCTTAGCTTATCATCTGTATTCTGCAACACCAAGGATCATCCTTTTGTTTTGGGGAATAACTGGATATTCTCGTTATGACGCTTCCTTTAACCTGGTTTGTATATTTAACAGGAGATCCGCATGATAAGGACCCCAATTTGTGAACTTCTCAAAATAGATTACCCAATTGCTTTAGGTGGCCTTGGCGGAGGTTTTACCCAGCCCGAAATGGTAGCAGGTGTGAGCGAAGTGGGCGGATTTGGCGCAATCGGTTGCCACGGCATGTCGGCGGCTGAGGTGACTGCAGCATCTGTCGCCATTCGGGAAATCACCGATAAGCCGTTTGCCCTTAATTTTCTGTTGTTCATGGTTGATGAAGATGCCTTTACGGCAGCGTTAGCAGAAAAACCTGCTGGTATAGCATTGGCGTGGCCGAGGGGCGACCAAGATATAAAGTCCTATATTGACCGTGCCCACGACGCAGGATGTAAAGTTACTTTGATGGCTGGCAGCGTTAAAGAGGCCATTCGCGGTGGGGAGGCGGGCGCAGATGTGATTATTGCGCAGGGATCGGAAGGTGGCGGTCATGTAAGCTGGATGACGTCGATAGTCCTCACGCCCATGGTGGTTGATGCGGTTACCCCAATCCCGGTTTTAGCGGCTGGAGGATTTGCTGACGGCCGCGGTCTCGCAGCTGCTATTGCGCTTGGAGCAGACGGTATATTATTAGGCACTCGTTTTTTGGCGAGTGACGAGTCAAAAATGCATCCTAATTTTAAGAAGGCCATACTAAAAAGTGACGGACATGACACAGTATTGACGGAAATCCCTGATCTTGCGGCGGGAACTGTTTGGCCGGGAGCCATGTCACGCGCTCAACGGAATGCCTTCATAAAAAACTGGACGGGTCGTGAATGGGAGATCCGCCAAAATCAAAAAGAGGTTGAGGCGACTGTCATGACCGCAAGGAAAGAGGGTGACGCAGATAACGCGCCACTAAGCTTTGGTCAGGATGCTGGGCTCATCGATGATATTATCCCGGTTAAAGATATTGTGCTTCGTATTGTTAAAGAAGCTGAAGGAATCATGCGCAATAAACTCCCAGCTTTGGCAGACTAGTTTTTCTGCTTTAGTCTTGTGAAGGCATTAGGATATGACGTTTGTTTTCTATGATACTGAGACGACCGGAACTGATACTAGCTTTGATCAGATTATTCAATTTGGGGCCATTAAAACCGACGATGAAATGAACGAAATAGATCGTTTTGAGATCCGTTGTAGATTAATGCCCCACGTTGTTCCGTCTCCCCGCGCTATGCAAGTGACGCGCGTCACGCCCTTTATGTTAACGGACCCTTTGCTACCTTCGTTTTTTGAGGCCATGCAATCAATCTACAAAAAAATGAAAGAGTGGTCGCCGGCGACTTTCTTTGGATACAATTCTATCTCCTTCGATGAAAATTTAATGCGGCAGGCGTTTTACCAGACGTTGCAGCCAATCTACTTAACAAATACCGGGGGTAATTCACGCGGTGACGTTATGCGTATGCTTCACGCTACAAGAATTTTTTCACCTAATGTTATCACTGTACCTCTTAACGATAATGGAAGACCGACTTTCAAGCTCGATACTTTGGCACCGGCAAATGGTTTTAATCACGATAATGCCCACGAAGCCATATCTGACGTTGAGGCGACTATTTATATGTCGAAGTTGATGAGGGATCGCGTCCCTGAGATATGGCAAAATATGTTTAATCTTAGAAGCAAACAGAATGTTGCATATTTTATTGCGAAAAATGACGTGTTTGTTGGAGCTGAATTCTATTTTGGTGAAGCTTATAGCTGGTTGCTCACCCACTGCGGGTCAAACCCGAATTACAATGCTGAATTTGCAGCGTTCAATTTATCATTCTCACCAGATGATTTTATTGATCTAACCGTTGGTGAACTTGTCAGCGTGCTAAATGGGAAAGATAGACCCATTCGTATTTTTAAGTCGAATGGTCAGCCAATCCTGATGTCGAAGGAGTTGGTGCCCCAAAATACCATAGCCGAAGATCTAACTTCAGATGAGATCGAGAGAAGAGTGGCACAAATTCGGGATAATGCCGGGTTTAAAGAGCGCGTTGGTTTTGCGCTTGCCGGTCGTTATGACGATTTGGAGCTCTCTCCTTATGTTGAAAAAAAAATATTTGATAGTTTCTCTTCAGATGCCGACATGTCGATTATGGCTGATTTTCAGTCGGGTGATTGGGAAGATCGACTGGTGCTTGCCAAGCAATTGGAAGATCCAAGATCACGTGAAATGGCGCGCCGGCAAATTTATTTTGAGCAGCCTCAACTTCTATCAGAACCCGTGCGCCAGAAGCTTGATGATTGGGTGCGTGATAGATTGTTAACTAAAGATACAGACGTCCCCTGGCGAACCCTCTCGGATGCGATAAAAGAGGCAGATGAATTATTGGAGACCGCTAATGTGGATGAGGTGGAATTCATGACGTCAGTGAAAAAATTTATTTTAGGGTTAGCGTAAACAAACAAGAATAATTTCCTTATTACGCATATAAAATAATATTAAGAGGATAGGAACCTACGACCACTCGATATTGTTTCGTAGAGGTCCAGGAAATTAACCAATTAGGTTAATTCTTAATTCCAGCTTCATAAACAAGGTATTTATTTAATGCAGTTTGATCTGAAACCACGCCTAATCCTGAACTGGTAGTCAAGGTTATTTTGCTATCTAGCACCGATGGGAATGGAATTGCCATACCTTCTCGTAAAGGATTAACATTAAAATCAACTAGGGCCCAAATAGATAAAACCCGCGGTCATATGAATGGCTGCGGGTTTAGTTAAACTTCTTACTCATTATTGAGTTTACAAGTGAAATTCGTAGATATTGCTATGTTAAAAGGAATTTAATTTATATCACCTTTTTATTAGAGGGTAAATTGGTTCAAACAAATTATTTATTTTTATTTGACTACCATTATCTGGCAAGTTCACACGCTGATTTCACCATAGTTTCCATTGCTGAGCCTGGAGAGGGTTCCATCCAATTTGAGTTTTTTGGATCATAAGGTATGCCGTTCCCTGCACCCATTGGTTGTGTGTAGCTGGAAAAACTCACCGTTTTCTTCCGAATTAGTTTGCAGTCACCTTGCGCAAATACTGTGTGAGATAAAATCCCATTTTCCCTTGGGCTCAAATAATCAATCAATTCCCAAAAATAAACATACCTGTTGTTTTTTGCTATCCTCAGAACATCCAGATAGAAGGTGGTCCCTTCGTGACTTCTAATTATATTCGTCCATCTCGCAAAGCTGGTTGTTGAGAAGATCAGTGAGAATAAGAGTGTGGACAGGATGATTGATTTTTTCATAACGTGAGTATAGCAAACAAAAAAGAGATTTGGATAGGTTTATCTATGACATTGTGAGGAGTTAGCCACAACCCTCAGGTGCTTTGGGCCCGACGAGCCTCACATCTTTGGCCTTAATTTCGTAGGCATGATACTTTGAATGAGATCGATACGACCAGTCACCTTCTTTTGTGATGAGTTTGATTTTGCTTTTAGCTTTCTCTGCTGTCTTTAGGTATCGGCATATTACTGTGGGATCGGCCATAGTTTTGCCGTCAATAGAGATCAACAGATCATAGGCTTTAATGCCAGCTGACCTTCCTATCGAGGCACGCGCTACATCCTGAATGAGTGCCAGGCCCTTTGGATTGGCTTCCTCATCATCTCTGAAATTTTCAGGGGCAATCACAACGCCTGAGACATGCACGCCTATGCGTTTCATCAGGCTTGTACGCGGCTTGCTCATGATTGAAAAAATCTTTTTCTTGCCATCTCGTTCGATCACGACGTCCACCTTGCCTCGCACTCCCCGCAGCTGGTGCACCAGCATGGCTTGATTTTTAAATTCATCCTTTGGTGTGCTGGCAAAGGAGACCAGTCGATCACCGACCTCAAGGGGCCAAGCTGTAGGTTGTTTCTTGTAGATAACAGCGGCAATCAATTCGCTGTCATTGTCATCATCGTAGGCAAAGCTAACAGGTATATAGGAGGGTGTTGGATCCATACCTTTTCGGAGAAGATCAACCACCTTACAGGCGTGGGTCATCGGGACAGCAAAGTTCAGACCCTCACTTCGGCTTTTAGACATGGTGGCTGAACTAATTCCAACGACCTTCCCCGAGGTTAAGCTGATGAGGGGTCCGCCTGAGTTGCCGCTGTTGATAGGTGCATCAGTTTGCACCCAAACTCTACCCCATCGGTATTTTTCACCAGAGATAATTCCTCGTGTACCAGAGAAAGAGAGTGAGAAAGGATGGCCAAAAGCTCCAACGGGTTTCCCCACCACAGGTTTGTTAACACAATCGAGCTTTGCTTCTGTTGCTATAGCCGGGATTTTATCAGGAGAAATTTTGATAATTGCTAGATCCAACAGCATGTCGACATAGACCAGTTTGGCATCGACAAACTTCTCGTCTTTAAAGGCAACTTCAAGACTTTTTGGATTGCGAGATGACACATGCGCATTGGTCATTATCCAGCCGGAAGTCTTATCTAACAGAAATCCTGCACCCCGATGGGATCCCCTATTATCTTTAATGAAAGGATACTTAACTCTAGTTTTTATTTTGACCGTGTAGGTATTTGCAACTTCGAAATAATTTGGAGCTTTTTTTGCTTGCTGAGAATAGGCTGGAGAAGAGAAGAAGGAGAGAGCTAGAATAACGATATATTTCATGGTGGAATTATGCCATAAATTTATTTAGATGGAAACGCTCTCTTGTGTCTAATTATAATCCACGACGATCCGGTCTAAACATTGAAGCATAAAACGCAATCGATAAGAAAGGCCTCAATGTGTTTTGCCAAAAATATTCGTTCGTAAATTAACTTTATGGTTGATGGTCTCGTATATTATAAAAAATAAAATCCAGAAACTTTTACTAAGAATTTTTACTCACATCCCATTCGATCAGAAGCTTTTTAATGCCCCGAAAAGCAAGGGTCGGGATGTAATCCCATTTCTGGCCCTTAACCATTCGCATATGCGGTAGTCGCCGCGCTAATTCTTCTAATATTATCTTCATCTCCAGCCTAGCAAGGGGCGCTCCCATACAAAAGTGAACACCATTTCCAAAAGCGAGGTGTTTTTTCTTTTGCTTCCTGAAAATATTAAAATCATCACCATCTTCAAATACGCTGTTATCACGACTACCTGAACCGAGTGCCATTAGTATTTTTGCCCCCTTTGGGATGTCAAACTCCCCAATTTTTGTGTCGCATGTCGTGATCCGCCGCCATGCAAATATTGAAGAATCGTAGCGGAGAATTTCTTCAACAGCATTTGGAATAAGTTTGGGGTCTTTACAAAGAGCGTCCCACTGATCTTTATTTTCCAAAAGAGCCCTCATCCCATTAGCAGAAGCTTGGGTCGTGGTTTCATGTCCGGCGAACTGCATCAGGAACATTACATTACACAGATAATTTACTGTAAATTTGGTTGGATCAGATAAGTGAAGCCTAGCCATATCTC
>Ga0209403_10004260_pt1 | contig 15654 bp, 10 predicted proteins | sample ArcticOcean_MG_C_8_FD_187440 | JGI IMG/M metagenome (GOLD analysis project Ga0209403, IMG submission 187440) | Marine microbial communities from western Arctic Ocean - ArcticOcean_MG_CB11_86 (SPAdes) (version 2) | ecosystem: Environmental > Aquatic > Marine > Oceanic | place: Arctic Ocean... | reverse complement strand
GGGGTCACTTTCTTCAATACTGAATGCCAGTTTTACTAGGGCTCTCGCGCCATCTGAAACGGTTTGACGGATCAATTGCGAGGATATTGGATCGGTGTCGTTTTTTGCTAGCAATTTATTAACGGCGATATGAAAATCTTCTGCTGTATCAATTAGAGTGCCATCTAAATCGAACAGTACGCACTCTATGGAAGTTGCTAGTTGAACAGCTCCTGATTGAGTCATGATTGGTGGTCCGGTTTTTTGTAAAGGGCTATGTAATTAACATCAATAGATTTCCCTAAGGAATACTTTTTGTTCAGTGGGTTGTAACCCAATCCTGTTTGATCAAGTAGTTGAAGATTAGATGCTCTAGACCACGAAGCAAGTTCAGAAGGTTTAATTAATTTATGGTAATCGTGCGTGCCTTTGGGAATTAGGTTCAGCAGGTATTCGCCTCCAACAATAGCGAAAGCATAGGCTTTAAAGTTGCGATTAATTGTCGAGAAGAATACCAAACCATTTGGTTTAAGTAGTTGTTGGCAGGCGGCAACGATCGAAGGAGGCGTAGGCACGTGCTCTAACATTTCCATGCAGCAGATAACGTCAAAGTTGCCTGGTTTTGAATCAACGAGTTCTTCCGCAGAAATATTTTGATAATCAATTTCTAGTTTGCTTTCGAGCAGATGTAACCTGGCTACTTTAAGAGATGCCTCTGCAAGATCTATGGCGGTAACTTTGGCGCCGTGATAGGCCATAGCTTCAGTGAGAATTCCACCTCCACAGCCAATATCTAAAACTTTCTTTCCAGCCAAATTAACGTGCTGGCTGATATAGTTCATGCGTAGCGGGTTTATATCATGCAACGGTTTAAATTCACTGTCTGGATCCCACCAACGAGCAGCAAGAGCTTCGAATTTTTTTATTTCGAGTTCGTCAACATTATGATTTGATGCTGTCACTTCCGTGCTATCCTGTGTTGCCAGAGTGTGGTTGTCGTAGCCACATCCTTACTATCTAGAGTCTGTAGTTTACCGTTTTCCAGCAACACGCTGCCACCACACCATACATGGGATACTTGAGAGGCCTGTGTTGCGTAAACTAACTGTGACACTGGATTGTATATTGGTTTCGCATTCATGCAGTTTAGATCTACTGCAGTAATGTCGGCATACTTGCCAATTTCTAGGCTGCCAATTAGGCCCCCTAAGCCAAGCGCTTTGGCACCATTGATAGTCGCCATTTCTAAAGCTTGTTGTGCTGGGACTGCGCTTGCATCCTCAGCTACAATTTTTCCTAATAATGCAGCCGAATGCATTTCTGAAAACATATTGAGGTCGTTGTTGCTGGCACAGCCATCTGTTCCTAAAGCGACATTAACTCCATGCTTTGATAGCTTACTAACCTCGCATAAGCCGCTCGCAAGCTTCATATTGGATTCAGGGCAATGAATTACTGATGCTCCATGTTGAGATAGCAAGCTGATTTCATCATCAGTTAGCTGGGTGGCGTGAATGCACAGTAGTCGCGGCGTAATTAAACCCAGCTTGTGCAGTCTCTCTATAGGGCGCATTCCGTCAGCAGCCAAAGCATCGGCTACCTCTTGGCTGGTTTCATGAATATGTATATGAATTGGCAGATCTAATTCCTCAGCTAATATCGAGATTTTTTGTAACGGCGCGTCAGAAACTGTGTAAGGGGCGTGTGGTCCAAAGGCTGTATAAATCAAATCGCTGTTACGGAAGTCGTCATGTAGCTTGGTAGCTTTGTAAATGTATTCCTCAGCGTCCTTTGCCCAGGCGGTGGGAAAATCTAAGACTGGACATGCTAGTTGTACTCGAATGTTAGCCTCAGTAGCTGCTCGAGCCACAGCATCGGGGAAAAAGTACATATCAGCAAAACAGGTAGTGCCAGATGTAATCATTTCGGCTATAGCTAGAGTGGTGCCTTGCTCAACGAATTCCTCGTTGATGAACTCGTTCTCTAGAGGCCAAATATAATTTTCTAACCAATCCTTTAGCGGGATATCGTCTGCAGCGCCTCGAAAAAGAGACATAGAAGCATGGCCATGGGAGTTTATTAGGCCAGGAATTACTGCGTGATCTTTTAGGTCATATTCTCGATCGGCAGAAAAGATAGATTTTGCCTCTTCGCTAGGACAAATTGCCGTGATTTTCTTATCAGAAATTGCCAGACAATGATTTTCCAGAACGGCTCCCTTGGGTACTACAGGGATTAACCATTTTGCATGGATTATCTGGTCAATTTTTTCTGGAGGCTGCATGGAGAAAAATTCCACTATTTCTGGTCAATTTATAGGTGATTTGGTGCTTCTGTTCCATGCTAGTTATCAGCAACTGATTATACCCTCAATTTGAGAAAATAGCGCCCTGTGAAAGGTTTGCTATACATCGACGGAAGCTATTGAATAAAAAGGGGAAATACTTGGGGGGAAAAGACAATTATGGTGTCAATTTCTCTGGATTCCGTGTTAAAATTAGTTGTGTTTTCGAGGGCGGGAATTACTCTTAGAAATGCGTAAGAAAATAGTTAATTAAATAAGCCAATAATCTTAAAAATTAGCCAAAATATGCCGCTAATTACAGGGTAAGCCGATTAACACTTCCTAGATCAATTTCTCATTTTGATCTGGGGGATTATGAGCAATTTTGAGCCAGACTTTGACGCAAATAACGAGCAAACTATTTATTTAGAATTTAACTAAGAATTTACTGAAATATGCCATCCATAAAAGTCCGCGTTACAACCCTAATCTGATAGGAAAAAGCTAGTTTATGTCTGAATTTGCCAAGCAGGTTTTGCCTGTAGCATTAGAAAGCGAAATGCGTGAGTCCTACCTTGCCTATGCGATGAGTGTAATCGTAGGAAGGGCGCTGCCTGATGTCCGTGATGGTCTAAAGCCAGTGCATCGACGCGTTCTTTTCGCAATGAATGTGCTGTCTAACGATTATAACAAGCCCTATAAGAAATCCGCTCGTGTAGTGGGGGATGTGATTGGTAAATATCACCCACACGGTGATACAGCGGTCTATGACACTATCGTTCGTTTAGCTCAGGACTTTTCTCTGCGTTATCCGTTGGTAGATGGGCAGGGAAACTTTGGATCAATTGATGGTGATGCTGCCGCCGCAATGCGTTATACGGAAATCCGTATGGCGAAGATTGCACATGAATTATTGGCGGATTTAGACAAGGATACTGTTAATTTTTCACCGAACTACGATGGCACCGAAGATACACCTGATGTTCTGCCGGCGCAGGTTCCCAATTTGTTGATAAACGGCTCTTCGGGTATTGCGGTGGGTATGGCAACCAATATACCCCCGCATAATATTGTTGAAGTTATTAGCGGTGCGATTGCTTTATTGGATGATCCAGAGATCGAGATTGACGGCTTAATGGCGCATATCACAGGGCCCGATTTTCCTACAGCTGGAATAATTAATGGTAGAGCAGGTATCGTGCAAGCGTACAGAACCGGTCGTGGTCGAATTTATGTGCGGGCCAAAGCAGAAGTGCTTGAAGATGAAAAAACTAGTAAACAAACAATCATCGTCAGCGAGATTCCTTACCAACTTAATAAGTCAAAGCTTATCGAGAGGATTGCAGAACTAGTTAAGGAGAAAAAGCTTGAAGGAATATCGGAGCTACGTGACGAGTCAGACAAAGACGGGCTGCGAATAGTAATAGAACTTCGACGCGGCGAAGTGGGTGATGTTGTCCTCAATAATCTCTACGCCCAAACGCAAATGCAGTCTGTTTTCGGAATCAATATGGTGGCACTCGTTGACGGTCAGCCACGGGTTCTAAATTTAAAGGAAATCCTCGATTCCTTCATCCGCCATCGCCGTGAAGTTGTTTCCCGTCGCACCAGCTATTTGCTGCGCAAGGCGCAAGAAAGAGGTCATATTCTTGAAGGATTGGCAGTAGCTCTAGCAAATATCGATGCTGTTATTGCGCTTATAAAGAGTTCTCCTGCGTCCAGTGAAGCTAAAGAGAAATTGCTTGCACGCTCCTGGAAGTCGGATAGTGTTTTGGCAATGTTAGGCGAAGTTGGCGCAGATGCCTGTCGGCCAGCAGAGTTAGATGAACAGTATGGTTTAAAAGGTAATGAATACTTTCTATCTCCACAACAAGCTCAAGCTATTTTGGAGTTAAGGTTGCATCGGTTAACAGGTTTGGAGCACGAAAAACTAATCAACGACTACAGCGAATTGTTGAAACAGGTCGCAGATTATCTCGATATTCTAGAAAATCAGCCAAGATTATTGAACGTGGTCCGAGAAGAACTAAAAAGTATTCAAGAAGAGTATGGTGATGAGCGCAAAACTGAAATAGTTGAATCGCAACAAGATTTGAGCATCGAAGATCTGATTACAGAAGAAGATCGGGTGGTAACCATCTCTCAAACAGGCTATGCCAAGACACAACCCCTTTCAGATTACAGTGCTCAACGTAGAGGCGGGATGGGTAAAGCGGCAGCGGCGGTAAAAGACGAAGATTTTGTTGAGCACCTGCTTATTGCAAGTACACATGACACATTACTTTGTTTTAGCAGTGTAGGGAAAGTGTACTGGCTGAAAGTGTTTTTGATACCTGTCGCCAGCCGAACTGCTCGAGGCAAACCAATTATTAACATACTGCCACTTGAGGAAGGTGAAAGAATTACATCGATGTTACCCATAACTGAGTATACCGATGATCATTTCGTTTTTATGGCTACGTTAAATGGCACGGTTAAGAAAACCGCTCTGACAAATTTTGCCAGACAACGTAGTGTTGGATTAAGAGCCATTGAGCTAGATGAAGGCGATCGGCTTATTGGTACAGCAGTTACCGATGGTGAGCAAGATATTATCCTAGTAAGCAGCAGTGGCAAAACAATTCGCTTTAAAGAGTCAGATGTAAGGGCAATGGGGCGGACCGCACGTGGAGTGCGTGGAATCAAATTGGTCTCGGGCCATACTATGATTTCATTGATCATTCCTGATGCGGGGAAACAAATATTGTCTGTTAGTGAAAATGGTTTCGGAAAGCGTACTAAGACGGAAGACTTCCCTGTTTATGGTCGCGGTGGCCAGGGAGTAATTGGAATGCAAACCAGTGATCGAAATGGTCCAGTAGTTGGTGCCGTGCAGGTTTCTGATAGCGACGAGATCATGCTGATATCGGATAAAGGTACACTTGTGCGCACCCGTGTTGCAGAAGTTTCAGTGCAAGGTCGAAATACTCAGGGTGTACGTTTGATTAGATTGAAGGTAGGTGAGAATTTGGTTGGTTTGGAGCAGGTGGATGAGCCAGACCCGGGGCTAGTTAGTAAGCTGGAAGAGCAGATTGAGGATGCAGATTCTAATGAAAGTTCTACAGATAAATTAGAGTCAGAAGTAGTTGACACGAAGATTGAAGATTCTCGGTCTGATTCAGATACTCATGTCGGTGGCGATTAAGATGCTGCAAATTAGGTAAGGCAACTATTTAAATGAAAAAATATGAGCGCAATATTAGAAGCAGTATCGACACATCAAAAATATAAAAGGAAATATGCCCGCCTGTCGAGATCAGTCAGGTGATTTCTGTGCCAATAGCTATTCAATGATTTTCCAATATAGCAACCTTGATTCAACCCAATAACTAGCGAACACATCATATAGGACGAAAATTGTGAGTAGCACGACTACAGTCGGATATCTAGGGCCTAAAGGGACCTACTCTCAACTGGCCGTTTTAAAACATTTTGGAGAAGATGTAGCCCTGAAAGATTATTCAAGTATCGATGAGGTGTTTTTCGCTGTCGAAAAGAAACACATAGATTACGGTGTGGTTCCGGTCGAAAATTCTACAGAAGGAGCAATCAACAATACACAAGATTGTCTGCTAGACAGTAGCCTAAGGGTCGTTGGCGAAGAAATTATTCCAGTTGATCATAATTTCTTAATAAATGCCGGGGCGGAGGCCTCAAATATTCGTACTATTGCGTCCCATAAGCAGTCATTAGCACAATGCCGGAATTGGATTAAGAATAATTTCCCAGGATTGAGTCAAATCGAGTGCTCCAGTAATGCCGAAGCGGCGACTCTCGCCCAACAAGACTCTACTGTGGCTGCAATTGCAGGAGACATGGCGGCGCGCATTTATAGCTTAAAAGTAGCCCACACAGGAATTCAAGACCAGCCTCACAACAGAACTAGATTTTTGGTTCTTTCCCTGGCTGAAACTAATTCAACAGCGCAAGATAAAACCAGTTTGATAATCTATGCAGATAATAAACCTGGGGCCCTGTTTAGGGTTTTGGAGCCATTTGACAATTTGCGAATTAGTCTCACAAAAATTGAAACCCGTCCTTCAAAAAAAGAAGCCTGGGAATATGTGTTCTTTATTGACTTTGAAGGGCATGTGAAAGATGAGCGCGTGAAAGAGCTTTTTGAGCGACTTGATCTCTGCACGGTGGAAGTAAAAGTCCTGGGATCTTATCCTCTTGCGAAACTAGCCTAAATGGTCAGGAGAAAAGCGTAATCGCTTAATGCATGAACGAATTGACTGATAAAACAATTCTGATCCTAGGTCTGGGAATGATCGGTGGGTCGTTGGCGCGCGCACTAAAAGCCTTTGACCAAAAGCTAGTAATTTACGCGACAGATCCCAATGAAGCAGCAATCCAACTTGCCCTGAAAGAAAAAAGCATAGACAGAGCAGGAACGCTAGAATCCCTAGTGCCAGAGTCTGACATCATAATCTTGGCAGTACCTCCGCTCAGTATCGAAAAAATCTTATCGGCCATAGTTAAGCATGTAAAACCTGATGCCATTGTTAGCGATGTAGCAAGCGTGAAAGGGCACTTGTTAGAGCCTCTCAAAAAATTCGATGAAGAGTTTGTTAAAAGGTTTGTTCCAGGGCACCCAATCGCCGGTTCTGAAAAGAGTGGTTACGCGGCATCCACTGCAGAATTGTTTAAAGATAGGAATGTCATTCTTACCCCTCTTAAACAGAATAGTCTGCGGGCGGTAAATACCATCCATGCCTTATGGCGCAGCACCGGTGCTAGCATTCTTGGTATGGCGGTTGAAAAACATGATGAAGTGTTGGCAGCCACAAGTCATTTGCCTCACCTGCTTGCGTACGCGATTGTTGATGTATTAGCAGCACAGAAGCAAAGTGAAGATATTTTTCGCTACGCTGCTGGAGGGTTTGCTGATTTTAGTAGATTAGCTTCTAGTGATGAAACTATGTGGTCGGATATTTTCATTGCGAATAGCAAAGCGACAGAACAAGTTTTAGATTCCTATATCGCAACTATTAATCGTTTAAAAGATGCAATAAGTCGCAAGAGACAGAATGAGTTAATAGATGTGTTTGGCAGGGCAAAGGAATCTAGACATAGATTCATAAGTAAATATTTTGATGCATCTAAGATAGATGATATGACTACTACGGAAACCAGTTTTGTGATGGATGTTGGCGCAAGCAATACAGCTATTGGTGTGTCAGGTGATTTGCGTGTGCCGGGTGATAAGTCAATCTCTCACAGATCTATAATCTTCGGGGCACTGGCGACAGGGGTAACTAGGGTAAAAGGATTCCTCGAGGGCGAAGATGCCCTGAACACTGTTGCGGCATTTCGTGAGATGGGTGTGACTATTGTAGGACCCGATGACGGAGAGTTACGTATATACGGCGTTGGTTTACATGGATTAAAAGCTCCACGCAAATCACTTTATATGGGAAATTCTGGAACAGCAATGCGCCTATTGGCTGGATTGTTGGCAGCTCAGGATTTTGACTCAGAACTAACTGGCGATGAGTCTCTTTCAGGGCGTCCAATGGAAAGAGTGATTGACCCATTAAACAAAATGGGCGCGAGGATTCATTCAAATGAGCAAGGTACTCCTCCACTAAAGATAACAGGGACGAAATTGACTGGCATTAGTTATCACATGCCGATGGCTAGCGCTCAAGTTAAGTCTTGTTTATTGCTTGCTGGATTGAATGCTCATGGAGTTACTGAGGTAATTGAACCTGAAGTGTGTAGGGATCACACTGAGCGAATGCTCGAAGGTTTTGGTTATCCTTTAGAGAAAGATCAAAATCGATCTGCTTGCCGATTGACTGGCGGAGGGGAACTGGCAGCGACAGAAATTGAAGTGCCCGGTGATATTTCATCTGCCGCGTTTTTTATTGTGGCTGCTACGATTACGCCTCATTCAAATTTGCTGCTCGAACACGTTGGAATTAATCCGACTCGTATCGGAGTTATCTCAATTCTGGAAGAAATGGGAGCCGATATTTCCTTGGCTAACGAAAGGATGATAGGCGGCGAGCCAGTTGCAGATATCCGAGTCAAATATAGTAAGCTGCAGGGCATTACTATCCCAATCGATCAGATACCTCTAGCTATAGATGAGTTTCCGGTGATTTTTGTTGCGGCTGCCTGCGCAGTGGGGGATACGTTCTTGCATGGTGCTGGAGAATTGAGAGTTAAAGAGAGTGACCGAATCGATGCTATGGCGGTTGGATTGACAATCCTGGGTGTTGAGAACGAAGTGTTTGACGATGGTATTCGAGTTCGAGGTGGAGGTATTGGCGGGGGCGCGATAGAAAGCAGAGGCGATCATCGTGTCGCAATGTCATTTGCGGTAGCTGCTCTTCGCGCAACAGAGACTGTAGTCATTAATGACTGTGGAAACGTTGCGACATCATTTCCAGGCTTTGTAGATCTCGCTCAACAGGCTGGTCTTAGAATAAAGGCAGTCGCCAAGTAGGCTTCAATTTGATGGTAGTCACTGGAAAAGCTCGTCCGTCATGAATGCTGACTAATTGATTCTGCGGACTATTCAATTCTTTAGGATATGAAATCCCTCAAAATCCACTCAAATAGAGCTGTGGACAGTCTATGAATAAAATACCAGTAATAGCTATCGATGGACCTTCTGGCTCTGGAAAGGGAACAATAGCAGCAAAGGTTGCTGAAAAATTGGGCTTTTTGCTTTTGGATAGCGGTGTGCTTTATCGAATACTAGGAATAGCGGTTTTGAAGGAGGGTGTGCACTTGGAAGATATCGACAGGTTGACTGCTTTAGCGCTGCAAATGGATATCGAGTTTGGCCCCTCCGGCCTCGATTCAGTCACTCTGGACGGGGAAGATGTGAGTCTGGAGATTCGGACCGACATAGGTAGTCAGATGGCATCAAAAGTTGGTGCTATTCCAGCGGCTAGGAATGCTCTCTTTAAGCGTCAATTGGCCTTCCGAAAACCTCCTGGCCTAGTCGCCGACGGGAGAGATATGGGAGCAGTAGTCTTTCCAGATGCTGCAGTGAAAATCTTCCTTACAGCAAGTGCCGAAGAGCGTGCTCAAAGGCGTTATAAGCAGTTGATAGGTAAGGGTATTGATGCTACCCTGCCGGACCTTTTGCAAGAGCTAAGAGAGCGGGATAAGCGAGATAGTCAGCGCGAAATTTCGCCACTGAAACCCGCCGAAGATGCCACGATTTTAGACACCACCCATCAGAGTATTGATGAAGTTGTTAATCAGGTAATGGCACAATGTAACAAAGAGCTAGGAATGGCTTGAATTTAGAAGAAACTGTTTTCAACTAGCACCACCAGTATAGGCAAGTTGATAATTACTTTAAATAACCCCGCGAACGCTGGATTGCGGATAGTTATAGAGTTGATAAACTATACTCTATAACTTATTGTAATGTATGGATAAATAATGAGTGAGAATTTTGCAGAACTGTTTGAAGAAAGCTTAATAGAAATAGATATGACCCCAGGTGCTATTGTTACCGGCATCGTGATCGAAATTGACTCAGACTGGGTCACTGTGCACGCCGGACTCAAATCTGAGGGCGTGATTCCCCGAATACAATTCCTCGACGAACAGGGTAATTTATCCCTGGAAATTGGCGATGAAGTCAAAGTTGCACTAGAAACTGTGGAAGACGGTTTTGGTGAAACCCGTCTGTCTCGTGAGAAAGCCAAGCTTGCTGAATCATGGATGAAGCTAGAAGCCTCCTACGAGAAGAACGATATTGTTACTGGTGTCATCAACGGTAAAGTTAAAGGTGGCTTTACGGTAGATTTGAACGATATCAGGGCATTCTTACCTGGATCATTGGTCGACGTGCGCCCGGTTCGTGACACGCTTCATTTAGAAGGCCAGGAGCTTGAGTTCAGGTTAATTAAACTGGATCAAAAACGAAATAATGTAGTGGTTTCACGTCGTGCCGTGCTTGAGTCAGTGAGCACCGAAGAACGCGACGCGCTGTTAGAAAAATTGCAAGAAGGTATGTCAGTCAAAGGCATGGTTAAGAACTTGACTGATTATGGTGCTTTTGTCGACTTGGGTGGTGTTGACGGTCTTCTGCACATCACGGACATGTCCTGGAAACGCATTAAGCATCCTAGCGAAATCGTTAATGTTGGTGATGAGATCGATGTAAAGATACTTAAGTATGATCGTGACCGAAACCGTGTGTCGCTGGGGTTGAAGCAACTTGGTGAAGATCCTTGGGTAGCTATTAAGGCTCGTTATCCTGAAAAAATTCAGGTTAAGGCAGTTGTCACAAATTTAACTGATTATGGCTGTTTCGCTGAGTTGGAAGAAGGTGTTGAAGGTCTTGTGCACGTATCAGAAATGGATTGGACTAATAAGAATATTCATCCTTCTAAAGTTGTGCAGCTTGGTGATGAAATCGATGTCATGATTCTTGATATTGACGAAGAGCGACGCAGAATTTCGCTGGGGATCAAACAGTGCTTCCAGAATCCATGGGATGGCTTCGCTGAGAGCTTTAAGAAGGGTGAGAAAATTTCCGGGAGTATAAAGTCTATTACTGATTTTGGTATTTTTATCGGTTTGGATGGAAACATTGATGGATTAGTTCATTTGTCTGATATTTCTTGGGATGAGCCCGGCGAAGAAGCAGTGCGGGAATACAAGAAAGGTGATGAAATTGAAACCGTTATTCTATCCATTGACTCGGAGCGTGAACGTATTTCCCTTGGTGTTAAGCAATTAGAAGATGATCGATTCATGAACTACGTTTCAGAATTTGAGAGAGGTAGCATTGTGAAAGGCACTATTTCTGCATTGGATGTAAAATCAGCCACTATTACTCTTCGAGAAGGTGTCGAGGGTGTGTTGCGCGCATCAGAACTCAGTCGCGATAAAGTGGAGGATGCGCGGAATGTTCTTAACGAAGGAGATGAGATTGAAGTTAAGATCGTTTCCGTCGATCGTAAGACTCGCGTTCTAAGCCTTTCAGTTAAAGCGATTGAGATCGATGATGAAAAATCTGCAATCCAAGACCATAAGAAGACAGACACTGCAGATGCATCCCTTGGAACAATTGGTGATTTAATTAAAGCGGAAATGGATAAGAGCTAGCTGTAAACCTAATCATTATTTTATGATAGGCTATAAAAACCTCAGCCTTTACAACGCCTTCAAGCGTGGTTAAAGTGCAATACAACAGGGGGAAATATGACTAAGTCTGAACTTATAGATCGCATTGCTAGCAAGCAAACACAACTCTCATCGAAGGATGTGGAGTTAACGGTCAAAGCTGTCCTCGAGTATATGTCTTCGGTTTTGGCCGAAGGCGGAAGAATTGAAATTCGCGGATTTGGTAGTTTCTCTCTTCATTACCGGGTACCTCGTATCGGAAGGAATCCCAAAACAGGTACTCCGGTAGTTCTAAGTGGCAAATATGTTCCACACTTTAAACCAGGTAAAGAATTGCGAGACAGAGTTAATAATAGCTCACTCGCTGACTCGCAATTTTAAGCCACGGTTCGGGGGCTAAATTTAATAACGGCATCGCCCCGAGGGTTATGCCGTTTTTTATTCTGTTCAAAATGATGGTCTGAAATGAAAAAGCTAGGCCAGTTACTTTCGGGTTTGTTTCTAATTTTGGTGTTTATTGCAGCAATAACCTTCTCCAGTATTAACTCAACTCCAGTCAATATCTCTTTTGGGCGTTGGGAATTCCAAGCAGTTCCAGTTTCAGTCTGGATCATCGCAGCTTTCGTGACAGGTGGTTGCCTTGGGCTCGTCCTAGGTTTAGGGATTTGGCGAAACTTTAGATCAAAATCAAAAATCAAGCGTCTGATCAAACAATTGGCCGCGTCGCAACAAGAAGTGTCTCAGCTCCGGACAATATCCATGAAGAATATTCAATAAGCATGGGATATCTGAATATTTACCTAATTGTGCTTGCCGCGGTTTTTGCTGGATGGCTACTAGGCCGTCTTACTTCTTCTCAAAATTCTGCTAATCCGAAAAAAGCTACCGATTCCTTTGGAGACTATTTTGTTGGCCTAAACTACTTGCTTAATGATGAGCCTGATGAAGCTATTGATACTTTCATTAAGGGCATAGAAATAAATAGTGACACCATTGAGACTCACCTAGCTCTTGGTGCTCTGTTAAGGCGACGAGGGAAGGTTGACAAAGCCATTAAAGTCCATCAGGCCTTGCTGGGCCGTCCTGCGCTGGGTCGCCACTTCTCAGATTCAACACGGTTACAGCTGTCGAGGGACTACATAGCAGCAGGTCTTTTGGATCGGGCAGAGCGCTTGCTTCAAGAAATTTTAAATGAAAATGCCAGTGCTAAATGGGACGCACTTAGCCTTTTAATAACGATCTACCAAACAGAAAAAGAATGGGAAAAGGCCATCGATTGTGCAAAACGCTTGTTGGTTAATGAGCAGTACAAGAAAGATAAGGAGCTGCGAGCCGCCGCGTCTCACTACTGTTGTGAACTCTCAGAGTTATGCCTTAGCGAAGATAAGGCTTCTAAGGCGAGAGAACAGATCACGCGAGCATTTATATTCGACCGGGGTAATGTGAGAGCTTCATTGCTATTGGCACAGATAGAGCGGCGACTCGGGAACTACAAACCGGCGATTAAAGAGCTGGTTCGAATTAGAACTAACAACCCAGAATTTATCAGTCAGGTGCTTGGCCCGCTGGCGGGATGTTACGCTGAACTGGAAAACATGTCTGAGTATGAAAAACTTTTAACCAATACACTGCATGATGAGCCTAACATAAGTGTAGTGTTGGCTTTATTGGAAATGGTCAAGAGCAGGTCTGGTGATGAAGCGGCTATAGAGTTTCTAAATGAATACTTAACGAAAAAGCCTTCGCTAATCGGCTTGGTGGAATTGTTACGATTACAAATTCCGAATGCAGAAACTGCAATCAGTAGTAATCTAAATTTACTGCAACAGATGATTAATAAATTACTGCGAAAAAGAGCAGCTTATCAATGTAATCATTGTGGTTATGAATCGCGAAGCTTATATTGGCTTTGCCCAAGCTGTCAGAAATGGGACAAAATAAAACCAATACTTGAAGCAGATAGTGCCTAGACTTGGCAATACTTTTGCGTTGATTAAACTTGCTTCTTCGTTACAAGCAGTTCGGTTTTTTATATAGGGTAGTAGGGGTAGAGAACTTGGAAAAGAAGATCGTCGTCGCCTTGGATTTTGAATCCTCCGAGCAAGCTTTTGAATTGCTGGATCGTGTCGATTCCGACTTATGTAGAGTAAAAGTTGGCAAGGAGCTTTTTACCATCGGCGGGCCAAACTTGGTTCGACAGATCATAGATCGGGGGTTCGATGTATTCCTGGATTTAAAATTTCATGATATTCCCAACACTGTGGCAAGAGCGGTTAAGGCCGCGTCAACTCTTGGCGTGTGGATGATAAACGTACACGCGTCCGGTGGCATGGCGATGATGGAGCAGGCGAAGGAAGCTTTAGAGCCGATGGGCTCAGACAAGCCCCTGTTAATAGCTGTTACAGTGCTCACAAGCCTTGTTACAGAAGATTTAGTACAAATTGGCGTTGCTGCAAATCCCGAGGACCAAGTGAGTAAGTTAGCATTTTTAACTCAAGAGGCGGGCTTAGACGGGGTTGTTTGCTCCGCCGCTGAAACACGCTTACTGAGGTCGCAATTTCCTAAAGATTTTTGCCTAGTTACTCCAGGCATTCGACGCTTAGAAGATGCGTCCGGAGATCAAAGGCGAGTCGTTGGACCAGCTGATGCGATTCTAAATGGTAGTAACTTCTTAGTGGTTGGGCGCCCCATAACTCGAGCAGAAGAACCGAATGAAGTGTTGAAAGAGTTTAATTCCGCTGTAGCTAGCTTTCGATAATTTCTTTGCTAGACTTTTAGTAGTAGCCAAGAACTTTTTTCACTAGTGACAAGAAGCAAGTTGCTATCAATAAAATTCAAAGGTTGTGCGTGATGTTCGGGGCTGTTTTATTCTCCTATCATTCTGACCCCTCTCATTTAGAGTTAATGCCACTGGGGCGACTGGCGGGTAAATGAGCTAGCTAAATACCAATAGCACATGCGCGACATCTATAGCAGCCATTTTAGATAGGTCTGGTATTGTGAAGGCGCAAGAAATCGTCGCTTCCCGAGAGACGTTCGATAAATTTCGTTCTATTGATGAATTGACTGACGTTGAGGGAATCGGTGCAGTAGAGCGGTGTATAAGAATCGTGGCAGAATCGTAATTTTAGACAGTTAATACTTTTTAGGATATTTGAATAACAAGACACTTTCATAAGCTTCTGAAAGCTCATGATTTTATTACTGAAAACTTCCAATTTGCCGATATAATATAGAGATTATCTTTGTTCTTGAGCTGATGCCTTTATGTCATTACCGGTATTCCTTTTGGTGGTTTTTCTTTCCGCTGTGCTGCTGACCGGGTTTGTGCGAATTGTAGCTATTCGTGCGAAAATTTTGGATCTTCCCACCTCAAGAAGTGCTCATGTCTCCCCAACTCCAGTCGGTGGGGGAGTTAGCATCGCATTGGTAACTCTAATTTCCATTTGTATATTTTTCTATAATGGCAACATTCCAGCCAATGAATTTCTGGCTCTTTGTAGTGCTGGTCTGGTCGCTGGAGTGGGTCTGTTTGATGATATAAAAAAACTTAATATCCGTTGGCGTCTTCCTGCTCAATTATTAGCTGCTATTTGGTCTGTTTGGTGGCTAGGAAACACACCCTCTATTGATATTGCTATATTTACGCTTAATAATTGGTTTATTCTAAATGTGCTAGCCATTCTTGCCCTTCTTTGGCTGCTAAATTTATATAATTTTATGGACGGAATTGATGGTCTGGCGGGTTCTGAGCTAGTTTTTGTAAACGCATTTGTTCTTATGTTCGTTATAAGTAATAACGATGAAGTAATAATGCTGATTGCTGCAGCATTACTGGCATCTGGCGCCGGGTTTCTGTTCTGGAATTTACCGCCAGCAAAAATTTTTATGGGCGATGTTGGTAGTGGATTTGCTGGATTTATAACAGGGATTATGGCTTTACTCTCGATGCATCATGGCACTTTAACTATATGGACTTGGTTGTTACTTCTGGGAGTTTTTATCACTGATGCGACGGTCACCTTGATTATTCGTTTTCGGAATGGGGAAAAGTGGTATGAAGGGCACACTAATCATGCTTATCAAAATGCTGCTCGAAGGTATAGGAGTCACGGCAAAGTGACGATAGCAGTGCTAGCTATAAACTGTTTGTGGTTGGCTCCCCTAGCCTGGTACACAGTAGAGCGGCCTGATTTAGGAGTATTTATCTGTATTGTGGGTATGATTCCATTATTTCTTTCGGCATTAAG
>Ga0209403_10004256_pt1 | contig 15663 bp, 14 predicted proteins | sample ArcticOcean_MG_C_8_FD_187440 | JGI IMG/M metagenome (GOLD analysis project Ga0209403, IMG submission 187440) | Marine microbial communities from western Arctic Ocean - ArcticOcean_MG_CB11_86 (SPAdes) (version 2) | ecosystem: Environmental > Aquatic > Marine > Oceanic | place: Arctic Ocean... | reverse complement strand
AAAAAAATGATATTAAAAATAAAATTTCAACATTTAACAAACAAGTATTAAATGAAAATTTCTGGAAAGATAAAACAACAGCACAAAAAATATTAAAAGAGAAAAAATTTTTAGAAAATATTTCTGACAACTTTGCTTTAACTTTTAATGAATTAGAGAATTTAGAGGAGCTTTTCTTACTTGCTTCCAAAGAAAATGATTCTTCCGTATTAGAAGATTGTAAAAAAAAAGCTTTTTTACTTTTTAATCAAATAAAAAAAACTGAAGTTTTATGTTTTTTATCTGGAGAGAACGATAATTTAGATGCGTATTTGGAGATTCATGCTGGAGCTGGAGGCACAGAAAGTCAAGATTGGGCAATGATGTTGAGAAGAATGTATTGCAGATGGGTAGAAAAAAGTAAAAGTAAATTTGAAATAATTAGTGAACACAAAGGAGAAGAGGCAGGCATTAAATCAAGCATATTAAAAGTTTCAGGATCTTATATTTATGGATGGCTTAAATCAGAATCTGGCGTTCATAGATTAGTAAGAATTTCTCCATTTGATTCTGGGGCAAGAAGACATACTAGTTTTGCCAGCATATGGGTGTACCCCGTTATTGATGATAGTATTAAAATAGATATTTTGGAGAAAGATTTAAGAATAGACACCTATAGATCAAGCGGAGCCGGAGGTCAGCATGTAAATACAACAGATAGTGCCGTAAGAATAACTCACCTTCCAACAAGTATTGTGGTTCAATGTCAAAACCAAAGATCGCAACATAAAAATAAAGAAACATGTTATAGTATGCTTAAAGCACGCCTGTATAAATATGAGCTACAAAAAAAAGAAGAGGTCTCAGAAAGTTTAGCTAAATCCAAAACTGATATAGGTTGGGGTCACCAAATAAGGTCTTATGTATTGCAGCCCTATCAATTAGTTAAAGATTTAAAAAATAATGTAGAGGATACAGATCCAGAAAGTGTATTAGATGGAAATATAGATGCATTTCTAGAAGGCGCACTTTTTAGCACAATAAAAAAAAATAAATAAATATGACAAAATTTATATTTAGATTTTTTTGGTTAATAGCAATAATCTTAATTTTTTTAATAATTTTTTTAACTTATTTTGGATTAGAGACAAATAGATTTGATTCTCTAATTAAAGATAAAGCAAGCAAGATAAACCAAAATGTTAAATTAGATTTTGATAAGATTAAAATTTATATAGATATTAAAAAACTAAATATTTTAGTTAAGATTCAAAAACCAAAAGTAATAATAAAAAATAATCAAGTTGATATATCTAAATTAGATTTATCTTTAGCTTTAAAATCTTTTTATAATTCAGATTTTTTGTTAAAAAGAGCAGATATTGCATTTAAAAACAATGATATTAAAGACATAGCAAAAGTAACTAGTATTTTTATTCCAAGAATAATAAATAAAGAAATTAATAAAATTTTTAAAGAAGGAAAGTTAGAAGGTGAATTTGTAATTCCTTTTCTACCAAATGGAAAGATAAGTAAAAATTATAAATTTAATGGTAAAATAATTGGTATGTCGTTTAATATTAAAAATGAATTTATGATAAGTAATTTAACAACTAAAATTAGTTTTTTTGAAAAAATTGAAGAAAAAATTTTAAATATAGAAGTTGAAAATGGAAAGCTTTATGGAGTTGACTTAAACAAAAGTGTACTCAATATAAAGAAAAATAAAAATTTTACAAAAGTGGAAAGTCTATTTTTTACAAAAGGTAAAATCGATTTTGAAAAAATAAAAAAAATATCTACTTTACTAAATTTACCTATTGATAATTTTAAAGACATTCATGGCATAGTGGATTTAAATACAAAAGTTAACTTTAGATTAAATAAAAATTATAAAATTAATAACCTAAAATATGAAACAAAAGGAAATATCAATTATTTAGAAATACTTTCTTATAAAAATGATTTAATTAAAAACTATTTACCTAAGCATAAATCTAAAACTATTTTTAAAGACACTAATATTAAATTCAAAAAATCACACAAAAACCAATCAATGGAATTAGAAGGTCTAATAAAAATTAGCGATAATTTTGATGTATTTAGCTTTAAAGAAAATTATAATTTGAGTAAGAAAAAATTTTCGTTAAATGGAAAAGTAGATTTGACAAATTCAGAAGTTGTTCTTTCAAAAATTAATTATAAAAAAAAAAGTGGTGAAAAATCAAAATTACTTTTTGATATAAATTTTATATTAAACAAAATTTATAGAGTTAATAGTTTAAAATTTGTTTCTGATAAAAATAATATTAATTTATTTGATATAAAATTAAATAAAAAATTTGAAGTAGAAGATCTAAAAAAAATTGAAGTTAAAACTTTTTTAGGTGAGAATAAAAATAATGATTTTAAAGTAGAGAAAATAAATAAGTTAAATATTTTAGGTAAAGTTTTTGATGCCCAGCCTATTCTTAATGACCTTTTTACTCAAAATAATAATAAAATTTTTAGCAAAAACTTTACAAGTGATATAAAAGTAAATTTTGATAAAACTATAACCGGCACGGATGACGATATTTCAAATTTTGCAATGGTGGCGTTTATAAAAAATGGTTCTTACGAAAAGTTAAGCTTAAAAGGAAACTTTTCAAGCAATGAAATAATTGAGATGTCCATTTATCAAGTAGATAATAGCAAAAAAACACTTCAGATTATTTCTGATAGAGCGAGACCTTTTGTGAAAAGCTTTAAATTCATAGATGGTTTTGAAGGCGGTAAATTAGAATATGAATCTATAATTTCAAAAGAAATTTCTAATTCAATCTTAAAAATAAATGATTTTAAAATTTCAAAAGTACCAGCTTTAGCTAAGCTTTTAACACTTGCTTCACTTCAAGGTATTGCTGATACACTAAATGGAGAAGGAATAAGATTCGATTTATTTGAAATGAAATCTAATACTAAAGGAAAGATTTTTAATGTTGAAGATGCGTTAGCAATGGGGCCTGCAGTTTCTATTCTTTTGGATGGTTATGTAGATAAAGGGAAAACTGTTAGTTTAAGAGGAACCCTAGTACCAGCCACTAAGCTTAATGCTTTAATAGCAAAAATACCAATAGTTGGTAATATTTTAGTTGGAAAAAAAAGTGGTGAGGGGGTAGTCGGCGTTAGTTTTAAAATGAAAGGTCCTCCAAAAGATATTAAAACTACTGTGAATCCAATAAAAACTTTAACACCAAGATTTATTATCAGAGCTGTAGAAAAAATGAAAAATAAAAATAAAGATATTACTAAATAATTTTTATAATAACGTGTTGTTTTTTACCGTGCGAAACTTTTAAATTATTCCCATCAATAAAATTATCTTGATTAATAATTTTTTTTTCATCTTTAATTAATTCATTATTTATTTTTAAACCATTATTTTTAATCATTCTTCTTATTTCGCTTTTTGATTTAGCTAATTTAGATTGAAGAACTAAATCTAAAATATTTATCCCTTTTATAGCAATTTGTTTATTTATTTTAATAATAGGAAGATTTTTTCCAATAGATTTTTCTTTAAAAGTTTTTTGTGCTGTTGTTTCAGAGTCTTTAGCCGCTTTGTAACCATGCAACATAGCTGTTGTTTCGTTAGCAAGTAAAATTTTCAGCTTATTTATATCATTGTTATTTTTTAATTTATTAACTTCATCAAAAGTTAAATCTGTAAATAGATTCAAAAATTTTAAAACATCATTGTCATTGGTGTTCCTCCAAAATTGCCAGTAATCATAAGCAGAAAGCATTTTTTCATTTAACCAAACTGCACCTTTTTCAGTTTTACCCATTTTGGCACCAGAAGATAATGTTATAAGTGGAGTAGTTAAACCAAAAGCTTGTTCTTTATTTTTTCTTTTAATTAAATCGCACCCATTAATAATATTACCCCATTGGTCAGACCCTCCAATTTGCAAAAAACAATTGTATTTTTTACTAAGCTCATAGAAGTCGTAAGCTTGTAACATCATGTAATTAAATTCCATATAACTTAATGATTGTTCTCTTTCTAAACGTAATTTTACACTATCAAAAGTTAACATTTTGTTTATAGTAAAGTGTTTACCAACCTCTCTTAAAAAATTAATATAATTTAATTTACTTAACCAAGAATAATTATTAACAAAAATAGGTTTAGTTTTTGGGTTTTTACTATGTAAGAAAATTCTAAAAACACTTTCAATACTTTTAATATTTTTATCAATCTCTTTTTTATTTAATATTTTTCTAGTTTCATCTTTTCCAGACGGATCTCCAATCAAGGTTGTTCCTCCACCCATTAAAACTACGGGTTGGTGACCATGCTTTTGAAGCAATCTTAAAGACATAATTTGCACTAAACTTCCGACATGTAAACTTGATGCCGTACAATCAAAACCTATATAAGCTCTAATTTTTTTTTTAGACATTAAGCTATCCAATGAAGATTCATCAGTACATTGATTGAAATAACCCTTTTTTTTAAACTCGGTAAGAAATGTTCCTTGCATGAATTTTTTAGCTTCTTTAAAGTTGTAATATACAAGATTCTTTTTAAATTAAATATTATTTATGAGCAAATCATTTTATAGTTTAGGTCTTATGAGTGGAACTTCAATGGATGGGGTGGATGCCTCAATCATTCAATCTGACGGGGAGAATAATTATAAAGCCATCAAGGATAAATATTTTGCATACCCTAAGTATATTCATGTTGATTTAATCAATATTAGGAATCAAATTAAACATCCAAAAGATTTAAAAAAATTATCAAAAAAATTAAAATTTCTTGAGAAAAAAATCACTTTATTTCATTTTAAGGTAGTTAAAGAAACTCTCAAAAGTACAAAAATTAACATCGATTTATTGGGTTTTCATGGACAAACTATTTATCATAATGCAAAGAAAAAAATATCTAAACAACTTGGAGATGGAAGGCTTTTGTCTAAACTTGCTAAAAAAAAAGTTATTTATAATTTTAGAATGAAAGATTTAAAAAATGATGGGCAGGGAGCCCCATTAGTTCCAATTTTTCACAAAATGTTAGAAAAAAAGTTTAATTTAAAACCGGTAAGTTTTATAAATATAGGTGGCATTGTAAACATAACAACCATCTCTAATAATAATTTATTCGCATCAGATATTGGTCCGGGAATGTGTTTAATTGATAAATGGATTAGATTAAAGAGTAAAAAAAAATTTGATAGAGGCGGTAGAATTGCCCGCTCAGGTAAAATAAAAAATAAAATATTAAATAAAGAGGTTAAAAATTTTTATAAAAAATATATTTTTAATAACAAACCAAAATCATTTGATACAAAAGATTTTGATCTTTCATTTGTTAAAGATTTTTCTTTAAAAGATGGGACTGCTACATTAGTAGAATATACAGCAAAAATAATTAGTAAAGGTCTTTACTCAGATTTAATATCCTCGAAAAAAAAAATAATAATTTTATGTGGCGGTGGAAGAAAAAATAAATTTTTAATTAGTAGAATTAAAAAAAAAAATAATAATATAAAATTTATAGATGATTATGGGTTAAATGGAGACTTTATTGAATCACAAGCGTTTGCATATCTTGCAATTAGATCGTATTTAAATAAACCAATATCCTTTCCAAAAACAACTGGTGTAAAGAAGCCTTGTTCCGGAGGTGTTATAGTAAAATATTAAAAAACACTTATTTTGTCTTGTAAATAATTTTCAATTATCGATGACAACTCTTTCTCTTTGCTATGATAAAAATGATTAGCACCACTTATAGTTTCAAACTTAACTTCAATATTCTTTTGAAGGGATAATTTTTTTTTTAAGCCTAGTATACTTTCTTCTGATACTAGCTCATCATTTTTTCCATGAATCATCACTCCTGAAATAGGGCAAGGTGCTAAAAATGTGAAATCATAAACATTTGGTTGTGGAGATATTGCAACAAATTTATTTACCTCTGGTCTTCTCATTATTAATTGCATGCAAATTAAAGAACCAAAAGAAAAGCCTGCAACCCAACATTGGCTGTAATCAGGGTTTTCTTTTTCTATCCAGTCTAACGCAGCAGCAGCATCAGATAGCTCACCTTGTCCATTATCAAAAACTCCATCACTTTTTTCTACACCTCTAAAATTTATTCTAATAACTGAAAAACCTTTCCTATAAAAACTATTAAAAGTTTCATGGACTATTGCATTGTTCATTGTACCTCCATATTGTGGGTGAGGCTGTAATACTAAAGCAACGGGAGATCCTTCTTTTTCACTTTTTGAATATTTAGCCTGAATTCTTCCGCTAGGACCAGGAATAAAAATTTCTTTTAATTTATTTCTCATATTTTTTGTAAATGATTATTACTTTCAAAAAAGATTTAGTTTTATAGCATGTTATAGTGCGACAATTTTATATTTCTTTATAATCTTGACTAATTTAGTATGATTTAGTACTTAAAACCTGTAAATTAAAGGTTATTTATTATGAAACTAACTAATAAAGGAAGATATGCTGTAATGGCTATGGCTGATTTAGCTGCATGCAACGCAAAAGAACCAATCAATTTAACTGAAATTTCTTTAAGACAAGGAATTTCTCTATCCTTTTTAGAGCAAATATTTTTAAGACTAAAAAAAAATAATTTAGTTCAAAGTTCAAGAGGTCCTTTTGGTGGGTATATATTAACTAAGCCTGCGGAAGAAATAAAATTATTGAGCATTATTAATGCGGTTGATGAAAAAGTAAAAACAGTTGGATGTAAAAAAGAATCAAAAAAAGGGTGCACAGGTAAATCGATAAAATGCATCACACACAATTTATGGGATGATCTAGATAATCATATAAATTATTTTTTTGAAAAAAATACTTTGAAAGACATTGTTTTTAAATCTAATCAATTTAAACAGAAAGAAATTAACAAATGAAGCAACAAGAATTAGAAAAAAATAAAGAATATAAATACGGATTTACAACTGAAATAGAAAGCATTAGAGCTCCTAAGGGTCTTAACGAAGAAGTTATAAAATTTATTTCAAAAATCAAAAAAGAGCCAGATTGGATGCTTGCTTGGAGATTAAAAGCTTTTACTAGACTAAAAAGTTTAAAAGAACCTAATTGGCAAAAACCAAAATATCCTAAAATTAATTATCAAGATCTTTATTATTATTCAGCTCCAAAAAGTGCTTCAGATAAACCTAAAAGCTTAAGCGAAGTAGATCCAAAATTAATTGAAACTTACAAAAAATTAGGAATCCCTTTGCAAGAACAAAAAAGACTTAGTGGTATAGCTGTAGATGCGGTCTTTGATTCTGTTTCAGTTGCTACAACTTTTAAAGAAGAGTTAACAAAAAAAGGGATTATTTTTTGTCCTATATCAGAAGCAATACGTAACCATCCAGACTTAGTGAAAAAATATTTAGGTTCTGTAATTCCAATTACAGATCATTACTTTGCTACACTTAATTCAGCGGTATTTACCGATGGCTCATTTGTTTATATTCCAGAAGGAGTAAGGTGCCCAATGGAACTCTCTACATATTTCAGAATTAATGCTTCTGAAACAGGACAATTTGAAAGAACTTTAATCATTGCTGATAAAGGAAGTTATGTTAGTTATTTGGAAGGTTGTACCGCACCTATGCGAGACGAAAACCAGCTTCATGCAGCTAATGTAGAATTAGTAGCTTTGGATGATGCTGAGATCAAATATTCCACAGTACAAAACTGGTATCCTGGAGATAAAGATGGAAAAGGTGGAATCTATAATTTTGTTACAAAAAGAGGAGCGTGTAGAGGAAAAAATTCTAAGATTTCATGGACACAAGTTGAAACTGGATCTGCTATTACTTGGAAGTATCCAAGTTGCATTTTGCAAGGAGATAATTCAGTTGGTGAATTTTATTCAATAGCAATAACAAACAATCATCAAAAAGCAGACACAGGAACCAAAATGATTCATCTAGGAAAAAATACTAAAAGTAAAATTATATCGAAAGGAATATCGGCAGGATTTGCAGACAATACCTACAGAGGGTTGGTGAAAATAAATTCTAAAGCTAACAATGCGCGAAATTATACTCAATGCGACTCACTATTAATGGGTAATAAATGTGGAGCTCATACAATTCCTTATATTGAAAATAAAAACTCTACTTCAAGTATAGAGCATGAAGCTACGACTTCTAAAATAAGTGAAGAACAGCTTTTTTACTGCAACCAAAGAGGATTGAATCAAGAAGAGGCTGTCAGTTTAATTGTAAACGGTTTTTGCAAAGAGGTTCTCCAGCAGCTACCTATGGAATTTGCTGTAGAGGCGCAAAAATTGGTTGGAATTAGTTTGGAAGGGAGCGTTGGTTAATGTTAGATATTAAAGAACTTAGTGCATCTATAGAAGGCAAGAAAATACTAAAAAGTTTTAATCTTAAAATTAAAGCTGGTGAAGTGCATGCCATTATGGGTCCAAATGGTTCAGGAAAAAGCACTTTAGCCAATATATTATCAGGAAGAAAAGGATATGAAATTGAAGGAGCGATATCATATGAGGGAAAGGATCTATTAAAAATACCAATTGAAGAGCGCGCACAAAAAGGAATTTTTTTAGCTTTTCAATACCCAACTGAAATCCCTGGAGTTAATACTAATAATTTTCTTAAAACATCATTAAATGCCATTCGCAAATTTAGAGGATTAAAAGAATTGGACTCATTAGAATTTTTGAAATTAGTCAAAGAAAAGTCAAAAAATTTAAAAATTGAAGAGAAAATTCTTAGTAGACAACTAAACGTAGGATTTTCTGGAGGTGAAAAGAAAAAAAATGAAATTTTACAAATGACAATATTAGAACCAAAACTTGCTATTTTGGATGAAACAGATTCTGGCTTAGATATAGACGCCTTAAGAATAGTATCTGATGGCGTAAATTCATTACGAAATAAAAATAGATCGTTTCTAATTATTACACATTACCAACGTTTATTAGATTATATAAAGCCAGATTTTGTTCACGTCCTTGTAAACGGTAAAATAGTTAAAACAGGACACAGCGAATTAGCTCAAGAATTAGAAAAAGATGGTTACGAAGGTGTAGCTACAGCAAGATGAACTTAAAATTCGAAGAATTTCAACAATCAAACTTAGGTTTGAAAGAATTAGACAATATTAGGCTTAAAAGTTTTAAAAAATTTGAGGCATTAGGGTTTCCAACAAAAAAGCAGGAGAATTGGAAATATACAGATCTAAAAGCTATTATTGATAGTAATTTTAAAAGCTTACAAATATTTAAAGATCAAAAAAATTCCAAATATAATAGTAAATTATTAATAAGAAATTTTGAGCACAACCAAATAATTTTATTAAATGGTAATTTTATTGAATCAAATTTTAATTTTGAAGATGAAAAGAAAATAAGTATTAAATCTTTAAAAGTTGCACTAGAAAGTAAAACAGAATTTGAAAAAATAAAAAATTATTTTGATGACGAGCAAAACTCTATGGTTTCCTTGAATCATGCTTTAGTAAAGGATGGTATAGTTTTGAAAACAGATAATAATTATTCATTTAATAAACCTCTAATTATATACAATTTATTTGACAAAACAGCAGATAGTAAAATTATTAATAATAAGGTTTTTATATCACTTGGGGAAAATTCGAAATTAAGTTTAGTTGATTATTATGAATGTGAAAACAATATTAAATATTTTAATAATACAATTCACAATTACAATATTGAAAAAAACGCAATCCTTAAAAAATTTAGTATTAACGCAAGTATAGACGGCTCTTACAATTACAACTCCACAAAAATTAATAGCTATTCCAATAGTATTTTTGAAAATTTTTTATTATCATTAGGACCCAACTTTATTAAAAATGAAATTCATTGTAATTTATTAGAAAATTATAGCTCATGTTTTGTAAATGGCATCATGCTTTTAGATGGCAATCAACATCATGAATTAAAAACCAATGTTAATCATAAGTTTGAAAACTGTAAAAGCTCACAGTTAATCAAAAGTGTTTTGTTAGATAAAAGCAATGGTACTTATCAAGGAAAAATCTACGTTGATAAGACTGCACAAAAAACTAATGGATACCAACTTAGTAAAGCTTTAATTTTATCAGAAAGTTCTCAATTTAATTCTAAACCAGAATTGGAAATCTATGCAGATGACGTTAAATGTTCACATGGCTCTACCACTGGAAACATTGATGAAAATTCTGTATTTTATTTAATGTCTCGAGGTTTAACAAAACAACAAGCAAATAAATTAATTGTTGAAGGTTTTCTTAATGAAGCTATTGAAACTATTACTGAATCAAATATTAAAAAGTTAATTTTACAGTTCTTTATTGAAAGAATTAAGAAGGTAAACATATAAATGAATATAGAAAATATTAAGTCACAATTTCCAATTTTTTTGAAAAAAATTAATGGTAAGCAACTGGTTTATTTAGATAGCTCAAATTCGTCTCAAAAGCCTATTAGTGTTATTGATCGTCTTAACAATTTTTATAAGAATGAATTTTCTAATATTGGTAGAAGCATTCACTCACTATCTGTAAGTGCTACAAATAAATTTGACGAAACAAGAATAAGTGTAAAAAATTTTATAAATGCCGACTCCAAAGATGAAATCATTTTTACTAAAAATGCTACTGAATCAATAAATTTAGTTGCATCAACTTTTGGACAGCAAAATATAGAAAAAGGAGATGAAATTTTAATTACTGAATTAGAACATCATTCAAATTATGTCCCATGGAACTATTTAAGAGAAAACAAAGGAGCTATTATTAAATTTGCACCAATTAATGATGATGGCGATATCATAATTAGTGATTTTGAAAAGTTAATAAACTCCAAAACAAAAATAATTGCTATTACACATCTTTCGAATGTAACTGGTACAATTGTTCCAGTTAAAGAAATTATTGATATAGCCCATAAAAAAAATATCCCTGTTTTAGTAGATGGATGTCAAAGCGCGCCGCACATAAAGATAGATGTTAAAGATTTAGATTGTGATTTTTATGCAATTTCAGGTCATAAAGTTTATGGTCCTACTGGTGTTGGTATATTATATGGAAAAAAAAAATGGCTTGAAAAATTACCACCATATATAGGTGGAGGAGGAATGATTCAAGAAGTTAAAAAAGATAGAATTTCTTACGCAAATCTTCCTGAAAAATATGAAGCAGGAACTATGGCAACTGCAGAAGTTGTTGCTTTCAATGAATCAATTAAATTTATGCAATCAATAGGTATTGAAAATTTAATAAACCATGAACGTGAACTTACTAATTATGCGTTAGAAAAGTTGAAATCTATTAATTCAGTTAAAATAATTGGAAGTCCAAAAAATAAAGCAGGCGTAATTTCTTTTACAATTAAAGGAGTGCATCCACATGATATAGCAACAATTCTAGACGAAGATGGTGTAGCTATTAGAGCTGGACATCACTGCTGTCAAATATTACATGAAAGACTAAATTTAACAGCTTCAGCTAGAGCTTCGTTTGGAGTTTACAATACAAAAGAAGACGTTGATATACTATGTAAAGCCATTGAAAATTGTAGAAAGGTTTTTGATTTAAAATAATGGACTTAAAAGAATTATATCAAGATATTATCTTAGAACATGGTAAAAATCCAAGAAATTTTGGTAAGTGTGTCGGTCACAACCATGAAGCAAAAGGTCATAATCCACTATGTGGAGATCAAGTAAAAGTTTATTTAAAATTAAATGAAAATAAAAATGTTGAAGGAATAACGTTTGAAGGTTCAGGCTGTGCTATTTCCATGGCATCAACTTCAATTATGACAGAGCTTGTTAAAGGAAAATCCTTTGAAACTGCAAAAAAAATTGTAGATGAATTTTTAAATATGATTAAAAGTGGATCTGAAGTGAAAGCAAAGGATTTAGATGAAGATCAAAAAATAAAAATTATGTCTTTATCAGGTGTCAAAAAATATCCAATGAGAGTAAAATGTGCTACACTATCATGGCATACTTTAATTTCGGCTTTAAATGGTAAAAAAAAAGAAATTAATACAGAGAAAGTAGATTCATGAGTGATATAAAAAATAAATGTATAGAAGCAGTTAAAAAAATTTTTGACCCAGAAATTCCAGTAAACATATACGAATTAGGATTAATTTATAAAATAGAAGTTGATGAAAAAAATAAAGTTGATGTTGACATGACATTAACTTCTCCAAATTGTCCAGTAGCTGAAAGTTTGCCAAATGAAGTTAAGGAGTGTATAAAGAAAGTAGAGGGTGTTTCAGACGTAAAACTTAATTTAGTTTGGGAGCCACCTTGGGATAAAGACAAAATGTCTGAATCGGCTAAATTAGAATTAAATTTATGAGCAAACAGGTAATAACATTAAGTGATAGAGCTGCTGATCGAGTGAAGCAAATTATGGCTAACGCAAAAGATCCTGTAGTTGGTTTAAGAGTAGGCGTTGCCTCTGGTGGTTGTGCTGGCATGTCTTATGTTATGGAGTATGCAAAAAAAATTAACTCAAACGATGAAGTGATTGAAGATAAAGGTGTAAAAGTATTAATTGATCCAAAAGCTATTATGTACCTTTTAGGTACAGAAATGGACTACAAAAAAGAGGAGTTTTCGTCAACTTTCGTATTTAAAAACCCCAACGAAACAGAACGTTGTGGGTGTGGTGAATCTTTCAAAGTTTAGAAAAAACTAAATTCTCAAGTATTGCCGCACAATTAAGAATTGTATATAATATTTTTTTATGAGAGACACAAAACACTTGGGTAAACACGCTAATAAGTTAGCAGAAGAAGCTAAAGAAAAAGTATTGTTTCGAACTCAAAGAAAAGCAGTAGAAGCCGGAGCTCACGGTACTCTTGATTACACAATCAAGGAGGGCATAAATAAAAATAAAATAGCCGATAAGAAAATTTTAAAAAAGTAAAAAATAATTTTTCAACATCCACCAACTACTAAACCTTCTGTAATAAGAGCGGAAGGGCAGTTTTTAGAATATTTAAATTCAAGATCATTAGCTAAAATAATACTATTAAAAATATCTTCTATTTTTCCACCTAGGGTAAAATTATTTATTGGATAAAAATCATCATTATCAAAATATATTCCCGTAGCACCACAAGAAAATTCTCCTGTTGTAGCATTACCAAATGCACCCATTGTATCAGTTATAAGTATTAATTTTTTAGCAGAATTAAATAAATCTTCATAAGAATGTTTTCCTGGCTCAAAAAATGTATTACTTAAACCAGAAGCTCTTCCATTAGATTCTTTATTTAGCATTCTAGAATAATAACTATCTAAAATTATATTTTTAAGTACTCCATTTTTTACTAAATATATTTTTTCTGATTTAACTCCTTCTTTATCAAAAGGCATAGAATAAATACTTTTTTTTATTAATGGATCGTCAATAATATTTATATTATTTGGAAATATTTGATTATTCAATTTATTTTTTAAGAAAGACGTTCCTCTTGCAAAACTTGAACCTGATATTGCTGAAGATAATATTCCTAAAATATTTTTTGATATTCTTTTCTCGAAAATTATTGGAATTGATTCAGTTTTAGTTTTTTTGGGATTTAGTTTTCTAACAGCTAGTTTTGCGGCACTATTTCCTAAATCTTTAGGTTTTATTATATCTTTTAGATATACTTTTGAATCATAGTAATAATCACACTCCATACCTGAGCCATTTTTTTTGGCGACCAAATCCGTAAAAGAAGAAAATTCTGATTTTTTATACCCAGATAGTAGTCCATCAGAATTAGCAATGATAAAATTGCTCTTAGATTGATTAAAAGAAGAACCGTTAGTTTGGGAAATGAATCTATTACCTAAAGCAGCATCCTCTACTTCTTTTAAGTATTCCAATTTTTTTTCGTTACTTATAGTTGTGTCATCAAACAAAAGTAGATCTTCAACATCTTTAGCTAATAATTTTTTATTAGGTAGAGAATTAAATTTATCATCTGGTAAAAGTTTTGTAGATTCTATACATTTCTCTATCATTACATTTGTGTTTTCATCATCAATATATGTGAAAAAAATACTAGATTTCTTCTTATTAATATAAGTGGTAATATTGATTGATAAAATGTCACTACGATCAGAATTTTCTATTTTTTTATTTCTTAAATTAACAGTTTCTGAAATAATATTGCCTACTTTAACTTCACAATTTGTAGCAGATAACTTAATTGATTTACCAATACAGTATGCAGCAAGATTTTCTAGTTCTTTTTTTTCTTTTAACATAAAAATTAATTAAGTTTTAGATCCACCTACTGTCATTAAAACTTTGCATGATGGTATACCTAATCCAACTGGGACTAACTGGCCTGATTTACCGCATGTGCCAAAACCATTATCTAGTTTTAAATCATTACCGATCATTTCTATTTTCTTTATAACTTCTGGTCCAGAACCAATAAGAGTAGCTCCTTCTACAGGAACTGTAAGTTTACCATTTTCAATTAGCCAAGCATTATTAACTGCAAAATTAAATTGTCCACTAACTATATCAACGCTTCCACCACCTAAAGCATCCACATAAATTCCTTTTTTAACTGATTTAATCATCTCTTCTCTTGTATTTTTTCCATTCATCATAAAAGTATTTGTCATTCTTGGCATGGGTGCAAACATATAATTTTCTCTTCTACCATTACCTGTTGGAGTATTTTTGGTAAGCTTTGCGCTTAGACGATCATGCATAAATTTAACTAATTTTCCATTTTCTATTAAGACATTTCGTTGAGTTTTTTCACCTTCATCGTCCATATTTAAAGAACCTCTTCGACCAGAAATATTTCCTTCATCAACCACTGTGATATTTTCATTTCCAATTTTATTTCCTATTTGATCATGAAAAACTGATGTTTTCTTATATAAAAAATCACCTTCTAAAGTATGACCCAAAGCCTCATGAAGTAACACACCAGACCAGCCATTGTTTAAAACAACATCCATTTCACCAGCTGGCGCTTTTTTGGCGTCTAAATTCATTTCAGCTTGACGAAACGCTTCATCGCAAACTTGTTTCCAATTATTTTCATTAACATAACTGTCAAAAGCCATTCTTCCACCAGTAGCGTACGAACCTTGAGTATTTTTTGACCCTTTTTTCATTAGCAAAGAAATTCTAAAAGAAGTTAGAGGTTGATTATCAGAAAGAGTTAGCCCACCAGTTTTTATGATCTCTATACTTTTTTTTTCAGTAGAAATGCTTGCGGTAACTTGTTTTACTAGATTGCTCTTTGATCTTATATATTGATCTACAGTGTTTAAAATTTTTATTTTTTCTTTGAGTGATTTTGCTTCTATAGGGTTATGATCAGAATATAATTTTTCATTTGTTCTTCTAATTGAATTATTATGTTTATAACTTTTAAAGCTTCTTAATGTTGAGTTAATGCTTTTAGAAGCATCGATTAATGATTTTTTATTAATAGAGTTAGTATGACAATAAGCTGTAACATCTTCACAAACACCACGGAAGCCCATCCCATATATTTTAGTAAAATTAGTGTTTTTTATTTTTCCATCATCTAAGGTAATATTTTCATTAATAGAATTTTGTAAATAAAGCTCTCCATCGTCTTTATTCAGAAGCGTATCATCAATTATTTTTTCAGCTTCAATTCTAGATAAGTCA
>Ga0209403_10004250_pt1 | contig 15680 bp, 17 predicted proteins | sample ArcticOcean_MG_C_8_FD_187440 | JGI IMG/M metagenome (GOLD analysis project Ga0209403, IMG submission 187440) | Marine microbial communities from western Arctic Ocean - ArcticOcean_MG_CB11_86 (SPAdes) (version 2) | ecosystem: Environmental > Aquatic > Marine > Oceanic | place: Arctic Ocean... | reverse complement strand
CCCTTCCCACATGCGCATATCGCGACCACGACCACCCATAAAACGCTGCGGGGACCGCGCGGCGGCATGATCCTGACTAATGACGAGGACATCGCAAAAAAGGTCAATTCAGCAATATTCCCGGGGACGCAGGGCGGTCCGCTGATGCATGTGATTGCGGCGAAGGCGGCGGCGTTCGGCGAAGCGTTGCGCCCCGAATTCCGGACCTACTCGGCTGCAATCGTAGAAAATGCCAGAATGCTTGCCGCGACCCTGGTTGATGGCGGTCTGGATATCGTATCGGGCGGAACCGATACGCACCTGATGCTGGTTGATTTACGGCCAAAGGGCCTGACCGGGAAAGTCGCTGAAGCGAGTCTTGAAGCGGCCGGGATGACGTGCAACAAAAACGGGATTCCGTTCGATCCGGAAAAGCCAACGATTACGTCGGGTGTGCGGCTTGGGTCACCGGCGGCGACAACGCGGGGCTTTGGTGTTGCTGAATTCCGCCAGATCGGAGAAATGATCGTCGACGTGCTTGATGGACTTGCATCCGGTGCAAACGACAATAAGTCGGTTGAAGCAAAAATTCGGAAGCGTGTGGGCGAATTATGCGCACGCTTCCCGATCTATCCGGGCTACTGATCCGGCGGGGAGAACTGCGATGAAGTGTCCATTCTGTGGATCCGACGATACTCAGGTAAAGGATTCCCGGCCGACGGAAGACAATACTGCGATCCGCCGCAGACGGTCCTGCACGTCCTGCGGCGGACGCTTTACCACGTTCGAACGCGTCCAGTTGCGAGAACTAACGGTTCTGAAGGCCGGCGGGCGGCGTGAACCACTCGACCGAGACAAGATTTTGCGGTCGATGAGTATCGCTCTGCGAAAACGGTCGGTCGAACCGGGACAGATTGAGCGGGCGATCACCGGCATAATTCGCCGGATCGAAAGCTCCGGTCAGACCGAAATCAAGTCTCAACAGGTTGGCGAGTTGGTGATGGATGCATTGTCCCAGCTTGACCAGGTGGCATATATTCGATACGCGTCGGTTTATCGGAATTTCCGAGAGGCGCAGGACTTCGAGGATTTTGTCGAGAGCCTGAATGTTCCCGGTGAGGAAGAAATTGAATGACGAACATTTCATGTGGATGGCGATCGGGCTTGCCCGGCGCGGTCACGGGAATGTATCGCCGAACCCGTCGGTCGGCTGCGTAGTCGTTCAGGACGGGAATGTTGTCGGTCGCGGCTGGACCCAGCCTGGCGGTCGGCCCCATGCAGAAACCGAGGCGCTACGACGTGCAGGGAAGCGTGCCGCGGGCGCGACAGTGTATGTGTCGCTGGAACCCTGTGCCCATCACGGCGAAACGTCTCCCTGCGCAGAAGCCCTGATCGATGCAGGCGTGTCGCGCGTTGTCGTCGGCGTGCGCGATCCGGACCCGCGCGTTGATGGCGGCGGGCTCGCGATGCTAAAAGCCGCGGGGATCGAAATTGTCGAAGGCGTTTGCGCTACCGGTGCCGAAGACGCCGCAGCGGGGTTTCTGATGCGGATACAGTCGGGCCGGCCGTTGGTTACCGTAAAACTGGCGACGACGCTGGATGGGCGCATAGCTACGGCATCCGGTGATAGCCAATGGATCACCGGTGAAGTATCGCGCGCCCAGGGACACGGAATGCGGGCGAGAAACGATGCTATTCTGGTCGGGGTGCGGACCGCGATTACTGACGATCCGTCGCTAACCTGCCGGCTCCCCGGTCTTGGTGGTGCATCGCCGATCCGGGTTGTCGTCGACGGGCGTTTGGAGTTGCCGCTCACCAATGCGCTGGTTGCCACTGCCGCGGAGACGCCAACCTGGCTTCTTACCCGCGCCGACAACGACCCGGCACGCCGCCGGGCATATGAGGATGCCGGCGTGCGGTTGATCGATATTCCCGTAAACGACGAGGGAAATCTCGATCTTGCCGCTGGTCTTCAGGCACTTGGAGAATTGGGTATCACGAGATTGATAGTAGAAGGCGGCGGACGGATAATCGCCGGGTTGCTGCGCGCCGACCTGATTGACCGGTTGGTCTGGTTTCGGGCGCCGAAACTGATCGGCGGTGACGGTATTCCGGCAGTGGCGGGATTCGGGGTGCGTGACCTTGACGGCGCTGCGAACTTCGTAAAAGTTTCGGCGCGACCGGCCGGCGACGATATTGTCGAAACGTATGTGTGCGATCGCTGAAGGAAAGCCATGTTTACAGGCATTGTCACAGATCTCGGGAAAGTCCGGGCCATCGAACTTCGGGGCGACACCCGGATAGAAATTGAAACGTCTTACGACACCGATAGTGTCGATATTGGCGCGTCTATAGCGTGTTCGGGCCCCTGCCTGACGGTCGTTGAAAAAGGGGCAGGCTGGTTTGCCATAGAAGCTTCTGCCGAAACGCTGGACAAGACCGGGGTTGGCGACTGGCGGGTTGGCACACCGGTCAACCTGGAACGCGCTATGCGCATTGGCGATGAACTTGGCGGACACATAGTGTCCGGCCATGTCGACGCGGTTGCAAAGATCGTCGCAATGACGCCCGAGGGCGACAGTATGCGTTTTAGCTTCGAGGCACCGGACGCGTTCGCCAAGTATATCGCGCCGAAGGGGTCGATTTCCCTCGACGGGGTTTCCCTTACGGTAAACGAGGTTCAGGACAATATATTCGGCGTAAACATTATCAGTCATACCCAGGCTGCGACGACCTTCGGCAGTCGGAAAGTCGGTGACCGGATCAACATGGAAATAGATACAATTGCGCGCTACGTTGCCCGTATTCTCGGAAAGGACTGATTAATTGGCAGACAATAAATTTACGGTTGTGGGAAAGGGTGAAGTCGCAGCGGCGATAGCCGAGGGAGAGGATTTGTCTGAATTTCTATCTCCCATTGCTGATGTTATCGAAGACATCCGTAATGGCCGCATGGTTGTCGTTGTCGATGACGAAGATCGCGAGAACGAAGGCGATCTGATTGTTGCAGCCCAGATGGCGACACCCGAGACAGTCAACTTCATGGCCAAGTATGGACGGGGACTTGTTTGTCTCGCCCTGACCCGCGAACGTATCGACCAGCTGGGCCTGTCGCTGATGTCCAGTGACAACCGGTCGCAGTTTGAAACCGCGTTTACGACATCGATCGAGGCGCGGGAAGGGGTGACGACCGGGATTTCGGCCTCAGACCGCGCCCGAACCATCGCCGTCGCGATCGATGCGGCGAATGACCGCGATGATATCGTTACGCCGGGACATATCTTTCCCCTGCGGGCTCAGGATGGCGGAACCTTGGTGCGCACGGGTCATACCGAAGCGGCCGTCGATCTGGCCCGTCTTGCCGGGTTGAACCCGTCCGGTGTGATCTGTGAGATCATGAACGAAGACGGGACGATGGCGCGGCTTCCGGACCTGGTGAAATTCGCCCAGTTTCACGGGATGAAAGTAGCGACTATTGCCGATTTGATCGCCTACCGGCTGCGCAACGATTCGATTGTGGAGCGGTTGATCACCACCCGCATTACCCGGAAGCATGGGGGTGAATTCAGGCTGATCGTCTATCGGAACCGTGTTTCGGGCGCCGAACATCTAGCCCTCGTCAAAGGAGATATTTCCGGCGATGAGCCGGTTCTTGTGCGGATGCATGCCGTTAATATTCTCGACGATATGATCCACGACACAACGAACCACCGTGAATTCGAGCTCGAAGGAGCAATCCGGGCGATCGGCAAAGAGGGCAGGGGCGTGGTTGTCATTATCCGGGAACCATGGGCGGAGAAATTATCCAATCAGGTTCGCGCCCGCCACCGCACGCCGTCCGATCCGATGGCCGCGTCGGCTGAGATTTCTGTTTCGCAGGATGAAGGTCGTGAAACTGCGCCGCCGGCGCTTCGGGATTTTGGCGTTGGGGCCCAGATCCTCGCCGATCTTGGTGTAAAGGAAATGGTTCTTCTTACGAACCGGGCCCGCGCGATCAAAGGGCTCGAAGGTTTTGGCCTTACCGCGGTCGACCGGCGTCCAATCGAATACGAAGAGGAGTGAGCGACGGTGTCCGATGCCCCGCATATAATGATTGTCGAATCCCCTTATTATAAGGAGATAGCGGACCGGATGATCGAAAGTGTCCTGATCGAGCTCAATAGCGTCGACGCGACCTACGAACGATTTGAAGTGCCTGGTTCGTTTGAGTTGCCGGGCGCAATCAGGATAGCGATTGAATCCTATAATTATCCGTCGGACCGTAGGCGTTTCGACGGATATATCGCCCTGGGCTGCGTAATTCGCGGACAAACGTCGCACTATGATTATGTGTGTGAGGAGAGTGCCCGGGGACTCAATGATTTGGTGCTGAAATACGGCGTCGCGCTCGGGTACGGCGTGCTCACGACGGAAAATCGCGATCAGGCTCTTGCGCGGGCCAGCCGCGACCAGCATGACCGCGGTGGCGCTGCGGCCCGTGCCTGTCTTGCGATGATTGAGTTGAAACGCCAGTTCAACTTGTATCCGAGATGACTGAAACCGCCGAGCGCCGTCCGAAAAAATCCGGCGGTGGCGGCACGGCACGGCGGAGCGCGGCACGGCTTGCTGCTGTGCAGGCGCTATACCAGATCGACCATTCCGGCTCATCTGCCGACAAAGTGCTGGAGGAATTTTTACGCTTTCGGCTTGGCGACAGCTTCGACACGAAAAATGACGTTGCCCCGCAGAAGAACCTGTTCACGGAAATCGTCGTCGGTGTCGCCGACCGTGGCGCAGCTATCGATGAAATAATTGCCGCGGCGCTGTCGAATAAATGGACGTTCGAACGCGTGGAATTGATCCTGCGAGCAGTCCTGCGGGCCGGTGTGTATGAGCTTGATGCCCGGCGGGACACGCCGGCGCGGGTCGTCATTACGGAATATGTCGATATCGCCCATGCTTTCTATGACGGCCAGGAGCCCGGGATGGTGAACGGTATGCTTGATCGCATTTCCCGCACGCTCCGCCCGGAAGAATTCGGCGATGTAAAACCGGAAGACGGGAAATCGGGTGACGGGAATTCGGGAGACGGGAGCAGTGACGGGTGATCCCCCACGACGGGGCGAGTTCGAACTGATCGCCGCGTTACTGGCGCCGCTCGCCGAATCCGATGCAAGAGCATTGGGGCTTGTGGACGACGCGGCGCTGATTCCGCAAACAAGTGGCCTTGATACCGTCGTGACGACCGACACGCTGGTCGCCGGCGTCCACTTTCTGAACACTGAGCCACCTGAAATTATTGCCCGCAGATTACTGCGGGTGAACCTGTCGGATATTGCGGCAATGGCCGCGCTTCCTGTCGGTTATTTTCTAAACCTGACCTTGTCGCCGGAGATCGAAGACCGCTGGTTGGAGGCCTTCGCTGCGGGGCTTACCGCGGATCAAAAGATCTTTGGCATCACATTGTTTGGCGGCGACACGACCCGGACCCCGGGACCGCTGACACTGACGGCAACCCTAATTGGCGAGGCGCCGTCGAGCCGTTCGGTTCGCCGAAGCACTGCCCGCGACGGCGATCTGGTTTTTGTCTCCGGCACCATCGGCGATGCCGGGCTCGGGCTTGCCCGGCTTAAGGAAGGCGCCAGTCCCGATGACTTCCTGGTCGAAAGATATCAGCTGCCCGAACCCCGTCTGGCGCTGGGGCGCGCACTGTGCGAGGTAGCCAGCGCGATGGCCGACGTTTCCGACGGGCTTGTCGCGGATCTTGGCCACATATGCGAAGCGTCCGGAATCGGCGCCGCAATTCGGGCAGATGCCGTGCCGTTGTCGGCACAGGTGCGCCGATCGCTTGAAACTGGCGATACGGCGGTCGCCAGTCTTCTGACGGCCGGCGATGATTATGAACTTGTGTTCACCGTCCCACCCGATCGCGTCGAAATTGCCTGGGCCGCGGCCGACAGCACCGGTGTTCCGATTACCAAAATCGGCAATATCACGGGCGAGACGGGTAAAGTGACCGTTCGCGACGATAGCGGTGTCGATATCACGCCGGAAATAGCCGGGTTTCGGCATTTCTGAGGCCGGTTAACCGTCTGTTTTGATTCCGCTGCGACACTTCCGGTTCGAAACTGGGAGTAGACCCGATGTTTCATTGGATCAGATTTATCTGCTGCGGGATGGCCTTCGTTTTTGCCGCCGTCGTATTTACGGACGATTCTCTTGCAGCGAGTAGTAAGGGATCGAAGGGCCGATTGTCGGCCAATCAATTCATCTCGATGCAGCCGTTCAATATCCCGATGACGCCCAATGGCAGGGAGAAGCGGCAGTTCACGCTCGTGGTTGCACTTGAACTTACCGACGAGGACGATCGGGAATTCGTTCAGAGCCGGGTGACGCTGATCCGCAGCCGAACCTATGATCTTTTGTTTCGGCTTATCGCCTATCGGACACAGGAACCGCTGATTCCAAACACCGGGCTGATCAAGAGAAAGATGCTCGATATCGTCGCGGCGGTGCTGGGACAGAAAAAGGTCGAATCGATAATCGTGCAGCAGGTATATCATGGCCGTGCACCCTAAAGTGTGACCCAGCCCTGCAAAAATTGAATTTGTGCGGCTGATCTTCTGACGTAAGTTCCGGATCATGGCATCAACATCCGTCCGCAGAAACGTAATTCTGCTCGCGTCCTGTCAGGCCCTGTTCATGACGTCGACGTCGGCAATCATTTCGACCGCCCCAATCGTCGGCGGCATCTTACTGACAACCGATAAATCGCTGGCCACGCTGCCGCTTGCTCTGCAGTTCGTGGCAATGGCGGTGACCACCATACCAGCGTCGCTTTATATGGGCCGCGTAGGCCGCAAAGTCGGATTTATCACTGGGGCAGCGATCGGTGTCTGTGGCGGTGCGCTCGGCGCATACGCAATTTCGACGGGTGACTTTACGCTTTTCTGTCTGGCGTCCCTGCTGACCGGCAGTTTTAACGGGTTTTGCCACTATTTCCGGTTTGCCGCCGCGGACATTTCGACCGATGCCTATCGCAGTAAGGCGATCTCGCTGGTTCTGGCCGGCAGCGTCGTTGCGGCGTTGCTCGGCCCAACTCTCGCGCGCAATACGGCCGATCTGTTACCGGTTCAGTTTGCCGGTGTGTATCTCGGCCTGATCGCAATCTATCTGCTTGTCGGTTGCGTAGTCAGTTTTATCAGTATTCCAAAGCCCACGCTCGCACAGCGCCAGGCCGGCGGGCGGCCGCTATCGGAAATCGCGCGTCAGCCCAAATTCATCATCGCGGTATGCGCCGCGACATTCGGTTATCTTGTGATGTCGTTTCTGATGACCGTGACCCCGATCGCGATGGGGGTTTGCGGATTTACGTTCTCCGATTCCTCCTACGTTATCCAGGCGCACGTTCTCGGCATGTACGCGCCGGCCTTCATTACCGGCCATCTGATTACCCGGTTCGGGGTCAACAACATTCTGATAGCGGGATCGGTGCTATGCGGTTCAAGCATCGTGATCCATCTTTCGGGGATCCAGTTCCTGAACTTCCTGTCCGGTCTTGTCCTGGTCGGCGTTGGCTGGAATTTTCTGTTTACCGGCGGCACGACGCTGCTGACCCAAACCTACACACCCGACGAAAAGGCCAAGGTGCAGGGGTTGAACGATTTCTTCATCTGGGGAACGATCTCGATCGGCGCTGTAACATCCGGAGCGGTTCAGCACTCGGTCGGCTGGTCGGCGGTTAACCTGGTAATGGCGCCGCTTGTTTTGCTCGTGTTTGCCACGACTTTGTGGCTGAAGTTCAGTTCACGAAAAGCGTCTGCCGGACAGCCAGCGGAATAGATTCCTTACCGTCCCGAGCGCTGTCTCGGTATCTCTTTGACGGCGCCGATGGTATTGCCACGAATCCGTTCTTCTGTCATGTTTCGCGCGTTTTTGCGGGCCCCACGGGCTGACAGTGCGTCCGCACTGTCTCGGGGTCGCAATACCCGGACAAAACAAGGAATTAGAAGATGTCTACAGCTTATTGGATCGTGATCGCCTGTGGCGGTCTTGCGATCCTGTATGGTCTTTACGCCAGTCGGTCGGTTCTTTCGGCCTCGGCAGGCAACGAGAAGATGCAGGAAATTGCCGGCGCCATTCAGGAAGGTGCGGCGGCGTATCTCAATCGTCAGTATATGACGATTGGCGTTGTCGGCGTCGTTGTCGGCGTTATCATCGGGCTGCTGCTCGGCATCTACCCGGCGATCGGATTCTTCGTTGGGGCAATTCTTTCCGGCGCTGCAGGCTATATCGGCATGTACATCTCGGTTCGGGCCAACGTCCGGACAGCAGATGCTGCCCGAACCGGCGGTCTTCAACCAGCGCTGACGGTAGCATTCAAGTCGGGTGCTGTGACCGGGATGCTGGTCGTCGGCCTTGGCCTTCTCGGTGTGACGATCTATTATCTATTCCTGCGCAGCGTTTATAACCCTGCCGAAGCGGCTGGGCTGCGTCATATCCTTGAAGCACTTGTCGCGCTTGGTTTCGGCGCCTCGCTGATTTCGATCTTCGCGCGTCTCGGTGGCGGTATCTTCACCAAGGGGGCCGATGTCGGCGCAGACGTGGTCGGCAAGATTGAAGCCGGAATTCCCGAAGACGATCCCCGGAATGCGGCCGTTATCGCGGACAACGTTGGCGACAATGTCGGTGATTGCGCCGGCATGGCTGCCGATTTGTTCGAGACTTATGCGGTGACGATCGTTGCGACGATGCTGGTTGGCGCTGTGTTTTTCGTGGGCCCGATGCAGGAAACAATGTTGCTCTTGCCGTTGCTGATCGGTGCCGTTTGCATTGTCGGTTCCATTTTCGGCACCTTCTTCGTGCGTCTCGGCAGCAGCAACAATGTTATGGGGGCGCTCTATAAGGGCTTCATCGCCTCGGCGGTCGCGTCCGCCATTCTGATCGCCGCCATGATGTATGTCGTTTTCGGCAGCTTCTCCGCCGAGATTGCCATGAGCAATGGCTCGATTCAGGCACGGCACCTTCTGTATTGCGGTGTCGTCGGGCTGGTCGTCACGGGGTTGATCATCTGGATCACTGAATATTACACCGGGACCCAATACCGTCCGGTCAGAAGCGTTGCGAAAGCGTCCGAGACCGGGCACGCGACCAACGTCATTCAGGGCCTTGCGGTTTCAATGGAAGCGACGGCGCTTCCGGTGATCGTTATCGCAGCGGGTATTCTGATGGCCTATTTCTCAGCCGGTCTCTACGGCATTGCGATCGCCGCGACGACGATGCTGGCGCTGGCCGGTATGGTCGTTGCACTGGACGCTTACGGACCTGTGACCGATAACGCCGGTGGCATTGCCGAAATGGCTGATTTGCCGGAAGAGGTCCGCAAATACACCGATGCGCTCGATGCGGTCGGCAACACCACCAAGGCCGTCACCAAAGGCTACGCGATCGGTTCCGCCGCTCTCGCGGCCCTGGTGTTGTTCGCCGCCTATACCGAGGACATGAAGTATTATGTTCCGGAGATCGCGGCACAGGTCAAATTCAGCCTGCAGGACCCCTACGTTGTGGTCGGGCTGTTTATCGGGGGCATGCTGCCATATTTGTTCGGTTCGTTGAGCATGATGGCGGTGGGCCGTTGCGCGGCCGCGGTTGTGGTCGAGGTGCGTCGTCAATTCAAGGAGATCCCCGGAATTATGGAAGGGACGGCGCGTCCGGAATACGGCCGTGCTGTCGATCTCCTGACCAAGGCGGCGATCAAGGAAATGATTGTCCCGTCTTTGCTACCGGTGCTCGCGCCGATTGTGGTCTATATCGTGATCAACTGGATCGGTGGACAAGCTGCGGCGTTTACGACACTGGGCGCGTTGATGCTCGGTACCATCGTAACCGGCTTGTTTGTCGCGCTGTCGATGACGGCTGGTGGCGGGGCCTGGGATAACGCCAAGAAGTATATCGAGGACGGCAATCATGGCGGCAAGGGCTCGGACGCCCACGCTGCTTCCGTCACCGGCGATACGGTTGGCGATCCCTATAAGGATACCGCCGGACCGGCGGTGAACCCGATGATCAAGATCATCAACATCGTCTCGATTCTGCTGCTGGCAGTGGTCGGAGGCGCCTGACCGAAAAGGCAAATACGAAAAAAGCCCCGGTGTGAAATCCGGGGCTTTTTTTATGCTCGCCTATTGTCCATCTCGACAAACAGGTACTGTTTCATCTGCGGCGATCAGGCTCCTGCATTATTCAGCGCCGCAAATTCAAGCTTCTCTATGGCGCTAGGCCGTCATTTTCGTCCCCGCCGGCGCCGCCAAACCGCCCGACATTGCCGAGCAACTGTTCCATGACACTCAGTTCCTTGCCCCGTGTCGGCGTCTTTCGATCCACGATCTGAACCTCTCGGCCATCCTGTTTCTCGAGGCGTTCTAACTGCTGGACGATTCCCTTCTTGTCGAAGCGAATGACAAGGATTTTCCGTTCCAAAATCGTCGGCTCCAGGAAGGCGAGGCGGCTGGTTCGGGAGCCGACATAGTACCAAGCCTCTTTATCGAATGTTGCGACCGCGGACGGCGTTCCAAGCATCTGGGAGACCTGTTCGCGGTTGCTGCTACCGATGCGAATGCTCTGGATCACTTCTGAATCGGGAATATTGCCGTGACTATTCATCGTGGGTGAACAGGCAGTCAGGGATGCTGCAAGAATCGCAGAACACGTAAACGCGATTCCGCGCCAGTAACTGCGTGTGGGTGACCAGTTCATTTGACCATCATCGTCGTTGTCACTACCTATGTCGTGGAGCGAGGAATTCATTATTGTATGTCAACGTGACGTCCTCGCAGAACACTGTCAATTAACGTCAGAGCGCCGCGAACAATGCCACTGAGCACCTTCTTCCGCCGATCGCGCCCGAACGACGCGGTACTTAAAATATACAAATCGATCGTCGATCAAGCGCGCCATTCGCGCTTTTACACCGATTTCGGCGTGCCCGATACGGTTGATGGCAGATTCGAAATGGTGACCCTGCACGTCTTTCTGGTACTCCGGCGGCTCAAGCGCGAATCCGAATCGGCCAGCGAGGCAGGGCAGGCGTTGTTCGATGTAATGTTCGAAGATATGGATTTGAGCCTCCGGGAAATGGGTGCGGGCGACATGGGCGTAGGGAAACGCGTCAAGGCGATGGTTCAGGCTTTTTATGGACGTGTTGGATCTTACGAGGCGGGGCTCGGGGAATCGGCCGACGTTCTCGAGGATGCGTTGGCGCGCAATGTCTTCGCGACCGCTGAACCGGAACAAAAGCACCTGGATCTGCTGGCGGCCTATGTCCGCGCACAGGACGTATATTTTGCAACTCTCGATCGGGCCGACATCGAGGCCGGAGAGTTCAGTTTTGGAGAATTCGAATGACCGCGCATGAGAAATTGGGGCCCGAATTCAGCATTGTCGTGGCGTTCGACGATATTGGGGAGGAACCGCGCGAGTTCGATCTTTCCGCAGGTGACGATGAGAGATCCGGCCTTGCAAAACGTTTTGGCCTGGTATCGATCGCATCGCTTGAAGCAAAACTGGTCCTTGTCTGGCTGAAACCGAATAACGTACTTTCCGTGAAAGGCAGATTTTCGGGGCAGGTGACGCAATCTTGCGTGGTGACGCTCGATCCTGTCGCCGCGGATGTCGGGGATGAAATAGATGTCGTGTTCGCTCGTGACGCCGCCGAATCGGCTGATTTAGTCGATCCTAATGACGCCGAGCCGCTCGACGGCGAAATGATCGATATCGGGGAGCTTGTTGCCGAGGAATTGTCGCTTTCGCTCGACCCTTATCCACGGCGCCATGACGTTGACCCCGCGGCGATAGATTTGGGCCCGGGGGCGCGTTTGATGACCGAGGAAGTCGCCGAGAAATCGGTCGAAAAGAATAATCCGTTCGAATTGCTGGCCGGACTGAAGCCAAAGCTTTAGAATTGTTGAAAGTTCAGGTTGCTCTAGGCGGCTAGATCGCATATCTATCGCCCCCCTAACGGGTTTCCCTAACAGTTGAGATGGCACGGTTATGGCTGTTCCAAAGAATAAAGTTTCTAAATCTAAGCGTAATATGCGCCGCGCTCATGACGCATTGTCGTCCAACGCGAACGCGGAATGTGCGAATTGCGGTGAACTTAAGCGGCCACATCACGTTTGTGCGTCATGCGGGTTTTATGATGGCCGCGAGGTCGCGGAGACCTCTGGCGCCTGACGCCCGCTTTTTTGCAGGATAGGAACCGACAGTGAGCGCGTCTCTTACGATCGCTCTGGATGCGATGGGCGGTGACAACGCCCCAGCGATTGTCGTAAAGGGCGCAGATTTGGCGCGCCGGCGGTTTCCCGGCGTGCGGTTTCGCATGTTCGGCGACGAAAATCGCATTCTGCCGATGATGAAGCGCCGCAAGCGCCTCCGTGAGATTACCGAGATCGTGCATACCGAAGATGCGATCAGCAATGAGACCACGGTATCGGTAGCGCTCCGCAAGGGGCGCCAGTCAAGTATGCAGCTCGCGATCAACACGGTCCGTGACGGCGAAGCCGCGGGCGTGGTGTCGGCGGGCAATACAGGTGTGTTGATGGCAATGGCCAAGCTGACTTTGCGGACCTTGCCTGGTATCGATCGTCCGGCGATTGCAGCCATCTTCCCGACGATTCGCGGCGAAAGCGTGATGCTCGATCTGGGCGCAAATGTCGAATGCGACTCTGAAAATCTCGTCCAGTTTGCAATCATGGGCGAAGTATTCGCCCGCACCGTTCTCGGAACCGTCAACCCTTCCTGCGGATTGTTGAATGTGGGCTCCGAGGAGATGAAAGGACATGCTGAAATACAGCAGGCCGCCGCCTATCTGAGGCAGATGACCGAAACGCTCAATTTTTACGGTTTCGTCGAAGGGAATGACATCGCGGCGGGAACCACGGACGTCGTTGTATCCGATGGCTTTACCGGCAATATTGCCCTGAAGACGACTGAAGGAACTGCGCGGCTGATCACAGAATTTCTCGGAGATGCGTTCAGGAGTTCCTTGTCGGCGCGACTTGGCTACGTGCTTGCGCGACGGGGATTGCGTAAGATGCGGGATCGAATCGATCCGCGCCGCTATAATGGCGCCGTGTTTCTTGGCCTTACCGGAATTGCTGTGAAAAGCCACGGCGGGACAGACGCGTTCGGCTTCGCGAACGCTATCGGTGTTGCCATCGACATGGCTGCCAACAGGTTCAGCGAGAAGATTACCGAAGACCTTGAAGCCTTCGGAAATTTCGATCCGGGCCCGGTGGAGGCGGCAGTTTCCTGATGGTGCGGCGATCAGTTGTTGCCGGTTGCGGCTCGTATCTACCGAAGCGTATCGTCACCAACGAAGAGCTTGCCACCCGGGTCGATACTTCGCACGAGTGGATTGTTCAGCGGACCGGCATTCACGCCCGTCATATCGCCGCTGACGGTGAGAAAACATCCGATCTCGCGCTTGCCGCCGCTCAGGACGCTCTGGATGCGGCGGGAGTCAAAGCCACCGATCTCGATATGATTGTTTTGGCGACGGCGACGCCGGACGAAACATTCCCCTCTACCGCGACAAAGATCCAGGCGTCCCTCGGAATGACCCGGGGCGCTGCCTTTGATGTCCAGGCCGTCTGTTCGGGCTTCGTCTATGCGATGAACGTGGCCGATAATTTCATCCGGCTTGGTCAGGCGAATAATGTGCTGGTTATCGGTGCGGAAACATTCTCCCGGATATTGGACTGGGAAGACCGGTCAACATGTGTCCTGTTCGGCGACGGTGCCGGTGCCGTTGTTTTGTCGGGCCATGATGGCGCCGGCGACAGCTCGGATCGTGGAATTTTGTCGAATTGCCTGCACTCCGACGGACGTCATCATGATCTTCTCTATGTTGACGGTGGTCCGTCGTCGACGCAGACGGTCGGATTTTTGCGGATGGAAGGTCCAGGGGTTTTCAAGCATGCCGTTAGAAACCTGTCCAGCGTGATCGGAGAGGCGCTCGATGGCGCTGGTTTAAGCGCGAGCGATGTCGATTGGCTTGTGCCCCATCAGGCAAATCAACGGATCATCGCGACAACCGCGAAGAAGTTGAACCTGAGTTTGGACAAGATCGTGATAACCGTCGATCATCACGCAAATACGTCTGCCGCGTCGATACCGCTCGCGTTGACCGAGGCTGTTAGAGACGGCCGTGTGACAGACGGGAATGTTGTCGTTCTCGAAGCGATGGGCGGGGGATTCACCTGGGGTGCCAGCGTTATCCGCTGGTAGGATGCCCGCAATCGCGTGCGGGGTGCGATAATTCGTCTATCCCTTTGATATTGACTGTATTCTTCGCAAGGTCTACCGTCTCTGATAGGGACAATCAGGGGGCATGCGATGACCGATGAAACGGTCACAAGAGCAGACCTAAGCGAAGCTGTTTACCAGGAAGTAGGCCTGTCGCGGAATGAATCGGCGGAGCTTGTTGAATCCGTTCTTTCCGAAATTGCGGACACGCTGACCAATGGTGAGACAGTCAAGATTTCTTCATTCGGCAGTTTTTCTGTTCGACAGAAGGGCCAGCGGGTCGGACGAAATCCGAAAACCGGCGAAGAAGTACCTATTCTGCCGCGCAAGGTTCTGGTGTTCAGGGCTTCCAATGTCCTCAAGAATCGCATTAACGGTGAGGCCGATTCCGATGGGGCGGTGCCGGCACAATATCCCGGGCCCAGTGATTCTGGTGGTGAGCCTTCGCAGAAATCGGAGACGTCGTCGCAGTTTGGCGCAGGAACTCCTTACCGACCGGGCGGTTAATTGATGACGGAAACGGCCGATTCACAGGACACGGGCCGTCGACAGGGTAAATCAGCGGCGGCATTCCGGACGATAAGCGAAGTTGCTTCGGATCTTGATATTCCGGCACATGTCCTACGGTTTTGGGAAAGCAAATTCACCCAGGTAAAGCCGTTGAAGCGCGGCGGTGGCCGGCGATACTACCGTCCCGAAGATATCGATCTGCTGTGCGGCATACGCGAGCTTCTCTATACTGACGGCTATACGATCAAAGGCGTTCAAAAGCTGCTGCGGGAAGGCGGTGTCAAATCTGTGCTCGCCCAACCGGTCGCGGAGCGCAAGCCCGTGCATCCAGCTGTACAGCCGAAAGAAAACGGTCCCGTGGCGCAAACCGCCGCCCAAACGGTGCCGGCGGCCGGTCGCGACGTCGGCGACGGAAAGCAGTCCGAACTCCGGCAGGTCCTCGGGGAACTCGAAGAGCTTCGGACAATGCTGAAAAACATCGGTGCTTGAATATATACGTGCTTGAGTTGTCGTCGAAGCCTGCGTAGTTTGCGGCTCTCGAACGGAACGGAGCGTGGCGCAGTTTGGTAGCGCACTTGACTGGGGGTCAAGGGGTCGCAGGTTCAAATCCTGTCGCTCCGACCATTGATACTCTAAGGAAAAGGGGGCTTTTAGCCCCCCTTTTTTTTGGCCTGAAAACCAAGGTCGTTCAAAAAGTCATATACCCTTTGGCGCTTCCCGCGTGTTGTCGATTGCAGGAAGGTCGATAACCTCCATCGCGCTCCGCATCGATGGCATGTCCGGGTGGACATATCGCTGTGTCGTCCGAATATCTTCGTGGCCCAGAATTTCCTTTGAATCGTAGCCGGAGGCATGCGAGATATGGGTAATTGCCAAGTTTTGGAGCGCCCAAATGACCGACGTCGCTG
>Ga0209403_10004246_pt1 | contig 15694 bp, 9 predicted proteins | sample ArcticOcean_MG_C_8_FD_187440 | JGI IMG/M metagenome (GOLD analysis project Ga0209403, IMG submission 187440) | Marine microbial communities from western Arctic Ocean - ArcticOcean_MG_CB11_86 (SPAdes) (version 2) | ecosystem: Environmental > Aquatic > Marine > Oceanic | place: Arctic Ocean... | reverse complement strand
TGCCGCGCGGCGACGCAAAACGGGCATAGCGGCAATTGCACCGAGGACTACCAGCGCTACTGCGGTCGGCTCGGGAACATTGACCACCAGATTATCGATTTCGTCATTGGGATTGTCGAACAGCAGGCCATTGGTGCCATTGAGTGTCGTGTTGCTGGTGTTGGCCGGGTTGTCGCTTTACAGAATTCGGTATTACTGCCTGATTACTACTTCCTGTCAGATGCTGCAGCATCGTCGTGACACTACTTTGCCTGCAGACACTCGAAGCAGAAAAGGAACTTCGTGCCGTAAGGTGAACGAGGCACCCTGCGGGATCGTACAATCCTTATCGAGATAACCGAAAGTAGCGGTCCTGATAATTATTTTTCAAAAAAACTTGACTGGCTGGTAGTTGGTGAGCATGGGCTGACGTAAGCCGTTAGCTGCCAACGAGTAAGCCGGATTGCGGGAGGCCCTGGCCTATTGGGGGGGTGCCCGCCCTACACCACCTGCTGCGGCAGGTTGAGACCTGGGGCCGACAGGGCTGTCGTTTTCATGAGATACTCGTCAATCGCGAGTGCCGCGCCGCGGCCTTCATTGATGGCCCAGACGACGAGGCTTTGGCCGCGGCGGCAGTCGCCGGCGGCGAAGACGCCTTCGATATTGGTGGCGAATTTGCCGTGTTCGGCGGCAAAAGTTTTCCAGTTGCCGCGTGGGTTTTGCGTTTCCAGACCGAGCATTTCGCCGACTTGCAACTCGGGGCCGATGAAACCGGTGGCGAGGAAAACCAAGTCGGCCGGCCAGATTTTTTCGCTGCCGGCGACTTCTGAGAACGGCGCTTTCTCGCCCGGTTTCGACCAATCGACTGTGACCGTCTTTACGCCTTTCAAGTTGCCCTTGCCGTCGTTAACGAATTCTTTGGTGAGCACGTTGTATTGACGAGGGTCGCTACCGTGGGCTGCGGCGGTCTCGGCGTGTGAGTAATCCACGCGATAAACTCGCGGCCATTGGGGCCAAGGATTGTTGGCAGCCCGTTCGTCGGGCGGTACGTCTAAGAGCTCGAAGTTGACGATGCTGGTGGCGCCATGACGGAGCGAGGTGCCAATGCAGTCGGCGCCCGTGTCGCCGCCGCCGATGACGATCACGTTCTTGCCTTTGGCGGAAATGTACGTACCTTTGGCCTGTACGCCCTTCTGCATGTCGCCATCCATGAGACTCTTGGTGTTGCGGGTGAGAAAATCCATGGCGAGGTAAACGCCATTGAGCTCTCGCCCCGGGCAGCGGCCGGTGGGATCAAACGGTTTGGTCGCCCCAGTGGCCAATAGCACGGCGTCGTTGTCGGCTTGCAATTCCAGCGGATCGATGAACTGTACTTTGCAGCCGCGCTTTTGCATGATTTGGGTCATATGGCCGGGCTCAAAATCTTCTTCCAAGCCGACGTGCGCATTGGTGACGAACTCGATGCCCTCGGCCCGTAACAAATCGATGCGGCGCTCGACCACACCTTTGTCGAGCTTCATGTTGGGAATGCCGTACATCAAGAGGCCACCGATCCGGTCGGCCCGTTCGTAGACGGTCACGGAGTGGCCCGCTTTGTTGAGCTGCGCAGCAGCGGCGAGTCCGGCGGGGCCGCTGCCGACGACGGCGATTTTCTTGCCGGTCCGATGCACGGGCGGCTGCGGCACGACCCAACCCTCTGCAAAGCCGCGATCGATGATGGCGTTTTCGATATTCTTGATCGTCACCGCCGGGTCGGTGATGCCGAGGACGCACGCCCCTTCGCACGGCGCGGGACAAGCGCGGCCTGTGAACTCTGGAAAATTGTTCGTCTTGTGCAACCGATCGAGCGCTTCCCGCCAGCGGCCCCGATAAACGAGGTCGTTCCATTCGGGAATAAGATTGTCAATCGGGCAGCCGGTATTCGACTGGCAAAACGGCACCCCACAGTCCATACAGCGCGCACCTTGCGTGCGCAGATGTTCCTCGGGAGGATCGGTATAGATCTCCAAAAAGTCCCCCGCACGCTCGATCGCGTCGCGATACGGAACGGCTCGGCGAGTGAATTCTTTAAATCCTGTGGGTTTTCCCATAATGCTTTGGAAGTCGAGGTCAGTGTTCAGAGGTTGGGGGAAGTGTAGTTCTTTGCCCTGGATGGGCTACTGTCAGTCGTCCTTCCGGACGATTTTATAATTGCACTGCGAAATACTTCTAGACCGTAACCGGCTGCTCCTCCTTCGCTTTCTGCTCCTCCAGCACGCGCTTATAATCCGTCGGCATCACCTTCACAAACTGCGGCAGGGTATCGTCCCAGCGGTCGAGCACATAGGCGGCAACGGCCGACTCGGTGTAGTTCTGATGCAGCTCGATCAACTCGCGCAATTCGGCGACGTCTTCTTCTTCGACGACTTTTTCGAGCGCGACCATGCCGAGATTGCAGTTTTGCAGGAAGCCGTCTTGGGGATCCCAAATATAAGCGACACCGCCACTCATGCCGGCGGCGAAGTTGCGTCCGGTCGGCCCCAGCACGACCACGCGGCCGCCGGTCATGTATTCGCAGCCGTGGTCGCCGACGCCTTCAATCACTGCTAGGGCACCACTATTGCGTACCGCAAATCGCTCGGCCGCTTGGCCGCGATAAAAAGCCTGGCCACTAGTGGCACCGTACATGCAAACGTTGCCGACGAGGATGTTTTCTTCGGCCGCGAAAGTCGAGTTCTTGGGCGGGTAAATAATCAAGCGGCCGCCGGAGAGGCCTTTGCCGATGTAGTCGTTCGCGTCGCCCTCGAGTTCGATCGTAACCCCGCGAGCGAGAAACGCACCAAGGCTTTGTCCTGCCGAACCATTGAACTTGAAATGAATCGTGTCGTCCGGCAGGCAATCTGCGCCATACATTTTGCAGATCTCGTGGGACAAAATCGTGCCAACGGTACGATTCGTATTGATAATCGGTAGCTCGGCACGCACCTTCTCACCCCTCTCCAAGGCCGGCTTGGCCAAGTCGAGCAACGTGGTGATATCGAGCGAAAGGTCGAGACCATGGTCTTGGCCTCGCGTGCAATAGGTGTCGGCGCCCGGGTACGGCGACTCGATCGGTGACAACAGGCTGGTGAGGTCGAGCCCATCGGCCTTCCAATGCCGGATCGCGGCGTTGGTTTCCAGGCAGTCGACTCGGCCGACCATCTCGTCGATGGTGCGGAAGCCAAGTTCTGCCATGATCCGGCGCGCGTCCTCGGCAACCATGAACAAATAGTTCACCACGTGCTCAGGATCGCCGGAGAATTTCTTGCGGAGTTCAGGGTCCTGGGTGGCGATACCGACCGGGCAGGTGTTGAGGTGACACTTCCGCATCATGATGCAGCCCAGAGTAATCAGCGGCGCGGTGGCGAAACCGAATTCCTCAGCGCCGAGCATCGCGGCAATCACCACGTCGCGGCCCGTCTTCAGGCCGCCGTCCGTTTGGAGCACCACTCGGCTGCGCAGGTCATTCATCATGAGCGTTTGATGCGTTTCGGCGATCCCGAGTTCCCACGGCAGGCCGGCGTGCTTAATGCTCGTGAGTGGCGAAGCGCCCGTACCGCCTCCGTCACCAGAAATGAGTATGTGATCTGCAAAACCCTTCGCCACGCCGGCCGCAATCGTGCCAACGCCGACTTCGGCAACGAGCTTCACGCTGATCCGTGCCGTACGATTGGCGTTTTTCAAATCGTGAATCAACTGCTTGAGATCTTCGATCGAATAAATATCATGATGCGGCGGTGGGCTGATGAGACCGACTCCGGGCGTCGAATAACGGATGCGGGCGATCGTATCATCGACTTTGCGGCCGGGCAGCTCGCCCCCTTCGCCCGGTTTTGCGCCTTGCGCAATCTTGATCTGCAGCTCGTCGGCATTCGTGAGATAGTTGATCGTCACGCCAAACCGGCCCGACGCCACTTGCTTGATTGCCGACCGCTTGGAGTCGCCGTTCGGTAGAGGGTCGAATCGCACAGGGTCTTCGCCCCCCTCGCCCGTGTTGCTTTTGCCGCCGAGGCGGTTCATGGCGATGGCGAGCGATTCGTGCGCTTCGGCCGAGATCGAACCAAACGACATCGCCCCGGTGCAAAACCGCTTCACGATTTCTTTGCCATCTTGCACGTCTTCGAGCGGAATCGGGCCGTTGTTCATGCCGGTCTTGAAGGTCAACAGGCCGCGTATTTGGCAGCGAGTTTCGGCATCGTGGTTGACATGGTCTGCAAAACGCTTGTACGCGTCCTTGTCCCCGGCCCGCGCAGCGACCTGGATGTCGGCGATCGACTGCGGGTCCCACATATGTCGTTCGCCTTCTGCGCGCCAGTGGAACTCGCCCGGGTTGGGGAGTAATGGCAGCGTGATTTTTTGGCTTTCGGGATAGCCCAGCGCGTGACGGCGCAGCGATTCTTCGGCCAGAACTTCAAGGTTGACCCCTTGGATCCGGCTAACGGTACCGATGAACGCGCGGTTGATGATATCGTCACCCAGTCCGACTGCCTCGAAAATCTGAGCCCCTTTGTAGCTATGCAGCGTAGAGATGCCCATCTTGGCCATCACCTTGAGCATGCCCTTAGCCACGCCCTTACGGTACCTGGCGACGAGGGCGTGGTCTTCGAACGTGACCGGGTTGATCACCTCGCCATCGGCGCCGAGGTCTACCGACTGATGCGAATACCCTTCTCCCGATTCGTCGGCGGTCAACGAGGGCTCGCCCGAATCGAGCAATCCGTCGCGGCGAGCCTGCCAAATCGCTTCGAATGCCAAATAGGGGTTGATGCCGTCCGCTCCGTATCCGACCAGCAGGCAGTGGTGATGGACTTCGCGCGCTTCGCCCGTTTCTACAATGATACCGACGCGAGTACGCTTGGTTTGTTTTACAAGGTGATGATGAACGGCACCCGTGGAAAGCAGGGCGCTCAGCGGTACACGGTCTGCCGAGACAGCGCGGTCCGAAAGCACGATGAGTGAATACCCCTCGTCGACCGCCGCTTCGACCTCAGCACAAACGCGGTCGAGCGCCTTGACCATGCCGCCCTTGCCTTCGCTTCGTGCCCAAGTCGTGTCGATCGTCTTGGCTCGCCAGTCACGGTGGTCCATGTGCTTGACCGCCGTCAATTGTTCGTTCGACATAATCGGGTGTGGCATGCGTAAGCGATGGGCATGCTTGTCCGAGGTTTCCAGCAGGTTTTGCTCGGGTCCGATGTAGCACTCCAGTGACATGATCACTTCTTCGCGAATCGAATCGATCGCCGGGTTGGTGACCTGAGCAAACAGCTGGCGGAAATAATCGTACAACATCCGTGGTTTGTCGCTCAAGCAAGCCAAACAGGAGTCGTTACCCATTGATCCGATCGGATCTTTTTCGGCCTCGAGCAATGGCAGCAGTATGAACTGCATCGTCTCGACCGTGAAGCCAAAAGCGCGCATGCGCTGAAGCAGCGTCTTGCTATAAAAACCGTGCGACTCCTTGTTGGGCTCAAGTTCGTTCAGGTCGATGCGCTGCTGCTGCAGCCACTGGGCGTAAGGCCGGCGCGAGGCGAAATCGCTTTTGAGTTCTTCGTCCGGTATGAGGCGGCCTTGTTCGAAATCAACAAGGAACATCCGCCCGGGTTGCAGTCGGCCTTTTGACTTGACGTTTTCGGGAGTCACGGTGGGTAGCACACCCGCTTCGCTAGCCATGATGACGCGATCGTCATGGGTAATGTAGTAACGCGACGGTCGCAGGCCATTGCGATCGAGCACGGCTCCGATGCACTTGCCGTCGGTAAACGCGACCGAAGCCGGCCCGTCCCACGGTTCCATTAGGCAGGAGTTGTATTCGTAAAAGGCACGCTTTTCTTCCGACATGGTTTCATGATTTTGCCACGCCTCGGGCACCATCATCATCACTGCCTCTTGCAGCGTGCGGCCGTTCATCACGAGGAATTCTAGTACATTGTCGAACGTGCCGGAGTCGCTGCATTCGGGTTCAACAACGGGAAGCAGCTTTGGTAAATCCTCACCGAAGACTGCGCTAGTTGCTACACCTTCGCGAGCGAGCATCCAATTTTTGTTGCCACGCAGCGTGTTGATTTCACCGTTATGGCTCATGAATCGAAATGGTTGAGCGCGATCCCAAGAGGGGAAAGTGTTGGTCGAAAAACGAGAATGCACCATCGCCAAGTGGCTGACGTAGTCGGTATCGGACAGGTCGGGATAATAGTTGATTAGTTGTTCGGTGGTCAGCATCCCCTTGTAGATGATGACCTTATTCGAAAGTGAACAAACGTAGAACATCCTCGCTTGGGTGATCGATGCGTCGTTATGTAGATTCTCGCTGGCTTGCTTACGGATCAGATAAAGCTTTCGCTCAAACTCTTCGTCCGACAGGCCAGTAGCAGCGACAATAATTGGCTGCTCGACCACCGGTTCGCCAGCGGCTGCGGTGGGACCAAGGTTTGCGCCAACTTTGTCGGTAGGTACCGCTCGCCAGCCCAGCAGAGTTTGGCCCTCTGCGGCGATTAAGCCGTTGAACACCTTTTTGCACTTTTCGCGCTCTGCTTTCACTTGAGGCAGAAAGACATTGCCAGTCCCGAAGCTACCAGCTGCCGACAAGTCAGCCCCTAAGTCGGCCTGCACCACTTTTCGCAAAAACTCGTGCGGCAGTGCCGTCAACATGCCGGCGCCGTCGCCTGTGTTCGCTTCGCAACCACAGGCGCCGCGATGATCCATGTTGCGCAATATCTCCTCGGCATCGAGGAGAATTTGATGGCTACGCTCGCCCTTGATATGCGCCACAAAACCAACGCCGCACGAGTCGTGCTCGTTGGCCGGGTCGTAAAGACCTTGCTTGGGCGGCAGCGAAGCAGGATACGATTGTTTTTTCATGTTGCTAATTCCAATATGCGACAGCGAACTTGTGTTCTTGATTTGGCAGTACTCAAAAGACTCGCACGGATGATTCTGCGGTGCTCGTCGGTGCAGGGGCCAGCCGTGAAGATGCCGGCGGTGATGAGGCTAGCGGTGAAGACTCCAGTGGAGTGAGTTGAAACTCGATATCTGCTTGTAGCATTTTCACGAATTGGAGGCCGATCGTGGTTAGCTCACGATCGCGGCGATGGATGATGCCAAGTGGTCGCTCCAGGGCGGCTGCCTCGAAGTGAACCAAAGCCAGGCGCCCGGCGGCGACTTCGGCGGCCACGGTCGGTTCGGGCAAAATGCTGACGCCTTCGTTGATTTCGATGGCACGCTTCATCGTTTCTATATTGTCGAATTCCAGCGCCACGCAGACATCGACTTTCTGCACCATCAAGGCACGATCGATCTCGGCGCGAATACGCAGATCCGACTCAAAAGCCACAAACGATTCGCCTGCCAAGGCCTGCCAAGGTACGGTTGCGTTGCCGGCCAGCCGATGCTCGGGATGACAGATGATCGCCATCGACTCGTTCCGCCAGGGCATCGTCCGCAGGGCACGTGATTCCTCCGGGAAACTAACCAGCCCCAGATCGACGTCGCCTTCTTCTACGGCTTCGTAAACTCGATCTGGGTGCAAGTATTCGAGGCGCACTTGCGCTGACGGATATTTCTCCGAGAAACGCCGCATGAATGCGCTCATGTGGGCGAGACCCGCCGAGTAAATCGACGCCACCGTCAGCCGACCATCATGGTCATCGCTAAATGCTCGCACGTCGCCTTCGAGCTTGGCGAGTTGCCGGACGACTTGTCGACAGCCAGCATGGTAACGCTCGCCGGCGGGAGTTAGCACAAATGGCCGCTTGGAGCGATCTAACAATTGCACGCCCAAGTGTTGTTCTAACTGGTGAACCACTTGGCTGGCACTCGACTGCGAAATGCCGTTGTCTCCTGCGGCGCGCGAGAAGCTCCGTCGGCGGACAATATCGCAGAAGATTTTGAGGGATTTCAATTGCATATTTTTTTGCTCATATGCGGGCTTGCCGATCACTTGATAAAAAAATCGCCACGACAGCGGAATGGCCAGCGCAGACGGAATTCGTGCAGTACGACATTGACGGGTACCCAACGACTTACAGAGAGTCGCAGGAGGGATGGAGAGCGTGACAAGGTCAATGATCCCTTCCCGATGGAAGCTATCCAGTATTGGATACTAAAATAACAAGTCCCGCCAACATCGAAAATCAGAATACTAGGATACCGACAACGCCCTGGTATTGTCAAGCAATTCTTCAGGCTAGAAAGAACCTAGAAAAGGGTGCTAAACCCTAGCTACCTTGTATAGATTCCTCGTCCGAGTCGGGAATCTACCGTGCCGGCAACTTTTCGAAGTCGTAGCCATGCCCCCGATCGCGCAGGACTTCGGCCTTGAGGATCTTGTCGGGCGTGGGATGGGGCCCAGGTGCATCGGGATTTCGCCGGCGGAGCGAGGCCGCCACGTCCATTCCCGTAAGGACTCGCCAAACACGGTATGCCGGCCGTCGAGATAGCTGGTCGGAATATAGGTTAGAAAGAACTGGGAACCGCCCGTGTCTTTTCCTGTATGGGCCATGTTTAAGTTGCCGCGGAAGTGTTTACGATAATTGTTGCCTCGCTCAATTCTGTGCACAATGATCCGAGTGCGCCGTAGGCGCTAGTCCCCAGGTGTATCAAACTGGGGTTGAATTGCCGGGACCTGATCCCGGCGCGCCGGGACGGGTATGGCTGAGGGACTCCTGGAATTCTAAACAAGTAGACAGGACAGGATTGCTTGGCCATCTGGATAGCATAGCCGTCGCCGATTCTGCACTGCTGACATCGAGAACCCACATGGCACGACGAAAACCAACCGCTGAAAACCCGCATACCCCCGCGGAATTGCGAATTATCGGCGGCCATTTCCGTGGCAGCAAGCTTCGGTACCATGGTGACCCTCAAACTCGCCCTATGAAAGATCGTGTACGGGAGGCGATTTTTAATTTGATCACCACCGATGCCAAAGGCACGCATGCCATCGACCTGTTTGCGGGAACCGGAGCCTTGGGCTTAGAAGCCATCAGCCGCGGTGCAACGAGCGCCACGTTCATCGAGAAGCATGTGCCCACCGCCCGCGTCGTGGCCGAAAACATCGGTTTACTCAAGCTTGAAGACCGCACCACACTGCTAACCACCAGTGCTTTTTTGTGGTCAAAGCGAGACCTGCCGAATGCGGATTTCGGATTGCGGAATTGCTCACCGCTGTTGAATCCGCAATCCGAAATCCCAAATCCGCAATCCAAAATCCCCTGGCTTGTTTTCTGCAGCCCACCCTATGCGTTCTATGTAGATCGCCAAGACGAGATGCTCGAGCTTGTGGTCGATATCATGAAGTATTGCCCGGCGAGTAGTATCCTGATGGTCGAAGCTGACCAGCGCTTTGATTTCGAGCGATTACCCGATGGCGTTAAAAAAGAAAAGCACGGTGCCGGGTGGGATGTGCGTACGTACTTTCCCGCAGTCGTGGGTGTTTGGCGAAAGTGATTCTCGAAATGGTTTACGGTTCAATTTATTTTTAGTACACGCCAGTGATGACGAATCGGTACCCGTCGAAAACAGCCTGCGATTCTACCGAGCGCTTCGCAAACACAAGGCCGCCGCCGAACTGCACGTTTACGAAATCGGCGAGAAACTTGAAACTTGGCGAAACTTGGAAACTTGGGGACGAAACTTGGGGTCAGGTCTTGACATGCAACTTAACTCCTCGCCTGTCTCACCCACGAGTCATCAGTTTCTTTTCCAAACGCACTAGGCGACGGCGCCAAGCGGACTCGTCATCGCAACGCACCTCCGTCCGTTGCACGGCCTTGGAAATCGCCGCCTGACTGACTCCTCCGTAGCGATCCGCCAGTTGCGCCGCAGGCACGCTGGTGAGCCGCCGAATCAGGCATAATGCCGCAGCTCGCGCCTCGTTGTTCCTCACCCGCTTAGCTTGTAAGACACCAATTTTAACGCCGAACTCCTTGGCCGCTTCTATCTCAATCTCTTCCATGGAGGGCCGCCACGCTAACTGCCCTCGTAACGGCACGTTGGCGTCGGGGCCCTCCTCTCCGAGCACTCGCCGCATTCTTTCGACCCACTCTTCCGAGCCGAGTAACACCTTCTCAACAACATCTCGAAACGGGGAACTCGTCTTCTCATGGATCCCCTGCTCCACAAACCGACGATATGCCTGGCGACTTCGCGAGCGGTTCTTTCCGATTTCGTCGAGGACAACCTGCCAATCGAGCCATTCAGGAGCGCCCCGTGAATTAAGGAAGTGCCGATAGCTTCCCCATACGTGGTCCTCAGGCCGCTTGACCATCTTGGCGCGAAAGGGATTGAGGTGAATGTAGCGACTCAGAGTCCCCGCATACGATTCGTCCTCGACCAAAATTGCCTTAAAGCGCCCCTGGTAGAGCGACCCAGACCGCCCGTGGCGACGATTGAACCAAGTTGCGTATCCAGAATTCAGGTCGTGCATGCCCGCCGAAAGATCCGCGCTCGGGGTCTTCAAGAAAAGATGGAAGTGATTGTCCATCAACATCCAAGCGAAGAATCGCCATCCATACCGCCGAGCCACGCGATCCAGCAACTTGAGCCATTCTCGCCTGTCGCGATCGTCAGCAACGATGACCCGACGTTCCCATCCACGCGAGGTGACGTGATAGATACCGCTTTCAATTTCAATCCGTAATGGTCGTGACATTCCGATCAACCTACTACGTTAAGTTGTAAGTCAAGACCTGACCCCAATGAGACAATGCAATGAGACAATGAGATGTGACCCCAATGAGATGCCAATGAGATGAGATGAGCTTGACCCCAATGAGCTGAGTGCGACTAACGCTACCGAATTAAAGACAAGATTCATTCGCCTTCCAGCTGCTCGTAAATCTTCAGCCACTCTTGCTCGAGCTGTTCGACTTCGCCGGCGATGGCCATTAGCCGTTTGTGCAGCTCTTGGGCGTCCTTGGTTGCACCGACCGTAAGCAATTGCTCGTTCAGCGATCTCTTGTCATCGTCGAGCCGGGCGATCTTGCGTTCGACGGTCTTAAGGTTTTTCTGCAGCTCGCGTTCCTCGCGGCCGCCCAGTTTTCGGTTGCCAACCGCTGGGCCTGGTTCGGGCGTACCGCGGACAATATGCTCCGCGCGTAGCCCCTCTTCCAGTTCCTTATGGACACGATAAACGTAGTCGTCGTAGCTGGCTGGGTAACTCATCACGCGGGCGTCGCGCACTTCGATCACCGCCGTGGCCACGCGGTACATGAAGTGCCGGTCATGGCTCGTAAAGAGCACCGTGCCCTGATATCGACACAAGGCGTCGGCTAGGGCTTCAACCGTTTCGACATCGAGGTGGTTGCCCGGCTCGTCGAGGATGAGCACATTGTGCTTCTGCAGCAGCAGACCGGCGAGTACCAACCGGGCTCGTTCTCCTCCGCTCAGCACGCGGATGCGTTTTTCAACCGTCTCGCCGCTGAACAAAAAGCTGCCGGCCACGTCTTTCACTTGCTGGAAGGTCGTGCCCTCAGCCGCCTGGTAGTGTAAATACGCATCGACGGTTTGGTCTTCGCGAAGCGTCGTATAGACGTGCTGGGCGTAGACGCCCACCTGGCACCCGAATCCCCATTTGAGCGTGCCTGCCAGCGGCTTCAGTGAATCGCAGATCGTACGCAGAAACGTCGTCTTGCCTTGGCCGTTGTCGCCGACGATGCCGAATCGCCCGCCGTGTTCAATTTCGAGCTGGATGCCAGTGGCGACCTGGTGATCAGGATAACCAATCGCCAGTTGTTCGGTGCGTAGCGCAGTTCCTTGCCGAGGATCAATCGCGGGGAAGCCAAAATGGACCCGTGCCTCTTCGCCTTGCACTTCCACGAGCTGTAGTCGCTCGAGTTGTTTGGCCTTGTTGCGGGCTTGGCTGGCCGTGTTGGCATTGGCGCGATTCTTGTTGATGAATGATTCGAGCTGCTTACGTTTGGTCAGCGTGGCCGCATTGACACGCTGGTCATGTTCGCGCCGTTCGGCGAGGTTTTCCAGATAACTTTCGACGTCGCCCGGAAACATCGTCATTTGACCGCGGGAAATTTCCAGGGTGTGATTGCAGGTGCGCTTGAGAAACTCCCGATCGTGCGAAACGATCAAGCAGCCGCCGCGAAAGTTTTGCAAAAAATCTTCCAGCAACATCTGGGTGCGTAGATCTAGAAAATTGGTCGGTTCGTCGAGCAGAAGCAAATTGGGATCATGGAGGAGAATCGCCGCTAGTTTCACGCGAGTTTGCCAACCGCCGGACAGCTCACGCACCGGTTGGTCGAGCATGGCGTCAGGCAATTGGAATTGCCAGGCGATTTCGCCACAGCGCCACTCGGGCTGCTTGCTGTCCCGCTCAAGAAATCCGAGTACCGTCTCGCCGTCGAGAAACGGATCGTGTTGCCTCAGATAGCCCAGCCGCAATTTACGGCTGCAGACGACTTCGCCGGCGTCGAGTTCTTCATCTCCGAGCAACACTCGGCAGAGCGTGCTTTTGCCGGCGCCGTTGCGACCGATGAGCGCCACCTTTTGGTCGTCGGCTAGCGCGCAGCTCGCACCGTCGAGAAGTTCTTGTTCGCCGTAGCGCTTGTAGGCATTTTGGAGCTGAAGAACGACGGGCATGGGGATAGGGGATTTCGGAATTTGGATTTCGGAATTTATTCAGCCGTTCGATTGAGCTATTCTATTCAGCGACAGCTCTATCGAAACGTGCCTTCGAGCGCCTTTTGTCGCGCCAGCCGGCGATGGCGAAAACCGTGCAGCATACCACACACAGAATTGCAAACCAATCGCCATGGGCAGCGTAGACGCTGGGGTAGATGTCCGATCGTTCGGGCAGATGGAGATCAACCAAGAGCATTGCGGTTTGCTGGCGGGGCGTACGCTGCAGAATGTTGCCAGAGGCGTCAATATGCGCCGACAGCCCGCCATTGGCGGCAATCACGAGCGGTGTGCGCATTTCGACGGCGCGAAACACGCCACACGCTAAGTGCATGTCGAGCTCGCTGGACCCCCAGAACCAGGCGTCATTGGTGAGATTCACCAGCACGTCGGGCGTTTGGCCCTGATCGCTGAGCTGAACAACGTGCCGGCGAATCAAGTGGGGCACCGCCGTTTCGTAGCAAATATTGACCGCATAGGTCACTCCGCCCTGTTGCATCGCCACGGGCCCTTCGCCCCGCTGAACGGCACCGGTGATCGAGAGGCTGTCGAGCCACGGCAGCCAATCGGCAAAGGGAACGTACTCCCCAAGCACCACGCGATGCATTTTGTCGTACATGCCGCAGACCGTTCCTCGCCTGTCGACAAGCACGGCCGCATTGTAATAGTCCCCTTCAACTTCTCCGTCGTCGGTATTTGAGAGGTGAGCGTGATCGATGCCGACTAACACAGCACAGCCCAACTGCCTAACGAATTTTTGTAGATAGTCTTTTCCGGCAGTAAGACGAGACGACGGGATGTCATCTGGGAGTCGAAAGTGCTTATCCACCGTGTCATACCGTTCTCGAAAGGCCGTTTCTGGCCAGATGACCAAATCAACTTCGCGATGATCGCGTTCACGCGACTTTTTGACGGCTGCAAAGGACAGATTCAAATGTTCTTCCATGATGCTAACCTGTTTATCCAAATCGTTTTTCCAGTCGGCAAGCGTGTGGCCCTGGATGAGAGCGATGCGCGGACTGGGTTTGTCGATGTTACTCTTGAGATCAGCAAGAGGAGCGACGGATTGCATCGTTGCATAAATCAAAGTGGCCATCACTGCAAACAGGGCGGGAGTCAGATATTTAGGTTGGATGCGGGCAGGTTTTGCTGGGTTACTTAGCAAGCATTGCGTCAGGCACGCGGCAACTAACAAGATCAGAAAGGTGACCCCGTACTCGCCCAACAGATTGGCGATCTGAATAACTTGAATCTGCCCTGCCTGAGTGTGTGCTAGCGAGCCCATCAAGAAGCCGGTAAACAAGTGGCCGCGCAGCCAATCGAGGCCAGTCCAAACCACGGGTGCGACCAGCCAAAGCGGTAGTCGCAAGCAATGTACGCCGACGCGGGATAGAGCCATAAATACGGGCAGATAGACACCCAAATAACTGGCGAGGGCCAGCCAGGCGATGTAGTTGAGCGGATGCGGCAGGGGTATCCAGTGCAGCGTGAGTAGCCAAAACGTAGTGCCGGCGAACCACAATACGAAGTAGGGTCGATGACCGGGAAGTTGGTGCGTCGTAATCCAGCGCAGCCAAAGCACTGGGGCAACCCAAACCAAGCCGCTCCAACCAACGGGAGGGAATGCGAGCCAAACGAGAACGCTTCCTAAGAGGGTCGTGCGCAGAAAATTTGATGGAGAATCGACCGGTTTTTCTGTGGGGGCAGACATGGGGCCCAAGTTACGTCCACGGCTTCTCTTTGGCCAGAGCAGATGCGTCTTCGCGCTCCAGAGTGAAGACCGTGATTTCGGGTAATGAATGGCGCTGCCGAAACGGGTGTCGGCAGGCTATATTGGCGGGAGCATGAACTGCGATTATCGCATAACCGGTCCACTGTCCCGCACTCCAATACTTATGGCAAATAGCGCTACTCACTACAGGGAATCCCGGCGCGCCGGGATGCCGTTCCGCCGTGTACCGAGCTCACGGAACGCCACAGAGGGCGATTCCCTACAGGTTCTGAGAAATTTTGCGAAGGTGTGCGCCACACTTCTCACGCTAGCCTTACCAGGCTGCTGGCAAGAAATCCGTTACGAGCCCAGCCAGACGCCTTTGCCACGGCCATCGACGAGTCGAGTTGCAGTCGTAGAAGAAGCCAACGAAGAAGTACTGGCTGTGCCGGCCCTCGAGACGCCAACTTTGACCGAAGAGCCGTTGCCAAGAGAGATAGTGCCGGTGGAGCAACCTGTCGAGCTCGCAGAAATATCGCCGGCTGCCGAGCAGCCGAAGAGTCCTGCACCGCCGCGGAGCGCATTAGCCACTTGGCGGATGGCAAGCAAATGGAGTTATGCCGCCGCGCGACTCGCCAAGGGACAGGGGCCCGATCGCTACGGAGAAGATTTGGAGCGAGCCCATTATGCTGCCACGCTTGTAAAAATCAAGTTGCCCGACCTGCCTGGGGACGTGCCGGTCGAAGACCGTGAGAAAGCGATAATCGCCTTTCTGACGGAAACCGCCGGGCCGAAGATGAGCCGTCAATTACTGGACCGCTACGACGCGCAACATGCCGCCCTGGCCGACCTAGCCATTAGGACGCATGTCTTGCTGTTGACGTACACCCCCAAGAGTCCACGTCTGGCGGAGTTTTTACCCGCCTTGCGACGAGTTGCGGAGGATTCGAATCTTCCGCAGAGTGTCTGCGACCAGCTCATCACCTTACTGGAAGAACGAGCCGAATTCAAAAAAGTAAAAGCGGCCATCTACCAATTGCATCGTCAGGCATCCGTCGAACTCGGCAAAGCCACGTCTTGAGATCGACGCGTGCCGGTTGTATCAGTCTTGTCGACCGGCGGCTGATGGAACGTCGTTCTCGTGCGGCTTAAAGCTGCCTCTGCCGACTTCGTGGCAAGCCGTAACCTACGACTGCGGTAGACGGTCCACTTTCCGTCGCGACAGGTAATACCGCAGCGGTCCTAGGCCCATCTGCGACAGTTGCCCCCCCTGAAATCGGCACAAAATGGACGTAAGTCCTTTGTTGACAACGCGCGGTCTCGGCGTGATGGAAAATGTGTAGTGCCAAATCTTTTCGC
>Ga0209403_10004241_pt1 | contig 15703 bp, 14 predicted proteins | sample ArcticOcean_MG_C_8_FD_187440 | JGI IMG/M metagenome (GOLD analysis project Ga0209403, IMG submission 187440) | Marine microbial communities from western Arctic Ocean - ArcticOcean_MG_CB11_86 (SPAdes) (version 2) | ecosystem: Environmental > Aquatic > Marine > Oceanic | place: Arctic Ocean... | reverse complement strand
CGGGCGGATGAGACAGTGTGATGTGACTGGCGTGGACCAACATCGCTCGAGCGATGTATAGATGACATCCCTTGACCTGCCCCCTGAAGTGGTACCAGTCATAGCGCACTAGCCAGACGATCCTGCTGAGATTCATCCGCTCAGTTGTCGGCACCTGGTTACCAAGCCGGGAACATATGGACAGCGAGGTTCATATGGAACCATGTAAGAAAGCGACTCGAACTCCATATTCGTATCCTGAACTTCGGCGATTCGACCACTAATCCTTTGGTTCAGGAGGGAAAGTCACCGTCTTAGTGGTACATCTATTGTGATAAAAGAGTAATATCGTTATCAGTGGCATGTAGAAGCTCGTCCCATGGTTAACCGGCATTGCTCGGACCCGTGACGATTAGTCCGAAATGTCGAAACAACACCGTGGAGAATTAGATAGATGTTCCAAGATCGAAACATAGGTTGCGCAGAGTGCGGACAAGAGTTCGTATTTAGCGCCGATGACCAGCAGTACCACTCCGAGAGAGGCTACTCTGACCCCAAACGCTGCCCATCCTGCCGAGCCGCAAGGCGCGCCCAAAGTGGTGGCGGCGGCGGCGGCGGTGGTGGCGGAGGCTACGGCGGTGGCGGCGGCGGTGGTGGCGGATTCCGCTCCGACCGACCGATGTTCACCACGACCTGCGCACAGTGCGGACAAGAGGCACAGGTACCGTTCGAGCCCAGGGGCGACCGACCCGTGTACTGCAACTCCTGCTTCTCTCAGCAGCGGCAGTCCAGCAGCTACTAAGCGCTAACGCCCGATAACATTCGGCAACTGAGCCGCCCCGGTGATTTCATTCATCGGGGCGGCTTTTTATGTTACAGAGCCGGTGGACGGCAAACGCTTTCAGCTCCGACCAGGCGATTTTGGTGCAGGTACTGGGAGACGAGCGGCATGACTTAGCCGACAGTGGATCTACCGTTTCTCAATAAAGTGCGGTCGACGTATCGGCTTGGATGTTTCTGATCGCCCTATCGCCGAATTATCAGCAGATTCCAGGGAAAACCACCTTGAATCAAAGTGCCACGGCGACGGACCACAAGCTACGTGTGGCAAAAGAGTTATCCCGAATCAATCCTTGAAGAGTCCATGATCAACGGTGATCTAGTTCGAATAGCGTCCCCGCTAACAGAAAATCGCGACGTAAAAGGAATGGTTCGGACGGATCTCAGGATCCGGAACTATTCACGATTGAACCTGCCGGAAACGTTAACCTCCGAGGGCCTGCGTAAAAGAAATTGTCTGCAAATCTGGACCGTCGGGTCGATTTAAGACAGAGTTTGGACGTGACCAGATCAGTCATGCACGCCCAGGAAGTACTCCCCTATTTGCGGGTCATCCAAGATGGCGGCGGCGCTTCCCGTGTGGACCACTTTGCCGCCGGAGAATATATATCCGCGATCAGACCGTGCCAGTGACAGCCGGGCGTTCTGTTCTACCAGCAGGACGGTCAGCCCCTGCGTCCTGAGCGAATCTATGCAGCCCATGATCTGCTGCTGATACTTGGGCGAAAGCGCCGCCGTCGGCTCATCCAGCAGCAAAAACGATGGGTTCGAGATCAATGCACGCGAAATCGCCAGCATCTGCCTCTCTCCACCGGATAAAGACGCCGCCAAGTCGCTGACCCTCGGTACGAGGTCGGGGAAGGTCCAGCAGACCCGGTCAATACCATCGTTAAGTCTGTTCGATGACAGCTTGATGCCGCCCATCTGCATGTTTTCACGGACGGTAAGCGAAGGGAAGACGTTGTCCACTTGTGGAACGTAGGCAATTCCCTGTTCAACAAGGCGATCCGTTCGCCATCCAGCGATATCAGCCCCATTGTGTTCAACGGTGCCTTCGTAGTGCGTGGCCAGACCAAATATAGATTTCAGGAAGGTCGACTTTCCGCAACCGTTCGGGCCGATGATCGTCACGAACTCGCCCGGATTTACATGCAGGTCGATACCGTTCAATATCTGGACAGATCCGTACCCAGCTTCGAGCCCCTTTACGTCAAGTACGGAAGTTGAAACGGTATTTAAGGAAGCGTTAGTCATCATTCGCCCAGGTATGCCTCGATCACGTTCTGGTTCTGCCTGACTTCATCAGGGGTGCCTTCCATTAGTACGCGCCCGGCATCAACCACTATGATCCTATCGACGCCGGCACGCAGAATGAAATCCATGTTGTGCTCGATGACAAGCATCCCGACGTTTTGTTCGGACGTCAGAGTGCGAAGGAACTGGAAGATTCGCTCGGCAAGAGGCCCGGCAACACCGGCAACAGGCTCATCCAGCAGCAAGACGCGTGGAGCGCCCATCAAGGTGCGCCCAATGTCCACGAGCTTGCTTTGTCCACCGGATAGCTCACTGGCAAGGTTGTGAGCCATGTGCGTTATTTCGAGAGTGTCCAAAAGCGCATAGGCATCTTCAAGTCTTCGTTTTTCCGCATCACGAGAGCCCGGGCGGAGCAGTGAGAGTAAGAGGTTTGGCGAGAACTGGTGGCGTGGCGGAACAAGCAGGTTCTCAATGACGGTCATGTCGCGCCAAAGACGTGTGTGCTGGAACGTCCTGGTCAGGCCCAGTTTCTGGACCTGGTCAGGACGCATACCCGTAGCGTTTTGACCCAGCACCTGAACGGTTCCGGAGGTCGATTCCAGCATCCCGGATATGCAATTAAACGTGGTCGACTTACCGCATCCATTAGGCCCGATAAGCCCCACAAATTCGCCCTCGTTCACGTGGAACGAAACTGAATCCACTGCGCGCAGGCCACCGAAATTTTTGGTTAAGTCAGACACGCTAAGCACTGGCGTTGCCATCACTCCCCTTCCTCCTTTCCTTCATTCGTCGCCGGGCGCTTCGGCCGCCCAGGGACTTCTGGCAGAAGTCCCTTAGGCGAGACAAGCAGCGCAACGATGATGACGGCGCCGATTAGAGCGAGTTTCAGGTGGGACAACGCCAGCCTGATTCCCTCCCTGGGGAAGGCTTCTGAAATAGACCTGTCGGACCATATCAGCCCCCCGAGATCTTTGATGATCCAGGAGAATGCACCGTCCAGGTATGTTGTCAGACCGTGAAAGGCCAGGTCCGGGTTACCTCTCGCAACGATCATCACGTTGAAAACGAACTCGACAATGACGATCAAGAACGCGCCGACGACCATGCCACGCATGTTGCCGCGGCCTCCAACGATGAACGCGGCCCATACCAGGAACGTTGATCTAACCGGGTTCATAAAGTCAGGAAATATGCTGACGTTTAACCAGGCCCACAGCGCCCCGGACAGTCCGGCGATCGCTGCACCGACGGCGAGGCTCGCGGCCTTGTGGGTCATGATGTTATGCCCGTGGTGCTGGCTGACCTCCTCGTCCTCTCTTATCGATCGCAGGATGCGGCCCCACGGGGACGCGAGCAGGGTGTTGAGTAAGTACCAGACGGCGAGCAATACGGCGACGGTCATAACGGCCAGGAGGAACACGTAAGGAGCACCGTTTGGAAGCCCGAGTACATTCCCGACCGAATTTGACGCTCCAGATTCCCACCAACCCTCTAACGGCCGGGAGTACTGCGAGATCCCGATGGCCGATGTGACCGTTCCGGCTCGAAGTAACGGTTCAGCCTGCAGCCCTATCTGAAGCATCTCGCCGAGCGAAACGGTGAGAATTGCGAAGTAATCGGCGCGTAATCTTGCTGTCGGATAGGCCAGTAGCCAGCCCGCCACAGCCGCCAGAAAGACCGCCACAGCCGTTGCCGCCCACGGAGACCATCCGTACCCGTTTGTCTCAACGGGAGCGGCCAGCAACCCCACGGTAATCGCTCCAATACCGACGAAGAAGATGACCCCGAAATTTGTCATCCCGGTAATGCCGGTGTGCAGGTTCAGGGAGAAAGTCATCAAGGCGAAGATACCGACCAGCGTGACGATCCGAGCGACCTGGAGGATCTTCGTCAGGTTGCTGACGCTGGGTAGGAACCAGACCACTGCAACTAGCAGGAGGAAGAAGATAGCGAACGCTATCCACGATCCACGCTCGGTCTCCCGGTCAATGCGCAACCATCTACCCCGACGCTCAACTTGCGCCGAAATAAACTGCTTCCCTAACCCGGTCGAAATAGTGACGGGATACCAGAGCCGCCGCACAATTTCTCCGATAATGGATACCGCCATAGCTAGGATCCCGAACAATCGATCTCTTTGCTCGGCGGCCTGGTCCATCAATCCGGGTTCATATCTACCGGGTTCAGGTAAATCTCGTATCTGAGAGGTGCCATCAACCGCTTCAGCATCTGCCGGGCGGCGTTTTCTACCCCGCTCGATGTTCCAGTTCTGCATCGCATGGCCAATTCCACGAGGAGCGATTAGTAACAGGCCGACCATGAATAGGAAGGGCGTTATCTCGGCAAATCCTGAGGCCGTTGGACGATCCAAAGCGTTCCCTGCGCCGATCAATATTGGCTCAGACGCAGATCTTAGGAAACCGACTATTAACGCACCGAAGATAACTCCGGGAATGGACCCGACAGAGCCTAGGACGACGATCGCGAATGCCGGTAGAAGAAGCGTAATCCCAAGTTCGGGATTGATCGGAAGGATCATTGAAATGAGCGCTCCACCAAACCCGGCTAGTCCGGCAGAAAGAAAGGCGCTCGTCCCGTGAACCCGCTCCACGTGTATCCCGCTGGATGCGGCAAGGTCAGAATTGTCCGCCACGGCACGCATTTGCATGCCCAGCCGAGTCCGATGGAGCAGTAATAGAAGTAGTGCAACCGCCCCGAATACGCCGACGACCAGGGTGACTTTTGTGTAGGTAAAGCTATAGGGGCTGACCTTGTCCGCAAACTCCATCAAAGGGGCGTTAACTCGATCTCCAAGATGGAGTTGAAGTCGCTCCGTTGGTATCTCAAACCTGGACGTTGAGAGTCGCCAGTCACGGTCCGGAATAAATCTATGTATGCCCGCCCCGAAGCGCATAAACAGCAACGCCCGGATCACCATTGCGACCCCGAGTGAGGTGATCATCATCACCTGTGGGGTAGCCATTTTCCCCCTGAGCCGCTTGTAGATCAGTCGGTCTATCAGCAGGCCAATGAGGCCCGTGATGATGAAGGCTGAGATCCCGGCCCAGATCAGCAGTTCCCATTCGAGCGACCCGTCTTTTGGCGCATCGGATACCGAAAATAATCGGTCTGACCACATCACCAGAAGGGCAACATAGGCCCCAACGAGTAACAACTCAACCTGGGCGAAGTTGGCGTAGCGCTGCACCTTGTACGTAAGCGTGAGGCCGACCGCCACACTCAGGTAAGCAGCAGACCAGTACAGTCCGCTGAGACTGACAGATGCCAGGTTGAAATTGATCGTGGCCGACCGGTTGACTCCGGTCAGAAGGAACTCGAGTACCACGAAGCCAAAGATGACAATTAAGAAGGGTGTCGCTAGGAGCGAGGCCGTTCGCCATCTTTCCCTGGTCACCACGAGGAATGCGTTGATGGCGATTAGCCCGGACGCCATCATCTCTATGGCCAGGATCATCCACTTCAGATCACCGGAAAACAGTCCTGACCATGCAATGACGCCGGCGTTGAAGTTCACACCAAGATAGGCGTCAAGAAAGAGAACAGCGCTGAGTATCAGCCGACGCTGCCAGAGTGATAGTCCTGTCCACCAGGGCCTGATTTCAGTCAAATGTTTTCTCACCAGTGCGGCACAGATCGGCTAGCCGCGAGGGAGTTTCTAAACAAGTAGGCCTGCAGCGGAAGTTATCCCGCTGCAGGCCTTTATCTACTTTCGATTTACACTTGGTGCGAGCCTATTCGGCGCTCAAACCGCCGTCTGCGGTCCAGATCTTCGGGCATCCAAAGTCGACGTCCGAACCCGATACCGCAAACTCACAAACCGAGTAGCCGGTACCAAGAACGTCACCGTTCGAGTCGAAGGTGTGTGTTCCAGAGGCACCCACGTAACTCTGACCGGTCGCGTTCAACGCATCCAGGACGTCTCCACCCTGGCTTGAGACGATTGCCGCCGCCACAAACTTAATAGCGTCGTAAGTCTCGTGGGTGTAGATGGCTCCGTCAGAACCACCGGCCGCTGCATAGGCACTCTCGAAGTCAGCCTTTGCACTGGAATCTTCGCCCTGTCGGGACCTCGTCGCAACAACATTGTCCAGCGCCGAAACGTCCGTGAAGTCTTTCTGGAACGCAGAGTCAGAGATACCGTCAGCTCCGAAGATGCTGCCGTCAAATCCCTGACCGATAAGGGCCTCTACGATCGCAGCTCCGTCCGTGCCGTAAGACATCAGAACAACAGAATCACAGCCGCCGTCAACAACGGCCTGAGCAAGTGACGAGGCGTCGTACGATCCCTCGGTCGGGTCGTATCCAACTTGGGAACAAAGGCTGCCGGACCAGTTGGCGGCAAAGTTGTCACCAAGGCCAGCACCGTAGTCGTTGGTCATGGCCAGTACGGCCGGATTGCTAACACCTGCGTCGGACAGAACATCGGTCAACGCAACTGCCTGCTGGGCATCACTTGGAACGATACGGAACAGGTGGCCGTCGTCATCGGCGTTCGTGATCGCAGGGGAGGTGCTGGCGTAAGACACCATCGGGATGCCCGCCGGAGCGGTCACGGCGATAGCGCCAAGCGTTGCACCGGAGCAAGCTGCTCCAACAATTGCGGACACCCCAGCGTCCACGAGGGACTGAGCGGCGGTCGCTGCCTGGGTGCCGTCACAACCTGAATCAACGGTAATCAACTCAAACTTGTAACCGGGGTGCTCGGCATTGATCTCTGCCATCGCCACAGCACTCGCATCGGCAAAGCCAGGTGCGAACTGAGCGATCGGACCCGTCTCAGGGCTGAGCAGACCAATTTTGATCGACGTCGTTTCTGGAGTAGAGGTAGCGTCCTCGTCACTGCTACATGCCACTACTACCGAGAACGCTGCCAGTGCGATCAAGAGCAGCAGGGCCATTTTGGACATCTTCATTTTCTATTACACATCCTTCACCTAATGCGTTCGTTCACCCCATGATTCGGGATAATTCCTGCCCGAATCATGGGGTGAACGAACAGAGTGATTTGGGCAAATCGCGAATTACTATGAAACGCCTGTTGAGTACTGTCAACATTTAACCTCGCATGTCTTTTTGGACGGAACACCATTATTTTCAACTGATGATTGGTATAGTCATGATTCGTGGCATCACGATAGTCTCTACGAAACAAATCTGCTACACCTCACGAACTAGTTGATGTGATATCCAGCCATGGCGAGAACGTGCAACGGGAGCACCGATCAGTGCTATATCTGGAGCCCCTGACACGCTGATTTGGCGGAGACTCACCCTTTAACGCTTGGACAGCCGCCCCTCGTCAACACAATGTGATCATCGTCTCCGGCGTAGTGTCGCCGGAGACGATGATCGGCGAACGTACGATCGGACTGCTGTAGCGATAGACAGACGCCCCGCTATGTCACAGGCTCGTTATGGCGCCCGAAAACGCCGCTGTGATTTCAGCGTTTGAACGGCGTAGCAACGTAGTGTTCACATGCAAGAGCGGCTTCGGCCAGTTGCTATTTGGCCATGTGAGCACGATCCCATCGTCCATGAGTTTCCCAACAAAGTGTTCGACATCGGTCTCAGGATTGATCCGAAGTTCAAAAATATTCGAACCGTGCTCAAATTGGCGAATCTCGACGCCGTGGAGGCTGTTGATCTCCGCAAATAGTGACTTTGCTTTTTCAAACGCCTCTTGGTATCTCTCTTCAAACCCATCTATCCCGTCCAGGGCGAGTCCTGCGATCAGATAAGCCGAGGACATACCGCTGCCGAACATGCGACGTTCATGGAACATGCCATCTATGAACTCCCGTCTTCCGGCAAGAACCGCACCGAACGGCGATCCAAAATACTTGTACATGGATAAGTAAACGCTGTCGAACAGGTCCGCGTAGTCTTTAATCCCGACTCCCGTCGCCGCCGACATCATGTAGAGCCTCGCCCCATCAAGGTGTACGGGCACCCCTTCCTCCCGGCACAAATCAGTGATCGCCCGCATTTCATCCCAGGGGACGACCTGTCCCGCCTGACGCCTTACAGGGCTTTCGATCGAAACGACGCCGACGGGGTTCAATACGCGGCCATCGATCGACTGTTTCAGTGCTAATTGGAGTTCTTCTACTGTGAAATAAGGCCTCCCTGGTGCGAGGGCGATAGCGCTGAGGCTGCTCAACCGAGCGAGAGCGTCACCTTCATCATGGTAGACATGACTCTGTTCTTGGAGGACTACTCTCGATTTACCCCCACTATGACGCCTGAGCGCCAGATGGTTTGCCAGGGTTCCAGTAGGCATCCAGATGGCCGCTTCCTTCCCTAGCTCCTCTGCGACTCGGCGTTCCAGTGCTTCCACACTGCCGCCCAGCGAGTAGTAGTCGGTCTGAAGTTTGCCATCCGATAGCAAACTTTGAAGACGATCTATCAAAGAACTCGGCGTCTGGGGTTCTCCATCACCCGAAAACACAACGGTATCTGAGCGCTGCATCAGAGCGGCACGACGGTCGTCCGCGTCATTCAAACCGGTCTTGTTCATTTCCATGTTTCACCTGTGACGAGCGTTGGAAATCTGGATATACCTTTAATGACTCTGGGGAGTGTATCTCTCAAGTCGCTTGAGTAATCACGATGAAGTTCAGAGGACATTACAGACCATTGGCGCACCCAACTTGTCTGTAATTGGGCCAATTCACCAGTGAGATATGGGCTCTACAAAGCTCAGCAACGCTCTCCTGCATGCCCCTCATATCAGAACAGCTCAGCCTGGTCATACACAGACCGGAGCGTAGTCATACTGGGTCCACGAGTCGAACTGGACAAACCCTCAATCCGATGTGCGTGCCTGCCACGCGTGGCGCGGCACAACGCCCTTTGGTGTGCACTTGGTCGTGATCCAGATAAATAGTTGTGATGCTTGAAATCACTGCTTGACGCGGTATCCGGACTGAGTCACGGGGTGTCATTCCTCCCCGGATTAGTTGAGGTCGGTAACCGACCGTTAGTCCTAAAGGTCGACTAAACGTAATGTTCAAACTACTCTCCGGCCGTAAAGAGGCGCAGCAGAGAATCACGGGTCTCGAAACAGCGACATCCTGATCGCATTCGTCGTGGTTGCCTCGGTGTTTGCGTTCACGGTCCTCTCTACAGGTATCTTCGCCTCCGAGAGAAGCAAAGATACCGTCTTCGCAGGACTCGACGAAGTCCGCAGCTCTCTCGAGCAGCGCGGTAGCGTCGTCGCCTACGAGGTCAGGGTTGGCGCGACACCAGCCTTCGACACGATCTCCAAAGTCGTGTTCATCGTTTCCAGCGCAGTCCAGGGTGAGGGCATCAACTTGACCCCGCCATACACCGCCAACGATGCAGCCGACGACCCAGACGTTTCGGCCGGTGCACTGTACGGGACGGTCATTAGCTACACGTCCACGGACCAGTACGTAAACGACGTCCCGTGGACGGTAGCCTTCCCTGGCTATCACAACAGCGACAACATCCTCGATCCCGGCGAAAAGGCCGAGATAACGGTATGGCTGTTTAACCGTGACAACACAGTCACGAACGCCACGGACAACAACGGGATCAAGATCAGCAGTACTGGTGGGTCTTACCAGCGCTACGACTATCCCGGACGAGAACGACAAGTTCACGATCGAAGTGAAGCCAGAGTCTGGTGCAACGCTCAACATCGAGCGAACACTCCCGGCCGCACTTAGCACGATCATGGACCTCCGTTAACCGACACACGGTTTAACGGGAGGCATCTGAAGAGAGATCGGTCCGCAAGTGACTATCTCTCCTGACGAGAAACCTACCTGCCTCACCACCCCTTGCCGGCGGCCATTTCGCGTCTTCCGGCTTCTGAGCCGGACCACCGGATGCTCCTAGACATGGCCGGTCGCGATACCATGCGACCGCGTATCCCTTGCCCCGCGACGGATCGAGGCAGGTACGAAACAGGGAGGACTTTTTGACGAACAACGACTCGGCGACTATCGACGCCCTTGATCAACTAATCAAGTCACGTAGAACTGTCCGGGACTTTTCGCCTGCCCCGGTCGACGACACCACCGTACGGGAGTTGATTGACGCCGCTATCTGGGCCCCTAACCACCGAATGACCGAACCGTGGCGATTTTTTGTACTGAAAAAAGATGGGGAAGGCCGCAAACGGATTGGCGAGTTGGTCCACGAGTGGACCCTGGAGAACACTCCCAACCCCAACCCTGAGCGAAAGCTGGCGAGCGCCGATTCAGCACGTCAGGAACTGCTGGATTCACCAGCGCTTGTCTACGTATACTCGTTAACCGCCGACTCGGACGATATATCTGATGAGAACTACGCAGCGGTAGCGTGTGCAGTACAGAACCTCACACTTGCCGCTCATGCGCGGGGCCTCGGCGTTGGCTGGTCGACCGGCAAGGTCTGCAAGCCGCCTGAACTATCCAACGTCCTTGGCCTGACCGAACCGGCGCGTATTTCCGGTTGCCTGTACATCGGATATCCATCCAAGGTTCCAACGTCAAACCGTCGTGAAAGTTCGGCCGTGACCAGCTGGTTGTAAGTGTTGGATCGCCGGGCCATCTGTTCCGGTTTCTGTGACCGGCTACTTTTTCTGGGCGACTATGAACATGCGTTTGAACGGGAAAAGTGTCGTGCCGTCAGCTTCCTTCGGGTAGCGATTTTCCACTAGCCCCGCATACGTCGACTCGAAGTCACTGCGCTCTGGTTCGTCCAGCGCGTCCAGTAGCGGCCGAAGCCAGGTGCCCTTGGTCCACTCCTTCACCGGGTTGTCTCCGCTAAGGACCTGCGTGTATTCCGTCTCCCACACGTCCAACGAACTCACCATTGGCGACAGTATCCGTACGTAGAACGGTGGCGGCTCAACCGGCGCCGGTCGGAGTAATGGCTCCAGTGTAGATTTCCACGGGCCGCCCAAGGCCGCTTCGGAAATAGACGTATGTGAGAGCGCCCCGAAGTTGCGTGGCATCTGAACGGCAAGTAGCCCGCCGGGCGCCAGAGCGGACATTAGGCCGCTGAATAGATCGGTGTGCCCGGTCACCCAGTGCAACGCCGCATTCGAGAAGATCAAATCTGCCGGTTGATCCGGCCTCCATGTCCCGATATCTCCCTGCTGCCACTCCAGGTTTTCAACCCGCTCAGCACGTTCAAGCATCTCAGGAGAGTTGTCCACGCCGATGACACGCGCGTCCGGCCAGCGTTGGGCAAGGAGTTCGGTCACGTTGCCGGTACCTGCCCCCAGATCGTACGCAACCTTCGGTGATTCGAGGTCAACCCGATTGAGAAGGTCTATGGCCGGTCGCAGGCGATGGTCGGCAAACTTCAGGTATTGAGTGGGATCCCATTGCATAAATTGAGGCCTTTAACCGCCCGAACGTCAAACCGTTCTAAGCTTTTGAGTTGTTATGGGGAGTTGGCGGGGTTTGGGGAGAGAGATTCCAGACCGTGAGACTCTACCCGTCCCCCCGTTAGGTTGGGGATTCCCTAACGCGTCCTTTTGGACGACCCCCGCGTTATAGGCGAGGTAGGGTTCTGCTCGCTGATGATGGGCAATCTGCCACAGGCGACCGAGTTGTTTGAGACCGGCCTGAATACTTCTTCCGCACCACGATTGTTGGCACTACCGCAGCTTTTGCTGGGCACGGCACTGGTCAAGCTGATCGGCGGAGACCCGGATCAAGCTAAGGCGCTGGTCAATGAGGCGGAAGAGTTCGCCACCGAGCACCACCTGAAGTAGTACACCCCGTTCTTCGGCCTTGTACGAGGCATGATCTACGGCGCAACACAGGAACACACCGAGGCCATCGCGGTGCTGAAGCAGGCCTGCATGTCGGGCAGCGAGATGGGCATGAAGCCGGTCGCCCTACAGGCATCTACGACCCGACTTTAGATGCACCGGGGCGCAGGCGAGAGTGATCAGGTCAAACCGGCGATCGCCGAGGCCGAAAAGCTGATCTCAGCCTCGATCACCGACGAGGAAACCCGGGACGCGTTCAGGAACGCGGCAGAGGCAAAATTGGTACCGGCTGAGGGTTAGGCGTCCATGTGCAGGTTGGCGGTTCCTGAGCCTATCGTTCCATTACGGAGTGGTTCTAGACTCAAGCCACTCTGCAAAAGTCGTAGCTTCGACACCGTGCAAATACTCTGCGCGTAGGGCCTGGCCGTCGCCACGCATTATGGCCAACTTCAGCCTTAGCTGAACTTCATCCTCGTTCGACACATCCTCAACATCCAGGACGAGGTCGGCGTTAATCCAACGGTTGGAACTGACCTTCACAAATGTGCTCATTCCAGTCGATCCTCTTCCTAAACTGTGCGTTGGTCGAACCATGATCAGGAGCGTAGCTGGTGTCAGCGGAGGGCCAGTAACCCTTATGCATCCCGCTTCTTCGCCAGCGCCTCTAGGATCCGTCCCGGTTTCATCGGCACCTGCGTTAGCCGAACTCCCAGAGCGTCGTGGATGGCGTTACCTATCGTTGCAAGCGGCGGTCCTATCGGGATCTCGCCCACACCTCGCACGCCAAATGGATGCGCCGGATTCGGCACCTCCACGATAACGGTCTCAATCATCGGCACATCGGTCATGGTCGGCATCCGGTAGTCAAGGAATGACGAGTTCTCCATCACTCCGTCGGCGTTGAAGAAATACTCCTCGTTCAGCGCCCATCCAATCCCCTGCGTCGCCCCGCCCTGCATCTGGCCTTCCACCGCCTGCGGGTGAATCGCCGTGCCTGCGTCCTGGATAACGGTGTATCGAATTACATCCGTCTTGCCTGTTTCGGGGTCGATCTCTACGTCCGCGATGTGCGTGCCAAAAATACCGCCGCCGCCATCGGGAACGTCCATAGATCCGGACGCCATTATCGGTCCAGCGCTGCCATACAGACGGCCTGCCAGCTCCTTGAAACCTATTCGCAACTCTGCGTCGGCCGATGAGGTGAACTCACCATCCGTGAATGACAGATCCGCTACATCAGCCTCCCACAACAGGGACAGCCCGGTCTTCATCTTCTCAACCAAACCCTCAGCCGCCTGCACCGCAGCCATACCCGTAATATTCGCAACCCGACTTCCGCCCGTCGTTCCCGTGTACCCGATGCTTCCGGTGTCCGGAATCAGCGGCTGCACATCGTCAGATTCGATACCAAGGACCTCCGCAACCTCCATTGCCACAATCGCCCGGCTGCCCGACAGGTCTGCCGACCCCTCGATCATCGCCACCGAGCCATCGGCGTTCAGGCTCAGCGCAACGGCCGACTTCCCACCCGCGTTACCGCAGTAGGCGGACGCGATGCCACGTCCGCGCAACACGCCGTTAGCTCCCTCACGCTCCAGCGGTGCGTTCCAGTGGTCAGACGCCCGGGCCGCCCACAAAACTTCCTCATGACCGACGCGCGGAAACCGCGGTCCGTCACTTCGACGCGTGCCCTCTCGTGAGGCGTTTTGCAGCCGGAACTCGATCGGGTCCCAGCCCCGGGTCTCGCAAATTTCGTCCACTACAGACTCCATTGCAAACACCGGTTGCGGCACACAGGGAGCGCGATAGGCCGCCGACCGTGGCTTGTTCACGACGATGTCGTATCCGTCGATCCGCGTGTTGGCGATGTTGTAGCAGGCAAATACAGACCTGGCTCCAACGCCCAGCCATGCGCCCGGGTATGCGCCCGCCTCGTAGCGTAAATCGGCGGTGGCGGCGTTGATCAACCCGTCCTCGGTGACTCCCACCTTGACTCGAACCTTGGCTGCGCCGGTCGGTCCGGTGGCCTCAAGCACCGTACGCATGTCCATCACGAGACGCACCGGTCGGCCGGATTCCTTTGAAAGCAGCGCAGCGATGGGAGGAAGGTATACCGCTGCCTTGCCGCCAAATCCGCCGCCGATCTCCACCGGCATCACCCGGATGCGGGATTCGTTTATGCCGAGATAGGCCGCCATCAGGTCCCTGACCCCAAACATGCCCTGCGTACTGGACCAGACGGTGAGCCGGTCGTCCTCGCCCCAGAGCACGGTGGCTACGTGCGGCTCGATATAGCCCTGGTGGGCCATCCCCACATCAACCTCTCGTTCGATCACCAGAGCCGAGTCTTTGAACGCAGCTTCTGCGTCGCCAAACTCGATGCGCGAGTGCATCGCAAGATTAGTGTCCGCTACATCCACGCCAAGGTGGTCACCTATCAGCTCTTCCAGGACTATCGGAGCACCTTCCGCCAGGGCATCGTCGCCGCTGAGTACCGGTGTTAGTTGTTCGTACTCGACCTCGATGAGTTGTACCGCCGCCCGTGCCGTCTCCCGGTCCACCGCCGCAACGGCCGCTACTGCGTGACCTTTGTATAGAACTTTGTGGGTCGCAAGGATATTTGCCGATACGTCCGGCAGATTAGTTACGCCACCCCGGGTATCGGTCTCACGTCGTCCATCCCGCGATGCGTCCGGTCCCGAAAGAACGGCCAGCACGCCGGGCAATGCAGCGGCCTTAGACGTATCCACGCTGAGGATTCGTGCGTGCGCGTAAGGGCTGCGAAGTATGTCGCCCCAGATCATCCCCGGTAGCGAGATATCCGCGCCGTACTCGGCACGCCCGGTCACTTTGTCATGGCCGTCGTGCCTGATCGGCCGCGTGCCGATGACTTTGTACGACTGTCCGGGTTCTCGGGCGACGGTCATTTGGCTGTCCTTGTGCTTTCGGTGCGGGTTATGGGTGCTGCTTAAAGTGATGTTAGAGCAGTAGCGGCGTGACGCAATACATGGCGGATGAGAAGAAGCCACCATTCCGGTTCACGGCAGCAGTCGCCGAGTTTGCCCAGATTCTTCGCGGAAGTATCTGGGCAAACGACGGATCTCTGGAGGCGGTACTCGCTGAGGCGCAGAAGGCGGTCGGCCTGATGGATCCCACCCCACGGGATCGGGAGTTCATCGCTCTTTTGGAGAGCGCAAATCGGTTGACCGGCGGCTAGAGATCGAACGCGGTGTATTGTCGATCTCACGTCAGGCCAGCTACACAAAGCGCTTGATGCTATAGGCTTTTCGGGCGAACAAACACGCCGGAAAGTTGAGAGACATTTATGCGCATTGGACTGATGGTTGAAGGCCAGGCCGGACTTACCTGGGAACGATGGATCCACATCCTCCACATGGCGGAGCGGCTCAACTTTCCATCCATCTTCCGCTCAGACCACTACGTCATCGCGCCCAGCTCTTCGTTCAGTTCATGGGAGCCAAAGAGTTCCCTGGACGCTTACATCAGCTTCGCCGTCGCGGCCCGAGAAACCAGTTCAATCCGATTCGGGCCACTGGTCACGCCGATCACCTTCCGATCGCCACAGGATGTCGGGCGAATGGCGGCGCAGATCAACCAGCTCAGTAACGGCCGATTCCTACTCGGGCTGGGTGCCGGTTGGCACGAGCCGGAGCACATCCAGTACGGCATCCCCTTCCCCGCTCTGCGTGAGCGATTCGACCGACTGGAAGAGGGCATCAATATCATCAAGACGCTGTGGGGACCCGGCCCGGCGTCCTACAAAGGCCAGCATTATCAGGTCGAGGAAGTGGACTGTCTGCCCAAGCCTGTTTACGGGGCGGACACACCAATCCTGATCGGCGGATCGGGCGA
>Ga0209403_10004239_pt1 | contig 15709 bp, 15 predicted proteins | sample ArcticOcean_MG_C_8_FD_187440 | JGI IMG/M metagenome (GOLD analysis project Ga0209403, IMG submission 187440) | Marine microbial communities from western Arctic Ocean - ArcticOcean_MG_CB11_86 (SPAdes) (version 2) | ecosystem: Environmental > Aquatic > Marine > Oceanic | place: Arctic Ocean... | reverse complement strand
TACTATTGGTGAAGAAACCTTTAAGCTGGATAACCCCTTCTTGGTGATGGCCACACAAAACCCTATTGAACAAGAGGGAACATATCCATTGCCTGAAGCTCAAATAGATCGTTTTATGTTCAAGGTTATCGTTGAGTATCCAACTGAAACCGAAGAATTAGCTATTTTAAAATCAATGTCTAGCATTCAGCGAATTGAAAAAGTTAAATCAGTAGTAACTGCTAAGCAAATATTGAAGGCCCGAAAAATAGTAGATATGATTCATATTTCAGAAAATATCCAGAAATATATAATTTCAATTATAATTGCTACAAGAAATCCAAGTGCATATAATTTAAAGGATTTAGAACAACTTATTGCTTTTGGCGCATCTCCACGAGCTTCAATATTTCTTGCGATTGCATCAAAGTCGTTAGCATTTGTGAAACATAGAGCCTATGTAATCCCTGAGGATGTAAGAGATGTTGGAAGAGCAATACTAAGACATCGAATCTTACTTACCTATGAAGCAGAAGCAGAAGAGATTACAACTGAGGATATAATTACCCAAATATTTGAATCAATCCCAACGCCGTAAAAAATGATCCCTCAAGAGATCCTGCAAAAAGTTAGACTTATCGAAATAAAAACACGTCACGTTGTTAATGATATTTTTGGAGGTGAATACCATTCAGCATTTAAAGGCAAGGGAATGGAATTTGCCGAAGTTAGAGAGTATGTTCCTGGCGATGATATACGTGATATCGATTGGAATGTGACCGCTCGAACAGGTAAACCATTTATCAAAAAGTTTGATGAAGAGCGAGAGCTTACGGTCATGCTCATGATTGACGTAAGTGCTTCTGGATTCTATGGAACTGGCGATACATTGAAAAGTGATTTGATGGTTGAGCTATCTTCAGTATTAAGTTTCAGTGCGATCAAAAATAATGATAAGGTTGGATTAATTCTTTTTTCAGATAAAATAGAAAAATTCATTCCCCCACAAAAAGGGAAGTCTCATGTGATGAGAATTATTAGAGAACTTATTTTCTATAAAGCGGAAGATCAACAGACAGATTTATCTCAAGCCATTGAATTTGTTCAAAAAGTGATTAAACGTAAAAGTGTAATTTTTTTACTTTCAGATTATCAGGATGTCCATTTTTATAAACCCTTATGTCACCTAAATAATAAACATGATGTTATCTCTATTAAATTTGATGATTCTTCAGAGAAAGAAATCCCTAATTTGGGGATGATAAAACTCCATGATTCTGAAACTCAGCGATCTATTTGGGTTGATTCTAAATCTAAACGTCTAAGAGAATTAATGAAAATAGCTGTACTTGAGAATGATAAAACCCTGAAGCGGTATTTTGATAAAAATAAAATAGATTTTATCCCTATTAATACTGAAAGTGGCTATATTGAACCGCTTGTTTCATTTTTTACACGCAGAATTAGTAATTGAAGTTCTCCTCTTTCCTTTTTTTGTTTGGAGCATTTTCATATGCAAACACCGATATTTATGTTGATGTAAGGCAAGATTCCATATACGTAGGTGATAAAGTTCAACTTATAATGACTGTAAACAGCCCTGATATTGAAATCGTTAAATTTCCTGAACTTGAAGTAGATAATGAAGATTTAAGTTTATTAACTTTATTTTCTGATAATAATTCAATAAAACTATCCCTCCAATTCTGGAAAGAGGGAAGCCACAACTTTCCATCAATTAAAATCAATATTAAATTTAAGGATAAATCATCGGAGGTATTTTCAACAGAGCCTATTGAATTTATTATTTTACAAAGGGGGAGTGGGATTGAGGATAATTTAAGAGAAAGTAAGCAAATTAAAATCCTTCGACTTCCAATTACAACTCGCCAATTAATTCTCACGCTACTACTACTAATTACTATAATTTCAATTTATATAATCTTAAGTAAAAAGCAAAAATTAGATAAAAAAATAAATACTATTAAGAATATAAATATTTTGAATGATGCCATTGCTAAAATAGATAATATCAAATTACCCAATGAGATACATAATAGAGAACTCGAAATTTTTTATATAGCTCTGACTGATGCCATAAAGGAATATTTAATGAATATATTTTTCTTTAGTGCAAGTAAGATGACAACGGATGAAATTCTAACCTATTTGCGGTTTAATAGTATTCCCCATCAGGATATTGAATCCTTATTGCAAGAAGCCGATTTGTGTAAATTCGCGCAAAAAAAATATGGTGCAACTAAATTAATAGAGGATAAAAAAACAGCCAAATCAATAATTATTGATTTAGATAAAGAAGCGCTTAATTTGGCTTAATCCAAATAGGATTCGTGAGTGCAATCCTTTTTCCTCTGTAAGATATTCCTGAAAACTCGGCACGAACATACATGTTTTTTTCAGCAAGAATTTTAATCTCATAATTAAAATGATTTCCCTCAATTTCAACTTGTTCAATTAATGTCTCTGCGGAATCATTAATAACTCCTTTAAAAACTTTAACAGTACCATGATTACCTAATTCTTCTGTCGAAGAAAAGGTGATTTCAATCGTCATTGAATCCCCAATAACGCTATCACCCATATAATATTCTTTTTCTAAATTTGCACCAATATAAAAGAGGGGGCCATTAGTAATAAAGCAACGCCCTTTTTTAAGAGACGATATAGTGGGGTCAATTTTAGAACCATTAAATTTATCAATAAATACACCGGTACGACATTCTCCTAAGATTTGTGAATCCTTTTCATGAATGGAAATCATGGGAATTTTTATTTGTCTATATTTATTAAAGTTACCATGTGCATCATTTCCTGCATAAATAAATTTTTTGTAACCAGAAAGAATTAATTTCTTCCACATTTCTAATCCCTCATGAAAGCTATCATCAATTTCTCCATTGAAGAGTTGAAGGCCTGAAATATGATCCATCTTTAAATCATCAAATTCCCATTTACCACGTTTAAAAAAGATTTTTTGGGCAAGTGGTACGGGTGCACAAGGATGAGCCGCAATACAAATAGCTTTATCCTCTAATGCATTTGCAAGTGATGCTGTATTATAATCGCAACTAAAGTCAAATGGCTTTTCAGCACTATCACCTTGTCCTGGAAGAAAAGCTTTATTATTCAATATTAATGCATGAATATTATAACCATTGAGATTATGCAACGACAGCTCCTCAGAAGGAATCATGAAGTTACTAAAGGAATTATTTATGTTAAATTGATTTATTTGCCTCTGTGAGTGATTCCATTTAATAAGCTCAGGATCAGTTTCAACCCAAGAGCCAATTTTGTCATCAATATCATATGAATGATCTGTGTTGCATACAAAATCAAGCCCTAATGCTTTTGATGCTAAATAAGTGGATTCAAGGGGAGCACCAAATTCTACCATATCTTCTGTTACATTTGTATGATAATGAAGATCGCCATAAATAATGTGCTTTTCTCTTGGGTATGGATCATTCGATAAAAACGTATGCAGGGGAAGTGAATTCCTAATTGATAAATTATGATTGAGGCATGTTTTTTTTATACCATTAACACTGTAGGTAATAAACGTATTAATCTCTACTAAGCCAGAAAATTGAGGCTTATTTAGATCTATGGTTTTATACCACCATCTATCATTTAACTTTTCATTAAATTTAATATGATGAGTAATATTCTCTTCATCAAATGAGATTTTAATATCTATAGCTATAAGTATAATAGGGAATTCATGGGAGTCTTTAATTAATAAGAGTATGGGTATATCTTGCGTAGGCTCTATCCTGTGTGGAATATCCACTACAATTTCAGGTTCTTTTTTGAAGTATTTACTCCCCAAAAATTTAAATCGGTGATGTATTTCCGTATACAAGAAAAGAAAGGGAATTAACTGCTCTACATTAATAGGAAAATATTGTGTAATCATGAGGTCAAAATTATGTGAACTTATTGGAATATCACTGTAAATTTATCATCTAATTTTCATACCAAGGAAAGGTAATATCTACATGGCATCAACATCTGATTTTAAAAATGGTTTAATCTTTGAACGTAAAAATCATTTATGGAAAATAGTAGAATTTCAACATGTAAAACCTGGGAAGGGTCCTGCATTTGTAAGAACTAAAATTAAAAATATCAAAACAGGTCAAGTACTTGATGAAACCTTTAGAGCTGGCGAAAAAATTAATGTAGTTAGAATAGAAGCTAGAGATTTCAATTATCTCTATAATGATGGGACTAACTATATTTTTATGGACAATGATACATATGAACAAACTGAATTAAGTAAAGAACAAGTATCAGATGTTTTAGGCTTCCTTATTGAGAATACCCAAACCACCATTGCATTTAATGGTGAGGAGCCTATTGAAGTTCGAATACCGCAACATATGAGCATGAAGATTGCACAGACTGATCCGGGTGAAAAGGGGAATACTGCTCAAGGTGGAACCAAGCCAGCCACTTTAGAAACTGGTGTTACAATTCAAGTTCCATTGTTTGTACAAGAAGGTGAAATGGTAAAGGTTGATACAAGAGATAAACGTTATATTGAGCGGGTAAAATCTTAAAGGAGCACTAATATGTTACAGGATAAAATTAAATTACTTATTAGCATTATGGAAGGAACGGAAATTAATGAAATTGAAGTTTCTTCATTTTGGGGTGCACAAAAAATACGCTTACAAAAAAATCACAATATAGATATCCAAACTGCAGTTCAATCAACAGTACTCGCACCTCAATCACCTCCATTAGCTGAATCACCATCAGGGGAACCTATTCAATCTAATGCTGACTCTGAACCTCAAGATATAATTGAATCTAATTCTTCAAATTCTGTAGAAATTATTGCTCCATTGGTGGGTACATTTTATCAATCTGCAAAACCTGGATCTCCTGCGTTCGTAAAGGAAGGTGATACCATTCAGGTTGGTCAATTAATTTGTATTATTGAAGCGATGAAAATTTTTAATGAAATTGAAGCAGAAGTTTCAGGGAAAGTTATAAAAATAATTGTTAACGATTCATCTCCTGTTGAATATGGTCAACCGCTGATGTTAGTTGAACCTAGCTAATGTATAAAAAAATATTAATTGCAAATCGGGGTGAAATTGCACTTCGAATTATACGCGCATGTCGTGAATTGAACATCAAAACAGTTGCAGTCTATTCCATAGAGGATGAGCTCTCTCTACATACTAAATTTGCAGATGAAGCTATTTGCATTGGTCCAGCGCCAAGTGCACAAAGTTATTTAAGCATTCCTGCTATCATTTCTGCGGCAGAATTAACAAACGCTGATGCAATTCATCCCGGTTATGGCTTTCTTTCCGAAAATGCTAAATTTTCCTCAATTTGTGAAGAGCATAATATTTCATTTATAGGCCCACCAGCCATTACAATTGACGGTATGGGAGATAAGGCTTCAGCTAAAAAAACAATGCTCTCAGTTGGCGTTCCTGTTATACCTGGCTCAGATGGAATTTTAAATTCTGCAGATGAAGCAAAAATATTAGCTAAAAAAGCAGGATATCCTATAATGCTAAAGGCAACTGCTGGCGGCGGCGGTCGTGGAATGCGCCTAGTAAAGTCAGAAGATGAGCTACAAAATGCATATGATTCTGCTCAGTCAGAATCTGAAGTTGCATTTAATAATGGCGACCTGTATTTAGAAAAGTTTGTAGAAGAGCCTCGGCATATTGAAATTCAAATTTTAGCTGACACGAGTGGGAATATTGTTACATTAGGTGAACGTGAATGCTCTATACAACGCCGACATCAAAAGTTGATTGAGGAATCGCCATCCTCTGCGGTTAGTCCAGAGCTTCGAAAAAAAATGAGTGAAGCTGCCATAAAGGGGGCGAAGGCTGTTAATTATGTGGGTGCTGGAACTATCGAGTTTTTATTAGATAAACATGGAGACTTTTTCTTCATGGAAATGAATACGCGTATTCAGGTTGAACATCCCGTGACTGAAATGGTTACAGGTGCAGATTTAATAAAATTACAAATTCTTTGCCATGTAGGCGTCCCTCTTCCAGAATGGATGAATGACATCACGCTAAGAGGTCATTCGATTGAGTGTCGAATCAATGCTGAAGATCCAGATAGAAAATTCAGACCTTCACCGGGCACCATTGATAGTTTTCATATGCCCGGAGGTATGGGAATTAGAGTAGATACACATGTATATGCCGGCTACCGTGTACCCCCAACTTACGATTCAATGATCGCAAAACTAATTGTTCATGCCCCAACTCGTCAAGAGGCAATAAACCGTATGGTTGGTGCATTGGATGAGTGCGTTATTGAAGGTATTAAGACAGTGATTCCATTTCAAAAACAAATACTTTTAGATGAGAATTTTAGAGCTGGAAATTTTACAACCGCATTTATAGAAAATTTTAATTATAAGAAGGAAGGTGATTTATGAACATACCCAAAGATTTAAAATATTCAGCTGAACATGAATGGGTGAAAGTAGATGGAGATATTGCATATATTGGTATAACAGATTTTGCACAAAGTGAATTGGGTGATATTGTTTTCGTTGAGTTTCCAGAAGTAGGAGATACATTTTCAATTGGAGATGTTTTTGGGACCGTTGAGGCTGTAAAAACTGTCGCTGATTTATTTGCACCCATTTCGGGAGAAATAATTGAAATCAATGATTCATTGGGAAATAAACCTGAATCAATAAATGTAGATGCCTATAATAATGGGTGGATTGTTAAAGTGAGAATTGGAAATTCAGAGGAGCTAGAAAATTTACTTGACCCCGAAAGTTATAAAGGACTTCTTTCTTAATGCACTACATACCTTGTACTAGCGAGCAAGAGAAGGAGTTGTTGATCGAAATTGGAATTCCAAAATTTGAAGATTTAATTAATATTATCCCAGAAAATCTTCGCCTACAAGATGATATGGGTATGGGTGACGCTCTATCTGAATTTGAATGTGAAAATGTAGCAAAATCGCTAATTTCTAATAATAAAATTGCATCTGAAAATCTTTGTTTCCTTGGTGGGGGAGTTTATGACCATTTTGTTCCTAAGGCTGTTGATGCAATTGCAGCAAGGTCTGAATTTTATACTGCGTACACACCCTATCAAGCAGAAGTAAGCCAGGGCACACTGCAATACCTATATGAATTTCAAACCATGATTTGTGAACTGAGTGGAATGGATGTTGCAAATGCATCATTGTATGATGGCGCCTCTGCAGTTGCCGAGGCATGCTCATTGGCATTATCTTCAACTCGAAATACAAAAATTGCAATATCTAAAACGGTGAACCCGAAATATTCTACTGTTGTTGAAACATATTTGCAGAATCGTGGTGTGGAAATTATCTATATCGATGAGGAAAATGGAAAAACTCAATATTCTGAAATTAGTAATCATTTAAATGAGTTAGCTGCCATTGTAGTTCAATCCCCCAATTATTATGGCATGTTAGAGGATTGGACGATTGCTAAAGAAAATCTAGATGAGACAAAAGCGCTTCTTATTGCTGTAAGTGACCCCGTTTCATTATCCATTATTAAATCTCCTGGAGATTGTGGTGCTGATATTTATGCTGGCGAGGGACAGTCACTAGGTAATTATATGTCTTACGGTGGACCTTTTGTTGGACTTCTTGCTGTTAAAAGTAAACTTGTTAGAAGAATGCCTGGACGAATTATTGGTAAGACGGTTGACAAAGAAGGAAAGGACGGCTTCGTATTAACACTTCAAACGCGTGAGCAACATATTCGTCGTGAAAATGCCACTTCTAATATATGTACAAATCAAGGCCTTATTGCATTGCGTGCTACAATATACATGTCTTTAATGGGCAAGGCTGGTCTTCCCATATTAGCTAAAATGTGCTATGAAAAGGCACAGTATACTGCAAATGAAATTAATAAGATGGATAATTACTCTCTTCTATTTGGGAATGAGTTCATTAAAGAATTTCCTGTAAAAGTTAGCACTTCTGCTAAAGAGTTGAAGCAAAAAGCAGCACAGCAATCAATTTTTATAAATACCTTCGATAATGATGAGACAGATTCTTTAATACAAATTTGCGTAACAGAAAAAAGAACAATTAAAGAAATTGATATCTTAATTGATTTTTTGAAATCGACATGAGCATTTTCTCCAAATTAAAAGAAATCCTTTATGTAAAACGATGTGGAGCATTAGCATTAATTGATCCTGACATTAAAAATGATGGCACATTAGCTGAAATCGTTGAGAAAATTAATCAAAGTGGATTTGATGCAATATTGGTCGGCGGAAGTCTCATTCTTGACAATAATTTTGATAATCGAATTGATTTTATAAAAAAGAATACCAAACTTCCAGTTATCATTTTTCCAGGGTCATCTAAGCAATTATCGGGTAAAGCCGATGCCATTTTATTTTTATCACTTCTTAGCGGTAGAAATCCACAATATCTTATTGGTGAGCATGTTGAATCTGCACCTGTAATATATAGTTTAGGCTTAGAGCCAATCCCAACAGGATATATTCTTTTGGATGGTGGGAGTAGAACCTCTGTTGAAATTATAAGTAATACGATTCCTTTGCCCATGAATAAAGTTGATATTATTTTAGCTCATGCTTTGGCGGGACAGTATCTTGGAAATAAATTTATATTTTTAGAATGTGGGAGTGGAGCTTCAAATCATGCCTCTACTACAATTATTGAAACACTTTCAGAGAGACTTGATATTCCAATTATAGTGGGTGGTGGAATTACAGATGCCTCGTCTGCCAACGCCATCGCAAATGCTGGGGCAAAATTTATTGTTGTGGGTACTCATATTGAAAATGGTGCATCAATTGAAGAATTGCAAGAGATAACTTCATCTCTGTAACTAATATATGAAGCTGTCAACAATAGATAATCACCCATTAAAAAGACTTGTAAGGGAATATTTAGTCTACCTTCAATTTGAGAGAAGATTATCAGCTAACACTATTGATGCGTATTGGCTTGACTTAGTTAAATATTCTGATTTCTTATTTGAGAATAATAAATTAACATCCCCGCAAAAAATTACGCTCAAACATGTTAGAATATATATTAATCAATTCTCAAGTATTGTTCGTCCAAAGAATACCACTCTCCTAAGAATATTATCCTCATTAAGAGGTTTCCATCAATACCTTCTATTAAAAGGTCTTTCAAAAAAAGATCCAACTGAATTATTAGAATCACCTAAAACACAAAAGACCATACCCGATACATTAACGGTAGCTGAGTTTGAAAGCATCTTAAATGCTGTTAATCTAGATGAAATTCATGGTTTAAGAAATTATGCTATTATTTCAATGTTATATACATCTGGACTTAGAGTTTCAGAACTATCTCAATTAAAATTAACCAACATACGTTGGGATGAAGAATTATTGCGTATCATTGGAAAAGGCAATAAAGAAAGAATAGTGCCTCTTGGGATTAAGCTTGGCAGTATTTTGAGAAAATATATAGATGAATATAGACCTAAGTATGCAAATAAGGGTAATGGTAATGGGGCTGTTTTTTTAAACAATAGAGGTACGATACTAAGCCGGATGGCCATTTGGAAAATATTAAAAAAGCCAGTAAGTATAGTTGGCTTCAAAAAGAAAGTTAGCCCACACACACTGAGACACAGTTTTGCAACTCACCTTCTTGAAGGTGGAGCTGATTTGCGTATAGTACAAGAACTATTAGGGCACTCTGATTTATCAACAACTCAAATATATACCCATTTAGATAAAACGCATCTGAAAGAGGTTTATAAAGAATTTCACCCGAGGAATTAATGCTACTACGACTATTTCCAGATCATCTTGATGTTTTAATTATACTTGTACCTGTATTGATATTTGCATTATGCTTTCATGAATTTTCTCATGCTTATGTTGCATATATGTTAGGTGATGATACAGCCCAGCGACAGGGACGCTTGACGCTTAACCCGCTTGCGCATTTAGATCCCATTGGATCATTAATGATTTTAATTGTAGGCTTTGGGTGGGCAAAACCGGTTCCTGTAAATCCTTTAAATCTGCGAGATAAACATACGGGAATGATGAAAGTCGCATTTGCTGGCCCCGCCTCTAATTTACTATTAGCTTTTATAGGTGGATGCTTAGTACGCGTAATTAATGGATTTCATATTCCCATTAATGAGACATTTTCTCAGGTAATATATTTTTTCCTATATATTAATATTGCCTTAGCCGTATTTAACTTAATTCCGGTAGCACCATTAGATGGATCGCAAATATTTGCAAGTATAATCGGACGGAAAAACCCTGAATTGGCGTGGAAACTTCAAGTGAATGGACCTAAAATTTTATTAGGACTAATACTTTTTGGAATGATTACGGGATACTCCATTATTGGGGCAATCATTTCGCCATTTATTAAATTTTTCTTATATGTATTTGCAGGCATTTAGCATTGGAATTTAAAAAATTACTATATCAAGGTTGGCGTCAAAAATCAGGAAGAAGCCAATTAATTAAAAATTTTATTCTTCTACTCTTCATCATTTATATTCTTTTTGAATTAAGGGGCTTTTAAATTGGAAATTATTGAATGTGTACCTAATTTTAGTGAAGGTTTAGATTTAGTTAAAATTAAAGATATCACAGATGAAATTGAATCTGTAAACAATATTAGCTTATTGGATGTAGATCCGGGTGCAGATACAAATCGGACCGTTGTAACTTTTGTGGGTCCCCCTGAGGCTGTAATTGAGGCGGCTTTTTTAGCCATTAAGAAGGCTTCAGAAGTTCTTGATATGCAATTACATAAAGGAGCTCATGCCCGTATGGGTGCAACGGATGTGTGTCCCTTAGTGCCTGTTAGTGGTGTAACCATGGAAGAATGTGTACTTTTCTCAAAGCAACTTGCTAAAAAAGTTGGAAAGGAATTAGATATACCTGTTTATTTATATGAAAATTCAGCGACTCTCCCGGAGAGAGTTAATCTTGCAAATATCCGCTCTGGTGAGTATGAAGGGATGTCCGAAAAATTAAAACATAAAGACTGGAAGCCAGATTTTGGGCCAACCCAACTACATAAAACTGCGGGAGTTACTGCAATTGGTGCTCGTGAATTCTTAATTGCTTATAATATAAATTTAAATTCACATGAAAAAAAGTTAGCTTCAGATATTGCATTAGATATTCGTGAAGCAGGACGAGCCAAACGTAATAGCGAAGGTAAATTTATTCGAGAGGCAGATGGAACCATTGTTAAAGTGCCCGGATCTTTAAAATCAACAAAAGCTGTGGGCTGGTACATTGATGAGTATAAGCAAGCCCAAGTATCAATGAATTTAACAAATTTTAATGTCACCTCACCCCATCAAGCTTTTGATGAGGTATGCATACAAGCACAAAAAAGAGGACTTCGCGTTACCGGCAGTGAATTAGTTGGGTTAATCCCTCTCAGTGCCATGCTGAATGCAGGCTTGCACTACCTGAATAAACAGGGGCAATCTCAAGGTATCCCAGAGAATGATATAATTCATATAGCCATAAAATCTTTAGGACTAGATGACCTGGGGGAATTTAACCCTAAAGAAAAGATTATAGAGTATAGGGTAGCTGAAAAATTTGGGGACTTAGCAAATTCTTCAATTTCAGAATTTGTAGATGAATTGTCTTCCAATAGCCCTGCCCCCGGAGGTGGGAGTGTGAGTGCACTGGCGGGATCACTTGCTGCAGGATTGTCTGCAATGGTTGGCAATTTAACGGTTGGTAAAAAGGGATTTGAAAAATCTAGGCCAGAAATGAATGCACTTGCAATAGAGGCTCAAAAATTAAAAGATGAATTGCTTAAGTTTATAGATGATGATACAAATTCATTTAATGGGGTAATTGACGCAATTAGAATGCCTAAAAATACAGAAGATGAAATTAAAATTCGATATGTGGCCATACAAGAAGCGACAAAAGTTGCCACATATTCTCCTCTATCAATTCTACGGGCATGTGCTTCTATTATGCCATTAGCAAAACTTGCTGTTACAAAAGGAAATCCTAATTCAATTTCAGATGCAGGGGTGGCCGCTGAAATGGCTCATGCGGGTGCTCAGGGCGGGGCAATGAATGTGCTCATCAATTTATCTGATATCGATGACAAGAAATTCTGCAATAAAATGAAAGCCGATGTTGAGAACATCATCCTCTCTGTAAATGAACAATTAATGGAAATAAGAAAAATTGTTATTGCAGCAATATTATAGATGTCAAAAATAAAATTACTCTCATCTAATTTAGTAAATCAAATTGCTGCAGGTGAGGTGATTGAACGACCCTTTTCTGTCATAAAAGAATTAGTTGAAAATTCTATCGATGCTAAATCTACTCAAATCAATATAATGATTGAAGATGGAGGGCATAAATCCTTACAGGTTTTTGATAATGGAATTGGCATGTCTAAAGATGATTTAGAATTAGCCTTCAAAAGACATGCAACCAGTAAAATTGAAACTCAAAATGACCTTGCTAAAATTGAAACTTTAGGATTTCGAGGAGAAGCGCTCCCAAGCATTGCTTCCGTATCACAATTGTCCGCTAAATCGATAGAGCGCGGAAATAACGATGGCTTTGAATTGACCATTCATGGTGGAGAAGTTAAATCTTTAATCCCTACAGCAGGGTTGAATGGAACTCAAATTACCGTAAAAAATCTATTCTATAATATTCCTGCCCGTAGAAAGTTTTTGAAAAAACCAGATACAGAGCAACGAAAAATTATCGAATTAATTCGACAGTTTATGCTTTCAAATCCACAGATTGGATTTTCTCTCTCTACAAACAATAAAGAAATATACAATGTATCGGCCAGTACATTAGAGGCCCGTATAAAAGATATTTTTGGTAAAAAATTCTCTAATTCATTATTGCCCGTTGAGCTATCTAAATCTCCATATAAAATCTCTGGATTCACAGGAAATTTGAATACCACAAAAAAACGTCAAGGTGATCAATTCCTATTTTTAAATGGTCGCTTTATCAAAGATAGACTATTGAGTTCTGCCGTATTCAGCGCATATCGATCATTAATCTCGAGAGGTGAGTTTCCCTTTTTTGTTTTATTTCTCAAAGTCCCCTTAGATTCGGTTGATATCAATGTACATCCAGCAAAACTTGAAGTCAGATTCCAAAACGAATGGCATATTTACCATGTTATAAAGTCATCTATATCAGAAGCTTTAAAGGATATACTTCAAGTTATACCTGAATATGATCCTTCATTAATTTATTATAATAAAAAAATAGATTCAAGGGATAAATCCCAACTACTATTTTCTGGCGATAAAGCAAATCCACTAGTGGAAAACCTTGCACCACGAAAGCCATCAGATATTGATTTAAATGAATTTCAATTGGGTGGTCAAGTGACGGGTGAAATTGAAGCTGATTTTCAGATAGATCGGGCACATGAACGTATTGTTGAATCCAATGAGATTAATGCTGAGGATCAAATTGTTTCAGATATTATTTGGCAGCTGCATAATAAATATTTAATTACCGAAATTAAATCGGGATTAGTTATTATTGACCAACATGTTGCACACGAACGCGTACTATATGAGTCTGCAAGGCTTGCAATTGATGGAAATGGGATGGCATCACAAACGGTATTGTTTCCTCAAACACTTTCACTGCAACCTGATGAATACTCAAATTTATTGAACATCATTCCTTATCTAGAAAAAATAGGATTCAAGTTAAGAGAGTTTGGTGAAAATTCTGTAATTATTGAAGGTGTCCCCATTGATGTTAATTGGGGTACTGAAAAGGAAGTTATTAGTGAAATATTAGAAAAGTATATGCATAATAGTGATTTAGATGCTTCATTTATCGATTATATTGCATCCACCTTCGCTTGTAAAGCAGCAGTAAAAGCGGGGGACCCGTTGACTCTTGAGGAGAGAAAGCATCTTATTGATAAATTGTTTGCAACAAAACACCCCTATTATTGCCCTCATGGACGACCAATTATCATAAATTTAAGCATTGATGATTTAGATAAAAGATTTGAACGTCATTAAAAATTATAGGTAGTATTGAATATGAATAATAAATCACATTTTAAACAATACATCTTCACGGGACTATTATCTATATTGCCAATATATGCTACATATTGGATTGTAAAGCAGCTTTTTCTATTATTTTCATCCCCTGGAACTAAGCTGTATTATTTAACCTTTGGTGACAATACATTTAAGTATTTACCCGAAATTATCGGGTTTCTTCTTACTATTATATCTATTTATATAATTGGACGATTTGTTACTAATGTTCTTGGAAAAAGCCTCTTGCATGAAATAGAAAAATTAGTTGAGAGAATTCCCATCGTAAGCTTGGTTTATAAAACAGTAAAACAAATAACCGAAAGTATCAGCTCTCAAAATAATAATGCTTTTAAGAAGGTTATTCAACTTGAGTATCCACGCAAGGGATTGTGGACATTGGCGATGGTAACTGGCGAATCCACTGATAGAGAAGGAAATGAATATTTTCATATATTTGTGCCAACAACACCTAATCCAACCTCTGGATATATGATTTATGCATTAAAAAGCGATACTGTTGAAACAGAGTTAACTGTAGAGGAAGCACTAAAAATTATTATTTCTGGGGGAATGTTAGCTCCTAACGAGAATACCTTACCTTAATAATTATGGTAATAGATATCTATCAATCTCTCTTTGAGAATCTAAGTTTTGGTTTAGCAATTATTGATAATTCTAATCGAATAGTTGAATCTAACAATCTATTTAATATCTACTTTAAGTATAATCACAACGGTAAACCTTTAAAATTAGACCAACTGCATTCCAGCTTTCAGAATGTACCAATTTCATCCTTTAAAGAAAAAACTAAACTCACTTTAAGTGATGAAAAAGTACTTTCGATTCAAGCAAGTCCATTCAAGAATAGTTTATGGCTAATAGAAGTATTGGATATTTCTCTTCAGGAGATAGAAAATGAAGATTTTTATATTCGAGCAAATTATGATCAATTAACCTATCTTCCGAATCGCCAACTTTTTAATGATAGGTGCAAGCAAGCCCTTTCAGCTGCACATCGCCATAAAGAGAATCTTGCATTATTCTTTATTGATGTAGATGATTTCAAGTCAATTAATGATACTTATGGACATGAAGCTGGTGATTCAGTGCTATTGGAAACAGCAAAAAGATTAACGGCATCAGTGAGAGAGAGTGATACTGTTTCAAGGTGGGCGGGTGATGAATTTTCTATTCTGCTTCCAAAAATTGGAACAAAAGATAATATTAATCAATTATTAAGCAGATTATTAGAAAAATTTTCTGAGCCTCAACAAGCTCAAGATTTTCAAATTCCAGTATCATTAAGCCTTGGGATTAGTTTAGCCCCACAAATGGGGACTGATTTTGAGGAACTAATGCGCTTTGCTGATAAGGCAATGTATGAGGCAAAGAATACTACGGGGTTTTGCTATAAGTACTATTCCGAATAATTTAAAGCAAAATCATTCACAAGTTCATCAAGGTGGGATTCAATTTCATTAATATTTTCTGAACGTACAAATTTGGATCTCCAATCAGCGGCTCCTGGAAACCCCTTTAAGTAATAAGCAAAATGTTTTTTTGACAGATTTACACAAAGTTTCTCATGCTTATCTTGCTTGAGTAATTCAAAATGAATTTTACACATTTCATCCC
>Ga0209403_10004238_pt1 | contig 15712 bp, 13 predicted proteins | sample ArcticOcean_MG_C_8_FD_187440 | JGI IMG/M metagenome (GOLD analysis project Ga0209403, IMG submission 187440) | Marine microbial communities from western Arctic Ocean - ArcticOcean_MG_CB11_86 (SPAdes) (version 2) | ecosystem: Environmental > Aquatic > Marine > Oceanic | place: Arctic Ocean... | reverse complement strand
GTACAAGATCCTACAGGTGATACTGAAAAGAATTATAAAGCGTCAGGCCAGTACGGTTCGGGTGGCGAGCATAAATGCACATCAGATATTACTGCAGATTTTTCTAATGCATCTAACTTGCAACGCGCTGCAGGCGTGTTTGATTTGCACACGCATATCTTTAATTGGGAAGGTCCGCATCCCTTCTATTATCATAAGGAAGATTATCACTACCCGAATGATGATGATATGGAAGAAGTTACGGATAACTGGGAATCAATTGATTTCAGTAAGTTAAAGACAGATCAAAATATAAAGCCACCTGAGCCTATCTCTGTTGATATTGATCATCGAGATGGGGGTACTGCTAAAGTATTTCAGAATAGTTCATCGTTAACGTTTTTAGATGATGGCGGTATCACTTTAACAGATGGATTTGGTTCGCAGATCCGCATGACGGGCGGAAATATTCACATCACAGCGCCAGGTGATGTTTTTGTAGAGTCTGGTAGAAACTTTACAGCGTGGGCGGGTCGTGATGTTTTGTTGCGTGCTTACCAATCTGTTGACGTCACAGCAACGTCAAACGATGTGCGGCTCAAAGCTGAGAAGAATATGCAACTACTTGCGGCAAATGGCGGCGGCGCGCACGGCATGCTGTTAGAGAGTCGCTCAGACAAATATGATTGGCGATTTCATAAATGCGGACATGCAGCTGAATACAGCGGCATTGTCTTAAGAGCTAAAGATAGTGCTATCGTAAATTGGTCAAAAGGATATTACACAAAAGCGTTAGGGGAAGACTGGAAAGAAGGTATTATTTTTGACGCAAATGATGGCGGCGGTAATGTTGGAATTAGAGCAAAGAATTTTGATCGGTGGTGCACGGAATATTCGCGTGACTTTTTTGTAGATGGTAGTAAATTAGAGGGTGGTACAACTGTGCGTGCTATTGCGTGGAATGGCATAGTTAACACATTAGACGGTGTGCTTTATTGCAATAAAGATATTTACTGCAACGCGGAGATAGCCGCTAAGTCAAATATTAAAACTATAGGTAAAGTTTTAGCGTCGCAACCGAAGGTCGAGCCAATAGGCGGGGCTGCCGGGCAGTTAAATGCTAAGATGATGCAATATAGCAACGATTTATCAAACCATAAAACAAATGCAAACAAAAAAACGAAAGAGATTGATAAGGAGTGGTATCATCCGAGTAAGCCGGGTAATTCTGACATAATTAAAAAGGGCCAGTTTGGCTTGCGTATTGATTCTGATTATTGTGTTAAAAACTTTTTATTGTTTGAAACTAACTGGGCACAGCATGCGCGCCTTGTCACAAAGTCGGTGCCAGCAACATGGACAGAAAAAGCTGTAAAGAATGAGGCAGCGCCTAACCAAGAAACGTATCCGTACCCTGGAAGATTTAAAAAATCTGACGCAGCATCTAACAAAATTTATTATCAGCAAGATTGGAGTTTTGTTAATGCTGCCGCTGGTACTGGTAATGACCGCCCAGGCAGTCATGAATCAAATCCAAAATACGCAACACCGACAGAAAAAACACTAGACGGCAATTACGCCATTATTGGTATTTGTGAGGATTAGTATGAGTGATTCGTTTGAAGATAATGTGTTACCGGTAGAGCCGGGCATCATATTAGGTAAAGTTCCTATTGAAAATGTATCTGACGCTATATTAACGCCGCTGGAAATAGAACTTTTAAAGAAACAAGAAGCCGTAAATAGCGAAGAGTTCTCGGAAGATTTAAAAAATAAGTTTGATGAGGAAAATAAAGCAAACATATTAGACAAAACAGCGACCCCGGTGCATCCCGCGACGGAGCCTACCGTACCGCTGGAATCTGTAGACATAAAAGAGTTGCCGGAAGCTAAGCAAAAAGAACTTTTGGACGCGTTACAGGCGGCTCAAGAGGCCGAAGCGACTTTTGTAAAAAAAGAAGACATCTCAGAAGAATTTGTGAGTAAAACCGCTGCGGATAAGCCAGATGTAGCAGATGAGGTAACTAACGCGCCGGCGCAGTGCCCTAAGTGCAAACATAAGTTAGATCAGCCCGTTGTTGATGTTTCTTCGGCAGATAAATACGCATTTATTGCAGCAACGCTAGGCGGGCAGCGGTTTTTTAAAGAGTATCGTGTATTTAACGGCAACATTCATGCTGTTTTTAGAGAGTTAGCACCAAATGAGTCAGATTTAGCGCTGAAACAGCTTGATCACGAGGTTAAGAGCAAAGAAATAGTTGGCAGGTACGATTATTTAAGGCGTTTAACTGATTACAGACTTGCTATGTCTTTAGAACGGTTCCAACTTAAAGACAAAGAAGCTGTAAAGATCGAAGAAGTTGAAAATATGGATAACAACAGCGACGATCCCACAATATTGCCAAATTTATTACGTTGGCTTAACGGTTCTGTGTTTATTACAGACCATGTGCGGCGCGTTGTCGGAATCAAGTTCATGAATTTTCAACGAATAATGGAACTGATGGAGGCGCGCGCAGAAGATGATGATTTTTTTACAAAGACCGAGGAGCCAGTTTGCTAGTGCAAGCAGCTTCTCGGGGCGTTTTGGATTTTGCAAATCTCGATTTACGGCAACGTAAGACTTGGAATAAGATTAAGTGGGTGACTTCAAACATTGTCACACAACATTTATCGAAATTAACAGAACTAAGATTACTAAAACAACACGCAGTTTTGAATTACGCGTCGACTAGATCGACGCTCGAGCATCATTGGCATGCAGCAGATGGTTTATTTAAAGAATATCAAACATTTTTGCTTCCTTGGGTGGCTACGAAAACCAAAACAGACGACGACACATCGCAGACATTGCACGCGCAGTATACAGAAGCATTTGGAGATCCAGATTCTCCTGAGTTTCAAGAGGAAATGCAGAAACGTATTGATGATTGGACTTCTGCTTCGGAAGAACCACAATGAACATTACAGAACAATTTGGCGAGCACTACTCAGCGGACATGCCTTCTGGCAGTACCCCGCCGGAATCAGAACTGCGTGAGTTTTTTAAAGAACAAGTAACACAGGGCGAAACTACTCCGTACTCCCAGTATCAGCAAAGCGCAGATACGGAAAGTGCCGAACTTTTTAAATCAATTGCTGGTAACGATGACTTAGCGCCTGATGTAAGTGATAACGCATTAAGTGCCGAAATAGAACAAGCAAATTTCGTCGCCGAGACCCCCGGAGCAGACGCCGCAGCCTCACAAATGTCTGTACAAGCTGCAGAAACTGATTCTGTAAAAATTGTAGAGCTTCTTGAAAATGAAACGCAGGAAGATTTAACGCCTAACCTTCCACCACCGGCAGCTGAAGCAAATGCGATTAACGCACCGGAAGTTTTTGAAAATATAGAAGATCCTACTGTTAATGCGCCACAGGTTTTTGAAAATATAGCAGATCCTACTGTTGCTCCCGAAGCTTCGCCATTGCCGGATGCTAGGGAAGATTTAAAACAAGAAGCACAAAAATTTACAGAACAACAAAATGCAGCTTCAGCGCAAATGTTTTCACATGGTGCGACAGATGCGTTAACGCCCACGCCTGCGGAATTGTCGCCAATAACTTCAACAGATGAAGAAATTGTAGCAGCGACAAGTCCTGCATTGTCTGATACAGTCCCGGCGGATGCAGAACTCACTGCAAATATTCAAATGAAGCAGGCAGAAGCAGAGTTAGCAGCCCCGACAACGCCAGAATCTACAATAACACCAGCAAGCGCGCTCGCGCCAGCTATGTCAATGGAGTCGCTGCCGGCGCAAGAGCAGCAGTCGTCTTTTGGATTAGCACAGGACGCGGCATCACCCGCACGTAATGAATCTAATCTCCCGCCGAGCGAGCGCGCAATGTCTGAAACAAGCCCGGAGGCTATGGGCGCGCAACGTGAAGAAGCGACATTGCCGAACGAAACACCAGCCGCGCTGCAGCCGACTGACGCTGTTGAGAAGAATTCGGATGCTCCGCAGCAGCAGCAAGAGTTTCCTACTGAATTTAAATTAGTAGATGCAGAAATAACAATTAAAGGTTTAGGCGCCGGCACAATGTCTGGCGGTAAGTTAGTAGGCGGAAAAGGTCATGCTTAATCAGGTAATTAGTGGTACGAAATTATGACAGTTATATTTAATAATGCGCCAGGCCGCGGTATGGCTGTGCCATCCACGGTGACGGCAATTCCGTTAAGGTTAAATATAGATGGTTTTCATAGCGCCGCGTCCGGAGGGGGAACCACTAGTTCGACACAATTTTCAGCCGTTACGACAGGTGTGCGAGTTGCGTTTGGAAGTAACCATCAGTTTTTGACCACTGTTCGTAATTTTATATATGTGTATGTATTCGGAGACCATATGGGAGAATTTTCAATTAACGGCATTACGTTTACTGGTGGATGTAATAGCGGCGGGATAGATGGGCTTTCAGGTGTTCTCTCGTATTACCGGCAGAAAAATTTAGCAGCTACAGGTAAGCCTGTTTCAGTGCAGTTAGGCGCCGGAAGTTTTCGCGCATTTCTAACAGGTGTGGAAGCTACAATGGACGATCCTGCACAAAGCATCGGTAAATTTAAAATGCAGTTTAATATGGTGCCGCCGAAAGAGTCTGAGAAGAAGTCGCCTTCGAAAGAGTCTGAAAAGAAAAAGAAATAATGATAAATCACGTACGTACATTATTACTAAATATAAATAAACAAGATCAGATAGAGTTACCTACTGTAACAACGCTTGCAGCACCTGTGAGTGATTTGTGGGAAGAACAACTCATCGAAGGGTATACCAAAAACGATATAACAGGTACGTATGCGGATTACACTATAAACACAGATGTCGCGGGAAGTCGTACGCTTGAGACAAAGCAAAACAGACGAAATATTACTATAAACATGCACTTCCCGGGCGAAGAATATATTTCACCGAATTTTTCGCCTATTGCAATGCCGCCGGAATTACATCGAATTTGGAGCAAAATATTTGGAACAAATCCAGATCGGTACATGTTGAATTATCGCGGACAACAATTAATGGCTGTCCTGCATAGTACGGAGCTTGCAGAAAACGTATTAGATTACGACAAACGTATAACATATTGGCCTTTAAAAAATGATAGTTTTTATAATTTTAATTTTGGGAATATCGTCACAGAGTTAGGGGCGTTTGACGGGCAAATTATTTTCGCAGGACCGCCTGTTGCAAACAATAATGAAGGTCGTTTATACAATTTTTGGAAAGTAACCGTTAAAGATAGCGATACAGTTACTATAAGAAAATTAACTCCGCCTGTTGTTGAAAATGATCAAGAGTACGTCATAACGGACGGTATAAGCAATGCACTTGAATTACCTGGATCTTCACAGAAATTTTTATTTAACGGACCAGTAGGTGCGTCATGGTTTTTCGAAAGTTTTGCACGGCCAGAAAAAACAATGGTTGATGTATTAAATGATTTGCAAAATACTGTGTCTGACGCTGATGCGTATTTATTTTGGGGCGAGTACCCGCCAGAGCCGCTGCTTACATATAAAAACTTATGGAAAAATCATCCACATTACGCGTACAAATTAGGCGCGATAGCGCTGACAATGGCAAATTATTTAGATAAACGCAGAGTTGTTTCAAATACAGATGAAGAAGAACTTAAACGTATTTTTGGAATTGATAATTTAACTGATGTTTATACGTTATTGATGCAAGATGACGAAATATTTGAACGACTTCGGCGTACGGGGCGTGGTACAGATGTTAAGGATATGCTTTTGCGTTATGGCGTTAGTTGGGAAGACTTATATCTTCGCTTGCAAGGTTTATGGGCTACACAGAATAGCACCCATAGAGATGTAATTAGTCAGTTTTATTATCCAGATATTGTTATGGCGGAAGGTGAAGTTTACGAGTACTCGCACGCGTTGGGTGTTTTAGGCACTAGCGGCGGCGTACGTCCTCGCCAGAAAGTAGATTCTCCAGTAGATCGTTACGGCAATCCAAATCCGGACTATACCGGTTAATTGCAAAAAGGCAGAAATGGTTGGTAGATCCAGATAAATACCTACAGAATCTGACAGTTTAATTATGGCTACAACTACTCAATGGTCTGCGATAGATCTCGAATTCTGGGCTGATATAGACGGCACAGAAGTGGAATGTGTTGAAGTTGAATTTACGTACGCAATGAACACGATTCCCATAGCGGGGTTTCGTGCAGCTGTTGGGCGCGATGTACATTCAGGTGCGGCATCTACAGCCCACGCATTGGCAGATACAAAAATTATGACCCCTGTGAAGATATATGCGAAATGCACTAACAGAGCGGGTGCCGCAAGTATTGCAATGCCGGTCGGAAAAAAATTAGTTTTTGAAGGTTATATTACCGGCGCTGCGCTGGCGCGCACAGCGACTAGTTTTACTATCGTTTTTGGTGCAGTGCACTGGTTATCTGATTTAACTTATGGTTCAGTATTGTCTTCTATAAGTCACCCAAATAACCCTGCTGATTTAGCTTTTAACGCCAACTGGGGAGCCAACGCGCAAGAAACCGTAGCGGGTACTGACGGCGACGGCGGCAACACTGTTTGGAGTTATAATAATAGTGCAAATGATATAGTTACTCCCGCAGCTGTTGAGCTCGATTTATGGGGTGAGGCTATTAAGCCTTGGCTGTTGGCACTCGCAAAACGCGAATTTTGGGGATTACACCCTGAAAATAATTCGACTAATCTCAAAAAGATTACGGTGGACGCGCAGCGTGACGGTAGTCGCCCCAAAGTTATAGACGCTTTAAACAAAATAGTAACAGATCCGGCACTGGCGTTAGTAGGCGTGGATAAGCAAATAGCGCATAAAATAGCTGACGACATTACATGCCAATCGACAGACTTGCAAAAATATACTTTAAACTCTTTAGCTACTACAGACTTTTGGAATTTAATTGTTAGCCTTAGTACATCTTATATTTTTAGTATTATCCCTTTTCCAGATAAAGTTAAAGTTGTTCCTTTTATTGAAGGGTATCGTACACATTTTAAAGGAGACCATGCCTTAGGTGATTTTTCAATCGCTGCAAGAGATATAAGTAATATAGATCTCAAACTCTTCATGCCACGTCGCATTGGTGGTTTTGTTGTGTATGGTTCTCCGGTAGACAACGCGGTGAGCCTGAAACTTAACAGTAGCGACGAGCAAGATAGAATGGTTATTGGTAGTTTTGTCCCGTCGGCTGATCCGGGTATGATAATGATGCGAGAAGCGCCTAGATGGTTAAATGGCACAGCACAGGCGACTGCTTCAGGTTCTGATCAGGGTTTAAGTGGCAACGTTACTTCTAACGGGGTAGCGCATCCGGGCGACACGGGCTCGAGTGATTTAGCCCCAATAGGAGACGCTGCAGAAGCAGACGCAACCGATAATAAAAAAGTAAACGAAATTATAAATAAATACGCGCAAGCTCTTTATTGTTGCGAGGCGTTACGTACGCGCTACGGCAAAATTGTTGGACCACTTCGTTTAGATATATGTCCTGGGAGTACAATTAAATTTGAAGGTGTGTCAGAAAAGTATACGCCAGGTACGCAGCCTATAGGTCACGCAAGATTCGCACATGTTACCAGTGTGACATGTTACGTAAACGCGAAGGAACGAGTAGCTAAAACTACGTATGACGTCGCACATATACGCACAACCGAAGAAAATAGTGATGACGCCACCTCAATTGCGGGGCATCCGTTGTATACGACTGTATGGGCAGGTGATGCTTTAATTTAATCTAGCTGGATATAACTATGAAAAATAAAATTGAAAAATTGTATCAACCAGCGTATAGCGCATGGTCTGAAAACCCAAATCCGACAACTACAAGCGATTTGCTTAAAGAAATTAGGCCTGTTATTGATTCGGCTGTGAAAACATTTGGAGGAGCTGCAGCAGGTAGTCCTACATTGCGGTCACATGCACGTCGTATTTCTATGGAATCCTTTAATACTTATGACCCAATGCGGGGCCCATTAAAAACACATCTGATGTCTAACTTGCAAGGACTTCGTAGAAAATCGCAGCAAGAACAACAAATCATATCGGTGCCGGAGCAGGTTGCGTTAGATCTATATCAGACAGAAGAATCAGGTAAAGAATTAGAAGATAAATTAGGGAGAACACCTAGTGACGAAGAATTAGCAGATTTTACAGGAGTATCTTTAAAACGTTTGAGCTACATTCGCCAAGCACGGCGACCGGTTGCTCAAGGTACTATAATGCAATCATCCGGCGATGCTGGCATGTATATGCCAGCAGTTAAAGCACCCAATGACAGTAGTGCTGCATGGGTAGAGCTAATATATTCTGATTTAAATAAGACGGATCAATATATCTTAGAGCGCTCTATGGGCTTACACGGCCACCAGCCGCAAGCACAGGGGCAAATTGCGCAGGCTTTAAGATTATCGCCGGGCGCTGTAAGTCAGCGGCAGCAGCGTATACAGGCCCAATTAGATAAACGTGATGAATTGGAGATGTTGTAATGTCTTCCCCAGACCAAAATTTTCAAAAATTGATAACTGAAATTAGTGAGTTATGTGAGAAAATACATGCTTACACCGCCGGCGGCAACGATGGACGTCCGTGGATGATTCCGAGTACTGCAACTACCGGGGAAATCGACAAAGATGGTAAAAGTGTCCCCATTAGTATCTTTGATATTAAAAATTTGTCGGCAGCTTTTGAGCGAAGCGGCCCGAATCAAAAATATGAAGAAGAAATGTCTAAAGGTAGTGAAAGTACTGTTGGCGTATGTATGGGCGCAAAAGTTCAAATAGATTATTTAGGAATGATGGAAAGAGCATTTCGCGCTAGGAACGCGAGTCCTATTCGATGCTATACACATGCAGCATCAAGACGTAAGGCGCACGGAGATCCGCAGGGTGTGCATGTTAATAGTGTTTTAGAATTTGTGACAAATTTAATGAAAGTTAAATAAATGTCTGTTGCTGACTACGTCGGAAGAACAATAGATATACTTGCTTTTCGCGGCGGTAATGCGTCTGAAAAAGTGTTGTTAAATACATCACTGGCCGATGCGACATCTTCTGGAGAGATAACAACAGGTGTACAGAAATTAGCACAACGTTGGATTATTACTATGCTGACAGAGTTAGGTTCTGTGACATACAAACCTGAAATGGGCACTACATTTATGACACAGTTGCGGGCAGGTCAGGTGCATAGTGATGCAGATATGCGCGCATTGTTTATGTTAACAGAACTTAGCGCACGCGAGCAGCTTCAAAATGAAATCACAGCTACAACGCCGTTAGATGAGCAGTATTTGTCAGCAAGTTTGGAGTCTGTAACAGTGTCTAATGGAAGTATTAGTATCACTGTTAACTTGTATAGCAATTCGCCAGAGAATACGGCGACGTTCATAATGCCTATCCCGCTGATTATATGAGGTAACTTTAATGGCTATTGATGTTAGCACGTTGAATGAATTAGCGACGACTGACATAACGCAAGCGACTGCGCTAGCGACGCAGTTGTTGTCAGAAAAATTTCCAAATATAGACACTAAGCGCGGTGTTATTAGTGAACTTATCATTGGACTGGATGCGATATTGCATGCAGCGCAGCTCGCGAACTTAGAACTAGAACGTAAGTCGCGCAGTCTTTACGCAATCGGCCAAACGCCGGAACTCGCAGATGATGACATTGTTAATGCTGTATTATCTAATTATAGAATGTCGAGAAGAACATCCGTGGCTGCGTCGGGCGCACTTACAATCGTTTTAAGTCAGAAATTAATTACAACTATACCGAAAGGTTTTGGTTTTGCGGCTAATGGTGTGACGTATACAGCCGATGCCACATATGTAGCTAGAGCGAATACTGAAAACGTAAAAGCAACAACCGATCGATTACTGGTACAGATAGCCACCGATCGATATGCTTTTACTATAAATGTGACAGCGGGCACGCAGGGTTCTGCGGGCAATGTGACAAACGATACTGCGTTTAGCCCATTAAGTTCGATAACTTCAATAGTATCTGTTACATCTTCTGAAACTTTTACATCTGGTATTGATGCGCAGACAAATGCAGATCTTATTGCAATGCTTGATCAAGGTATTGCAACAAGAGCTTGGTCTAATCGTTCAAGTATCCCTGGCATGATTCGTAATGCAGATTCGTCACAATTTACTGTAGTTACTTCAGCCTTCGCCACAATACAAGATATGTCAATTGTGGGGCACGGTGACGCAGAGATGCAAAGAGACCAGCATACCCTTTTTCCAGTGTCTACGGGCGGGCGTTGTGATGTGTATTTGCGTACGGATCAATATAAAAAAATAGTAAAAGCTACGAAGTCTGCAACACTTATTAAACGAACAGCCGCCGGCGGTTTATGGCAAATGACTTTTGCCAAAACAGATTTTCCCGGGTTTTACGAAATATCTAAAATTGTGTTACAGGATGAAGTCACGGAAAGTACGCAAGGGTACACAATTAAAGAAGATTTGCGCGGTGTTGATTTAACAGGGACGGGATACACGCCGGATATCGCGGAATCTTTGGAAGGTGTTTATTCTAAATATCAAACAGCAACGATTCGTTTTGAAGATACGGATACTGCTTTTGCAGATAGTGATGTCGAAACAAAAACGCAAAATTATGACATAACGGTAGAAATGGCATCGCTTGTTTCTGAAGTGCAAGACTTTTTAAGTGACAGGCGTGTGCGTTCTCCTGGTGCAGATATTCTTGTCAAAGCGGCAATCCCGTGTGATATTAGTCTTGGTTTCGCAACACAAAGAAATAACACAACAGAAATTATTGATTTTTCGGCAATCAAAACAGCGTTAGCTAAACATGTAAATACACGAGGGTTTTCTACATCTATTTATGCGGGATCGCTGGCAGGCATTGTTACTGCGCTATTGCCCGCAAACATAGAAATAAGTGCTATAGATATTGTCGGTCGTATACGCAAGCCAGATGGAGCTGCGCAATACATTACAGATAATAATGTACTAACTATTCCAGAAACACTCACAGCGTACACGAGTGGAAGAACTACTGCATTCTTTTTAGATGAAAACAGCATTGAAATAACTGATGCAACTAGCACTGCCGTATTAGTTTAAAAATGACATACGTTTGGCCATCGAATGACTTGCAGGAACCCATTAAAAAAATAATGGGTCTATTAGGTAGTGTCTGGACAGACATCTATGCCGGGCGTGATTTAATTGAAGGTCACGTAGAAGTTGCGGCAAACTTAGCGGAACAAGCAAGAGATAATTTTTTAGAATTAGTAAAAACAAATAATAGAAACACTGTTCCTGTTTTTCACAGAGAGCGATGGTACGCACACACGATTAAGGAATCTGCAGTAAAGACACTGGAAACAAGTGCGTGGAATTTTGATGACAAAACTCCCATTATTTTTGGCAACAGTTCTCACGAAGTCGAACTTAGCCAAGTTAATGTAACAGATGAATATACAATACCTATTCCGGCAGACTTCGCCGATGTATCCATTATTCAAAATGCTATAACGACGCCAACATTAATTTTTACAAAGAATATCGATTTTATAATCGATAAGAAAAATAAAGTGCTGGTTTTTAAAAATAACCCTTTTTTAAACACCGCTTTTGAAAAGACAAGCATATTTGAAAACGGCGTTGTTACAGACAGAGAATTAACTCTTTGGTTTTTCGGTACGCATTTTGATAAGAAATATATTTATGAACATATCGGGCATGTAATTGATCTCAACATAGAGTCATCGGAAACATACCGCGATCTCGTTAATATTATTTTAGACGCAATTATTACAGGTACGTCTGTTGATCACGTAGAGCGTTTGATTAGTTTGTGGGCAGACATTCCTCTGGTTAAAGAGGAAGTAGAAATAATTGAAGAAATGTATACCGGGAATGGTTACAAAACAGTTGTAACAGATAAGCACGTTTATAATTTTTCCAGCGGCGCTACCATAGTGCCGAAGTATGGTGTCGGTTCTGTAGTTACACACGGCACAAGTTTCATTGAAGAGTTTTATCAAATAGATGTACATCAAGGTAAAGTCACTGGCACTTATAGTAAATCAGCTGATTGGGAATTGTTTCACGCAATACGCCAAGCGCGGCAACAGCCTCTTGGTTGGCACGGTAGTGCGGGTCTGGCGCCGTTCGGTGGTGTTAATTTTACCAGAACAATGTCAGAGTCTTCGTTAGACGCGTACTTCCAGGCAACTTATTATCACGAGTGGGAAGGGTATTGGATGGGCCAAGTTGGTCAATTTACTGGCTTATCGCTTGATAAAAGTATGATCAATCCAGAGTTTCGTGATTATATTTATTTTGAAAATAGGGATGTGCCATTTAACGCTTCATGGACGCCAAGAACAAGTGCCACTAACGATCCTTGGAAATACTTCGAGCACCCATCTGCGCGAAATTACAGACCTCCGCAACTTATTACTGACCCTTCGCCGGGTCTGTTAAATCATGTTTTAAAGCGGCCCTTCATGGATGATTTGAAAATCATAGATTTTCCAATAGTTGCGCATCCATTAGACAAAGAATTGTTCTGGAAAAAAGTAAAAGAAAAAGAAGAAGGTACAAACACTTTTCATTCGTTGATCCGCGCAGCGCTCCCGGACAATTTAGATGATTTAAATATTCGGCCGCAATTCGGTTTCAAGCAGTGGTACGATATGACACATCCGTGGCATTTATCGACATTTGCATGGATAAAAACTTTTGAAGTAGGTGGGCCAGGTAATTTTCAAATAGCTGAAGCAAAATTAGGTGTTAATCCGCTTAAATTTTTATTCGAGCATATTCTTCGCGGAAATACGAATGTATTTCATCTGAAGGCATCAGCTTTTGGCCCGAACGCTTTAGCTATTGATCTCGGTGAACTTTTACGAAAAATAGTGCCACCGGAAGTGCATGTTAACGTAGTTGTCGATTTACCTACGGGATCGGATTCTGTTAATATGAAGGGTGCAGATACCGCCGGTGTTAAGCTGGATGTTACCCCCAGAACTATGGAAATTGGCATACACCAGGGTGGTGTCAATTACGTGTATCAGCCCACATCTCGTGAAGGTACCGCGCAGTGGGATGAGGGTGATTTTGGCGAAATGGTGGGTGTTGAGGTAGCGTTTGCCCTTAAAGAGAGTTCGTACACAATTCAGTAGCTAAAGGTTTAAAATGGATACGAATGCCGCGCCGTATGGCGAATTTACTATGTGTGATATTGATGAAAACGGGCTTTGGACACCGGGTAAAAAGCATCGAAATAAGTTGATGGTCAGCTGGGGTTACGCGGCGTGTCAGACACTCGGTAGAGGTGACGGCAGGTACAGAATAAATGTGATGTATATTGAATTTGCTGTTAGTGGCACTACCGAACCGATCAGCCCGGAAGCGTATACAAAATTTGATAGTAATGCTTATTACAAAGTAGATTTAGCTAGTAATGGCGCGGCTGATTATCTTCGGGTAGAGTTAGATGGCCAGCCAAGTATAGAAGTGGCTCCTGGCTACGAGCCATTTTTTGGCGCAGCTAGCGGTAACCAAGATCAGCTCACTGGAAATCGGTTGCATTTCACGGCAAGAACGCCCAGTGACGCGTCGGCTAAAGGTATCCACGGTAAAACATTTGGAACAGGTTGCATAATTTATGGCGTAGCGCTTGTGTCTTCTCCGGTACTGCGGCCACCTGTAAGCACGGGCGAAAACACACAAGATGTACTAATAAGTCGCGGTTATTTCGCAGATGCCGATCAAAGAACAATAGCTTCTGGAATTCAAGTAGGCGTTACTTGGGATCTAACATTTCCACCTGCTGACTAATTTATTGGAGGCCAAGGATGGCTTTACCACCGTATAAAAGTAAGATTGATCATGTACAAGCAGGTGAGCCGGGGAAGGCTTCTGTTGTCAGTCGCCCGGCTAAGCAATTACAGCAATCTCTTGACTATCTCAAAGGGCTTGTAGATTCTACGCTAATTGGTAAAGCGCTTTTCATTCGTGAAGTTGCGTTTGAGCCATCTGTGGCAATTGGTCAACCTGTTTATTACAACGACATAACAAATAGATTTGAGCGTGCGTTCGCTGATGTCGTTGTTGACGCGGTGGCCGGTACGACGAAGCCTGCTGCGTCTGCTTTTGTCCGCGGAATTGTTTATTCCAAAACAAGCACTATCGCAGGTGACATTCTTGTGATGGGCACAGGTACCGTGGATATATCTGCCGCGGTATCGGGTACAGTCGGCACCGGTAAATATTATTTGTCGGGCAGCACTTCGGGAATGCTGGAAACGCAAGAACCGCCAATTAGTGTGTTTGTTCTTGAGCGATATTCAAACGGCGAAGTCACAGTGCTTCCGGATACAAATAACTTTGTAAAAGATCATACCCACCTGAAATACGGGCTACACCAGGAATATGCGTATGACTCCACGCAAACAGGATGGTTGCCGGCAGTAGATGCTGTATTTAGCGGCAACGCGCCGGCAGGTGCTAAATACGGATATAACTTATTGCAACACACAGAAGTTGAAAGAAATTGGCCGCCGTATCCTGTAGCTGCGGCAGAACTAATCTGGGACCGATCTGACGGCAATTTTGGAAATGTTATTCCGTCTGGCGCTAACGGCCTTGTTAAGTTTACATCACATGGCATTTGGTGGATGACATCTGTTGTCGGGTTGCGTCCGTGGGATGTCTACGATACTGGGAGTTCTTTTACTGGCAGCACAGGTGATGCGACAGACGTACCGAGCGCGTTGCAGCTGTACTTTTTAAGAATGACTTTTGGAAATCAGAATAGTACTGTTACCAAACTAGAGACGCTAAAACCGACAGTACTTAAAGTACTAAATGCAGACGGTAACGCAGCAACTGCTGGTGATTTACGATTAGATTTGGATCTTGATTTTACGCAAGCAGACACAGCTGAAGCCGGTTTTCAAGTTATTAAAACATTCGATGCGACAACGCAAAACCTGAAACGCGGTCCTGTTGCTGAAGGCATTATCGCAGGAACAAACATCGCAATAGCGTCTACGTCGGCTACAACGACAGCTTCGGGTGTGCTGCATCAGGGTTATGTGACTGTTAGTAATACAGTTGGTTTAACAGGTGCAGAACTAGATGCAGAATTGGTTCGTCTTGATGATGTGCGTGAACGTTTCACAGGTTCTGTAATGTATCTAGGGTTCCCCGCTGCAATAGCGAGTGGTATTGATGTGAAGTTTAAAATACCGCCTGCAGATCTTCCAGTATCTTCATCTGTCAAGCTTCGTATCTTATGTATTCAAGACACTGTGGCGGATGTGCCTACGCTTACGCTTAAGACAATAAATATTGCGAGGCCCGCAGCAGGTACTGCAAAGCCTGTTGCTCGGGCTGCACGGCCCCCTTGAGATCCTGATCGCCAAGTTTCTTTGCCGCCGGTTCCATCGCCGCCGCAGCCTTTTCGAGATTCTCAACGAACTCCCGGAACTGGCCATTCGTGCTGTCGAGTTGACGGGCCCGCGTTCTCTCCGCCAACGTCAGCGCTTGTTCACGCAACGTGCGCTGCAACTCTGAAAGCATGACGGTGGAATCGCGAATCTCGTCGCGCGACCGGCTATCCGCGGATTCCTTCTCCCGAATCAGGTTCCAGGTCGCCGAAATGATCTCTTTCTGGCGCTTCGAAATCTC
>Ga0209403_10004236_pt1 | contig 15722 bp, 14 predicted proteins | sample ArcticOcean_MG_C_8_FD_187440 | JGI IMG/M metagenome (GOLD analysis project Ga0209403, IMG submission 187440) | Marine microbial communities from western Arctic Ocean - ArcticOcean_MG_CB11_86 (SPAdes) (version 2) | ecosystem: Environmental > Aquatic > Marine > Oceanic | place: Arctic Ocean... | reverse complement strand
TGAAACCTGCCGAAGGACAAATCAAATGGTGCTGGTACTCGGACCGAAAGACGTCAAAGGCTTGCTCACGATCAAGGAAGCCGTCGATGCCATGGAACGCGGTTTTCTCGACTGGTCAAATAATGCCTGGCTCGCCGAATTACGCCAGCGCATCCATTCGCCGGACGGTGTGCGGATGACCGTCCATATAGGTGCGCCCGATTCCGCCGGCGTCATCGGCTCGCTGCTGCACACCGAAAAAATCGCCATCGGCGAGGATAAGCGCCAGACCTATCTCTTTCGCGGGGCGCGGGTGCGGATCGTTTACGAGGGCGAAAACGGTGGATTGCTGTCGATCCAGATCGGCGAGCTCGAAGTCCAAGAACTGCCCGGCGTCAACCAGAACGTCGTTATCCCGACCAGCTGCGCGACCGCCGTCGGCACCAAATGGCTGGCCAAAACGAGCTCGAAAAAAATCGGCATTCTCGGCTCCCGCGGCCAGGCCCGTGGCCAGCTTGCCGCCGTCCGCGCCGCCATGCCCGGCATCGAAGAAGCCTTCGTGTTCAGCCCGAACGAGGACAACCGCAAACGTTATGCCGGATCGATGGCGCAGATTCTCGGCATGAAAGTGACGACGGTTGATACTGCCCGCGAGGCAGTCGAAGGCATGGACATCGTCCTGACAGCCACGAATTCGAACGTACCCACCTTTGACGGCAACTGGCTGTCGCCCGGCGCCCATGTCTGTTCGCTGGTCTCATCCAACAAGGGTCTGCACGAAGCCGGCTTTATTTCCGAAGCGCGGCGCGAAATTGACGACACCACACTGCAGCGCGCCGATGTCGTTGTCTGCAATTCGATCGAACAGGACAAACTGGACCGCACCGCCATCGTCTGGGGGGCGGCCGAGGAAGGCATAATCTCCTGGGACAAGGTGTTCGATCTCGGCCAGGTGATGCGCGGTGAGGCCGGGCGCACCGACGACGACCAAATCACGTTTTTCAAGCAGAACGCTTTCTGGGGCGTCGGCGACCAGGTGATCGGCAAGCGGCTATACGAGAAAGCCAAAGCACGGGGCATTGGTATCGAACTCGATGTCGATCCCTTCGAATCGACGACGGATTCACGGCTGGAGGGGTAGAGCCCGCACCAGCCGCGTCCGCCCTTATTCCACCGGCACACCGCGTTCGACGGCCTCTTCGCGCGTGGATAGCGGAAACAGACCCATCGCGTTGGTCTGCTGCGGGAAGCCAAGTTTTTCGTAGAATCCTTCCTTGCCCGGCACGGTGGTCAGATAAACCTTCTGCACCGGCAGGCGGCGGAGAAGTTCCTTCATCATTTTCCGGCCGATGCCGGCGCCCTGAAACCCGGGTTCGACGGCGACATCAAGCACAGTGGCGTAAAACACGCCGTCCGACATCGCCCGCGCCGCGCCGGCAAGTTGGCCATCGACCCAGGCAAAGCAGCACAGATAGCTGTTGGCGACCGCACGTTTGATCTCGGCGGCCGTACGCACCGCAAGCGGCGCGCGGGCGTAAATACCGGCAAGGACATTCCAGTCGACGTCCGCCCGGGTGAAAGTCACCTTGGCATAAGCGTTCTGGTAATACTGCTGATCCTGTCGGTGGTCGATCAACGCGCCCATGATAATTTCCTTTCGATAAGCTCGGGCTCAAAATTTTGGTCAAGACACAAAAAATCCGCCGCGCGGGGTCCCGCGGGCGGATCGGTCTGTGGAGATGAAGGGGGGACTAGTTTATCCGGTTCCCTTCAAGACGCACACAACCATCCGCCCGCGCACCTTTGACAAGGCGCGCGACGATAGCGATTGGTTTAATGGCGAATACATACGTCATGGCCGCAGCGTATACGCCGACTGCGGTCCGGCATCAAGACTATTCGGTTCTAGGGATACCGGGATACTTCAGTGTTCGACATGGGAGGAATTCGGATAGTATACTAAATATTGTATTATTGCAGGCGATCCAGGGTCGCACTGGAGGCGCAAATCCTGTTCGATTCCGATGCCCACTTCCTGCCCAAAGACGCCTATGACGCGATGGAAGGCGAATACCGCCACATGCGGCCGCGCATTCTGGCGGACGGCGCGGGCGCGACCATGCGGTTTCTCGGCGCCAATCACCCCCGCGTCGCCCATTCAATCCCGGTAGAACAGACCTGCGACGTCGATCGCCGATTGCGCGACCTCGACGAGATGGGCGTCGACTGCCAGGTTCTGTTTCCCAACCATTCGGGCGTCTATAACGAGATCGCCGATGCCGGCGCGGCGCGGGCGCTGGTACAGAATCACAATGACGGCATGGCGGATGCGGAACATCGATCGGGTGGCAGGCTGCTATCGACATTCTGCGTCCCGATGCAGCATCCGGACGAAGCGATTGCTGAATTGCAGCGCTGCGTGAATCAGCACGGCCTGCGCTGCGTCGTTATCTGCCCCAATGTCGACGGCGGCCCGATCGACGCATTACCGCTGTGGGATTTATTCGCCGAGGCTGAAAGACTTGGGGTTGTCGTCGCATTTCATGGCGACGCCGATACCAAACTGGTAGGGCACGAGAACTTCGACCGCTGGCGGCTGCGCAACTGCCTCGGCTTTCCATTCGATTACATGCACGCCATCGTCTGTCTGATCTATTCGGGCATGCTCGATCGGTTCCCCAATATGAAGCTGCTATTCGCCGAGGCGGGCGTCAGTTTCCTGCCGTTCCTCGAAGACCGGCTGAACGACACCACGGACACCTTCAACTCACCCCTCGCATTTCACAATTTCAGTATCCGCGGCCGGCCGATGAACAAGCGCCCACCGACCGAATATTTCGAGATGTTCAATCACGCCGTCGGTCTCGACGAATCGCTGCTGGAAATGGTGATCGCCAAATACGGCATCGACAAATTCCTGCTCGGCACCGATTATCCGCACCCGGATTCGCACATGAATGTTGCCGAGACGGCGAAGAAACTTTCCTCGATCTCGGACGGTGCCTACGAGGCGATGACCTGGAACAACGCCGAGCGTCTGTTCGGGCTCGAAGAAAAGCACAAAAGAGCTTCCGGACAGGCCGCAGCGGCGGAGTAATCTTCAGAGGCCGGAAACTCGTCCTCTAAACCCGTTCGATCACCGTTGCGATGCCCTGGCCGACCCCGATGCACATGGTGCAGAGCGCGTAGCGGCCTCCCGTACGCTCCAGCTCGTGCAGCGCGGTGATGATCAGCCTTGCACCGGACATGCCAAGCGGATGGCCCAGCGCGATGGCGCCGCCATTGGGGTTGATCCGGGGATCGTCGTCGGCGAGGCCGAGATCGCGGGTGCAAGCCAGCGCCTGGGCGGCGAACGCCTCGTTGAATTCCATCACGTCCATGTCGCCCAGCGTCAGCCTTGTTCTTTCGAGCACCTTGCGGGTCGCCGGCGCCGGGCCAATTCCCATGATCCGCGGCGGCACGCCGGCAGTCGCCGCACCGACGATGCGGCCGCGCGGCGTCAGACCGTGTTTTTTGGCGGCATCTTCGCTCGCCAGCAGGATCGCCGCGGCGCCGTCATTCACGCCCGACGCATTGCCCGCCGTTACCGACCCTTCTTTCTTGAATGCCGCGCGCAGCTTGGCGAGATCGTCAATCGTACTGCCATGGCGCGGATGCTCATCGGAATCGACGACGATGTCGTCGCCGCGGCGCTGGGGAATGGTGACCGCGACAATTTCGCCGGCAAGACGTCCCTCGGTCTGGGCCGCTTGAGCCTTGTGTTGGGACCAAAGGGCGAATTTGTCCTGGTCCTCGCGCGTGATCTGGCGTTCTTCGGCCAGATTCTCCGCGGTCTCGCCCATGGCATCGACGCCATAAAGCTCTTCCATCTTCGGGTTCACAAAACGCCAGCCGATGGTGGTGTCGTAAATCTCCGCCTTGCGCGAAAATGCCTGATCCGCCTTCGCCATCACGAAGGGCGCGCGCGACATGCTCTCGACACCGCCGGAGATAACCAGATCCGCCTCGCCGACGCGGATGGCGCGGGCGCCCTGGGCGGTGGCTTCCATGCCCGATCCGCACAGCCGGTTGACGGTCGCGCCGCCGACCTCGAGCGGCAGCCCGGCCAGCAGGCCCGCCATGCGCGCGACATTGCGGTTGTCCTCGCCCGCCTGGTTGGCGTTGCCGTAATAGACGTCGTCCACCTGCTGCCAGTCGACGGCAACGTTGCGGTCCATCAGCGCCTTGATCGGCACGGCGCCGAGATCGTCGGTGCGAACATGGCTGAGACCGCCGCCATAGCGGCCGACCGGGGTGCGGATTGCGTCGCAGATAAAGGCGTCGGACATGTCTAATTCCCGTGTTTTGGACTGGCGCACATTGTTGTCGATGGCGCGCGGCGGGGCAAGAGTTCAGTCAGAAACAACCCTGTGGCGGCGGTGTAAAGGGTGGCGGTACGGATTGCTGGCCACTCTTTGACTATCCCCTCGGCCTTGTGCCGAGGGTCCACTTGTCCACCGCGCCTTCGTTTAGCGTGGGCCCCCGGGCGCAGGGCCGGGGGAATAAGAATTGGAGTTGAAACCCCCGAAGCCAAAAGCGGGGATGACGCTTTTCGGTAGCTGTATTACCGGGGGAGGCGAATCCGCGCGGCGGCGATCAGGAACAGCCCGGCCAGACCGGCAGTGGCCGGGGCTGAGATTCCGATCGCCTCGGCCTGGGGCAGGTTGGTCGAGAAGGTGTCGATCGTCGCAAACGCGAAGCCCACTTCCTTTCCGGCCGCGTCGAAATCGATGCCGACGAGCAGGCTGACAAAGCTGGCAGGCAGTTCATCCGGGATCACGCTGCCATCGGCAAACCAGCTGGAATCGCCGAAGATTGCCAGGGTCCATTCTTCACCGTCGGCGGGGGAAAATTCGTCGGGCGCGCAGACACCGCCGGGGATAAGACAGACACTGCCCATCGTGCTGCCGAGCAGTTCGATCCAGTCATAGGTGCCGTCGGGCAGGATGCCGCCAACATCGGTTGAGGACAGCGTCAGATCGTTATTGACCACAATGCCCATAATATCGGCGGCGAAACCGTCGCCGGAGGTCGGTATCAGATCGACGCCCCAGGAATAGCCGTCCAGCGGGGAAAATTCGTAGAACGAGGTGAATTCGTGTCCCGGTACCACGGACGGCGTGGTGATGGAATCGCTGGCTGCCGCTTCGTCCGTGTCGAGCGTGATCGCCCCGCCCACTGCCGTACCCGGTGTCAGATCGCCCGCATAGGTCCCGATGGAAGACTGAATGGTTGCGGTGAAGTTGACGCCGAACGGTGTGGCGCTGGCGGGCAGGTATGCCGCACCTGAAAGCGCTATCGCGATTCCGAGAGTTTTGAATGTTCTGATCATTTTTTCGACCTCCTGTCCGGCTCACCCAACGATAAAAGGGCCGCTATTTCCCGCCGATCATTCGGCGATGTACTACACATTCGAAGTACTACGCGTTTGGACTCGTGTTTCGAGATGTATCGCCGTTGCCGCTGCTAGGATCAAGGACGAACCGCCATTTCACACGAATTTGACCCGGAATCGATTTTCACGCGCAGTGCCCGGATCTACGCATATTGCGCTTGATCGCCTGCGCCGTTTGCGCGAGCGTGCGGCATGACATCGGCAACCCTCACCCCCTATCTCGATGGCGCGAAAGCGCTTCATATCGGCGCTTCTTCGCAATTCGGGGCGCCGCGAATCGCGGTGGAACATATCGGCGCCGGGCCGCTTGTAATGTTCCTGCACGGCATCGGCGGCGACCGGTCTACCTGGGCACATCAGATGACGGCGTTTGCAGCGAACGGCTACTGCGCGGCGGCGTGGGACACACGTGGTTATGGCGACAGCGACGATTACGACGGCGCACTCAGCTTTACCGATATCGCGGACGATCTTGCCCGCGTGCTCGACGCGTTCGCGGTTAACAGGGCGCATATCGTCGGCACGTCCATGGGCGGGCGCATATCGCTCGAATTTTATGCCAACCATCCAGACCGGTTCGCGACCCTGACCCTGGCCGGAGTCCACGCCCGGTTCGGCGCTTTCTCGCCGGAGGCCCAGCGCCAGTTCGTCGACGCGCGGCGCAAACCGCTGATCGAGGATGGGCTCGATCCCGCTGATATTGCACCCGCGGTCATAGGCAAGCTCGCCGGGCCCAACGCCCCGGACGACGCGCGGACCCGCGCCATTGCCGCCATGGCCAGGCTGCACAAGCATTCCTATATCAAGACGGTCGAGGCAACGACGCAGTTCGACCGCGAACACGTCTTGGGGGAGATCGCCGTGCCGACCCTGGTGATCGGTGGCGAATTCGACCCGCTGACCCCGCCGGACATGACACGAAAGGTCGCGGCCGATATCACGGATGCGGAGTATCACCTGATCTATGATGTCGGCCATCTCGGCAATCTGGAAAATCCGGTCGAGTTCAACCGGCTGCTGGACCAGTTTCTGGCGCGATTCCGCGACCGCGCCAATGTCGCCGCCGACCCAGAAATACTGGCCGGCTGAGAAGGAGAAAGCGGATGGATCTCGGGATTGAGGGACAGGTCGCGTTGGTCCTCGGCGGCACCCAGGGTCTCGCCCTCTCGGCGGCCCGGCATTTGTCGGATGCCGGCGCGGTCGTTGTGTTGAACGGCCGCGACGCTGAAAAAGGCAGTGAAGCTGCCTTATTATTGTCGAAGAATGCCCATTTTGTACAAGGCGACATCACAATCCCGGCAGATCGGGTCAGTATTTATGACCAGACTGTCGCCCTTGCCGGCGCGCCGTCAATTCTGGTGACAAATTCGGGCGGCCCGCCGCCGGGGCGGTTCATGGATCATGACGACGCAACCTGGGAAGCGGCGCTGCGCAACAACATGCTCGGCCATATCGACATGGCGCGCCGGGTCCTGCCGAATATGATCGAGGTGGGTTGGGGGCGCATCGTCAACATCACGTCGTTTGCGGTGCGTGAGCCCTATCCCAATCTGGTCTTGGCGAACGCCGTTCGCGCCGGTCTGCACGGTGCGATGGCTACACTGGCGCGCGAAGTCGCCGATAAGGGTGTCACCGTCAACAACGTGCTGCCCGGGCTGATGGACACCCCGGCCCTGCAGCGTGTCTATAATGCGCAATCCCAGCGGGAGAATATTTCGGTCGATGACGCGCGGAACCGCATGGCGGAATCCATCCCGGCGAAACGTCTGGGCATCGCGGAGGATTTCGGTCCCGCCGTCGCTTTTATGTGTTCGCGACATGCAGGGTACATCACCGGCCAGAACCTGACCGTCGATGGCGGGCTGGTGCGGGGGTTGTTATAAAGGCCGCAAGGGAGAAACGGGCACCATGCTGACAGGGGATATGCTGCGCCGGGCCGCCGCGCGGTTTCCGGACAAGACGGCGATCATCTGGGGCGATCGGCGCACCGGCTATGCGGATCTCAACGCGGACGCCAACCGGTTCGCGCATGCGCTTGCGACGCTTGGCCTGAGAAAAGGCGACAAGGTCGGAATCATTTCCCGCAACCGCACTGAATACGGCATCGTCTTTTTCGGCGCCGCCAAATCGGGCTGCATTCTGGTCAATGTATCGGTGTTATATGCGCCGGAAGAACTCGAGTACGTGCTCGACAAGGCCGATGTCGAAGCGCTGATCTATGAAGATATATTCGCCGACAAGATCGACGCGGTGCGGCCAAAATGCTCGAAAATCAAAAACTACATCACGCTGGGACCGGCGTTCGACGATTTCATCGCGGGTGAGTCCGCCGCCGAACCGGATATTATTCTCGACGAACGCGATCCGTTCTGCATGACCTATACGGGCGGCACCACCGGCCTTCCCAAGGGTGTGCTGGCGAACCACCGCGCCCGCGCCGTCACCGCTCATACCGTGATGGTGGAAGAACATATCGACGAGCGCGATATCGTTGGCATCGTGACGCCGATGTTCCATATCGCAGCGCTCAACATCATGTTCCAGCCCGCCATCCTGGCCGGCGCGACGACGACGCTGCTGTCTAAATGGGACCCGGCGGATTTCGCGAGCATGGTGCGCAATACCGGCATGACGGCGAATTTCATGGTGCCGACCCAAGCCGGCATGGTGATGCAGGATCCGGATTTCGATCCGGCCGATTATGCCACCTGGCGCAAGGTATCGTTCGCCGGCGCGCCGATGCCCGACTGGGTGCAGCGCGCGTTTTTCGAGCATTTGCCCGACGTGAAACTGACCCAGATATACGGCCAGTCCGAAATGGGCGTGATCGCCGTGCTACCGCACTGGCATCTGCCGGAACGCCTCGGTTCCGTCGGCCGCCCTGCCTACAACGTCGATATCGCCTGCGTGAAACCGGACGGCACGCCAGTGAAACCGGGGGAGGTCGGCGAAATCGTCTCCAGGGGCGACAATCTGATGACGGAATATTACGGCGAGCCCGATCAGACCGACAATTTCTTCAGGCTCGGCGATGGCTGGGGCTGGTCGGGCGATCTCGCGACCGTCGACGAAGACGGGTTCTACACCTTGATCGACCGATCCAAGGACATGATTATCTCGGGTGGCGAAAACGTCTATCCGAAGGAAATAGAAGATGCGCTTTACGAGCATGATGCGGTTGGCGAATGCGCGGTGTTCGGCATCCCCGACGACAAGTTCGGTGAAGTCCCCGCCGCCTATATCCTGTTAAAACAGGGAAAGAACGTCACCGAAGACGAGATCATCGAGCACTGCGCGACCCGGCTGGCGCGATTCAAACGGCCGCGCCTGGTGAAGTTCGTCGCCGATTTCCCGAAAACGCCGATCGGCAAGATTCAGAAAAACTTCCTCAAGGACCCCTACTGGACGGAACAGGAAAAAAAGATATGACCGCCCGCTATACCGCCTATGAACGGCTCAAATTCGACATACCGTCGGATCGCATCCTGCGTATTACCATGGACGCGCCGGGCAAGCTGAACGCCGCCGACGAGATCATGCATGGCGAGCTTGGCCGCATCTGGAAAGATGTCGAGGCCGATCCGGATATTTCCGTCGCCATCCTGCGCGGCGCCGGCGAGGCGTTTTCGGCGGGCGGCGATTTCGACATGATCGACGAGATGATCGACGATTTCGAGACCCGCGCCCGGGTCTGGAAGGAAGCCCGCGATCTTGTCTACAACGTGATCAACTGCTCCAAGCCGATCGTCAGCGCGATGCAGGGACCGGCGGTGGGCGCAGGCCTGGTCGCGGGACTGCTGGCTGACATTTCCATCGCCTCGAAGACCGCGCGGATCATCGACGGGCACACCAGGCTTGGCGTCGCCGCGGGCGATCACGCCGCCATCATCTGGCCGCTGCTCTGCGGAATGGCGAAAGCGAAATACTATCTGCTGCTGTGCGAGCCGATCTCCGGCGAGGAAGCCGAGCGGATCGGCCTGGTGTCGATGTGCGTCGACGAAGACGAGCTGCAGGACACCGCCGTCAGGATTGCCGAAAAGCTCGCCCGCGGCGCGCCGTCGGCGATCCGGTTCACCAAATACGCGCTGAACAACTGGCTGCGCATGATGGGACCAAATTTCGATACCTCGCTGGCGCTCGAATTTCTTGGCTTTACCGGGCCCGAGGCAAAGGAGGGCCTTGCCAGCCTGCGCGAAAAACGGCGCCCAAACTTCGACCCCAATTCCAGCCTTTGATCCGATACCAGCCTTCGATCCGATAAAGGGAGAACACGGTGACAAACATATATCGCGATTTCGATCAGGAGACGCTCGACCGCGAATACAGCGCCCGCGGCACCGTGCCGAGCATGGACCCGTTCATCGACGAGTATACGCGGCTCAGCGCCGTCGCCCGCGACACCCTCGACTGCCGCGAAGACGTCGCCTATGGCGATCATCCAGATGAAATCGTGGATATTTTTCCGGCGGGAGACAACGCGCCTGTTCTGATTTTCATCCACGGTGGATACTGGCGGATGCTCAGCCAGAAGGAATCCGGCTTCATGGCGCCGTGCTTCGTCGAGAACGGCGTTGCCGTCGTCACCGTCAATTATTCCCTGGCGCCGGGCGCATCAATCGACACCATCGTCCGCCAGTGCCGCGAAGCCATCGCCTGGACGTGGCGCAACGCGCGCGATTTCGGCGGCGACCCGGACCGGATTTATGTCTGCGGTTCTTCCGCCGGCGGCCACCTGACCGGCATGATGGTTGCCGGCGGCTGGCATGACGATCTCGGCATTCCCGCCGACACAATCAAGGGCGCGGCCCCGCTAAGCGGGATCCACGATCTCGAACCGATCCGGCTCGCCAATGTCAACGAATGGGCGCAGCTCGACGAAGCCTCGGCGCGGCGCAACAGTCCGGTCCATCACCTGCCGGGAAACGGCTGCCCGTTGATCGTCACTTATGGCGGATCGGAAACCGCGGAGTTCAAACGCCAAAGCGCCCTTCTCGCCGATGGGTGGCGGGAGAACGGCTGGGACGTCGATATATTCGAAAACGCGGCGCGCAACCATTTCGACATTGTATTCGATCTGTGCGACGCGGACAGTCTTCTCGGGCGAAAGATATTCGACATGATCGGCTGAGCGCGGCGAACGTCACCGTTGCCAAGCCGCTCCGGCCGGCGCGGCGCCACGACATTTAGAAAATCCGAACACAGTAAAATTCCATGGGACCTATAAGAACCACCATTGTCGGCAGCCTCCCCAAACCGGCCTGGCTGTCCGACCCCGATAATTTACGCGGCGCATGGCGTCAGGAGGGCCAGGCCCTGACCGAAGGCCACGACGATGCGGTGGCGTTGTCGCTGATTGCGCAGGAACAGGCCGGTCTCGATATCGTCTGTGACGGCGAGCAGCGGCGGAGGCATTATATCTGGGGTTTCATCGAACATCTCGGCAGTGTGGATTTCGAAAAACTGGCGATGAAGAAAAGTCGGGGTCAACGGTACCTGGAAGAAACCGCCGCGCCGCGGGTTCTCGAAGAATGGACCTGGACCGAACCCGTGCTGCTCGACGCGCTGCGCTTTGCAAAGGCGCGTACTGACAAGCCAGTGAAGGTAACTTTGCCCGGCCCGATGACCGTCGCCGACACCGTGTTCGACGAAGTCGGCGGGCGGTCTGACGCGGACTTCGCCGCCGATTACGCGGTCCTGCTGAACAAGGAAGTCCGCGCTCTGTCCGAGGCCGGCGCAGACGTGATCCAAATCGACGAGCCGTGCTTCAATATCTACACCGACGAGGTCAAGGATTGGGGGCTCGAGCTGCTGGAACGCTCGTTCGAGGGTGCCACCGCAAAACGCGCCGTGCATATCTGCTACGGCTATGGCACGCCGGTCGTGTTGAAATGGAAGAATGCCAACCAAGACTGGGGCCATTACAACGCCACTTTGCCGTTGATCGCGGAAAGTTCCATCGACCAGATTTCGATCGAGACCGCGGCGTCCGACGTCGATCTCGGCGTGCTCGACTGCCTTGCCGGCAAGGACGTGATGGTCGGGGTGATCGATGTCGGCACCGAGGAAGTCGAATCGGCGCAAACGGTCGCCGATCGTATCCGTCATGCGATGGAACATGTGTCGGCCGAGCACCTTATCGCCTGCACCGATTGCGGCATGGTGCCGCGCAGTCGACGCTCGGCGCAGGGCAAGATGAACGCGCTGGCCGCCGGCGCGGCCATGGTCAACCGGGAGCTGGGGTCCTGACGGGGCTGACTGTCAGACAACCGGCGGGTGTTTGCAACTAGGCGCACCGCCGCGCGGGCTGGAAAACACAGCCCGTAAGCCGGAAACCCGCCGTTGCGGGTGCCGGCATGGCGACAGACGAAGACGGCAGGAATTTGCTGACATCGTTTGAACCGTCGACGGCAAACAATAGTTCCGGCGCCAACACCAGCGGCACGAGGAAATCGCCTGTTTCCGCCTGCGAAGCATCGACAGCAATCACCGACAGGGAAACGCCGGACGCGCGGATTGACTGAAGCGTATCCGACTCAAAGGTCGTCACCCCGCCACAGAAGATCGCCGGCTCATGACCCGACGAGAATTGGCCATCGGTCAGGAGAAAGATGAACTTGTTGGTATCGCCGTTTCCGGATAGCGCGAAGGTGTCGAAGGTCAGTTAAAGCGCCTCGTCCGTCCAGGTGAAACCGCCGCGAAGATCCAACGGTCCCATGGCACCGATAAAGCTGTAGAGGCTCGCCTTGTCCTGGCTGCCGGGATCCGTAACCGGCGCCGCGCTGACCGGCGCGCCGGAAATTAAAACGCGAACACCGCCGCAATAATTAATTTTTTCATCAACAAAACCTACCCTGAAGACAACTGATCGCGCGCAATAATGATATTATCGAGGAAAATAACGGGCCAACCGAAACCCGCACACTCATCAATAATCCTGGACAATGTCTCGGAGATTTCTCGTCTTCTGCGAAAAATAGTGCCGCCTGGGGGCGGTTCGATGCCCTAGCTGGGAGGTTTGATCGCCCGGTTGAGTGGCGTGGGGTCTTCGACCAGGTCCGGAAATTGTCATCCACCATGCGTCGTTGTCGATAGCGCTTACCTAAAACATCTATAATTAGATTTCAACAGATGCCATATTGACAACAGGTTGCCGCTCGAACAGGGGTAATCATAAGCCCCCCAGCGCGACGCTGGGGGGGGAAAAGAACGAAAGGGAAAACGAAATGATGATAAAACGAGCATTTGCAATCGGGGGCTTAATGTTCTCCATGACGATAGGCCTCGCTTGGATCGGAGAGGCCAGCGCTACATGCGGTAAAGTCACCATTGCCGAAATGAATTGGGCAAGCGCGCAAGCCGCTGCCAATATCGATCGTTTGATCTTGAAACATGGCTATGGCTGCGACGTTGAAACGGTTCCGGGCGATACTGTGCCGACGATGACGTCGATGACTGAAAAGGGCGAACCCGACATCGCGCCGGAACTTTGGATGAACTCGATCAAGCCGCAAATCGCCAAGGCCGTCAAAGAGGGTCGCATCAAGATTGCCGGCGACGTTCTCGAGAACCCCGGTACCAACGCCGGTGAAAGCTGGTTCATCCCGAAATACATGGTCGACAAAAATCCCAAGTTGGCGACGCTTGCCGGGGTACTGGCAAACCCGCAATTGTTCAAGGATCCGGAAGATCCCTCCAAGGGTCGCTTCCTCGGCTGCCCGGCTGGTTGGGCTTGTCAGATTAACAACGAGAATATGTTTAAGGGCCGTGGTATGGCCGCCAAGGGGTGGAACTTGGTCGATCCGGGCTCGGGCGCGGCGCTGGCTGGTGCCATCGCCAAGGCGGTCAACCGCGGCGAGGCTGTTTTCGCCTATTATTGGGCGCCGACGGCACTACTAGCTAAATATGCGATGCACCGCCTGGACCTCGGTAAGCATGACGCCGCCGAATACACCAAGTGTACCGCAGTTAAGGATTGTCCCAAACCGAAGCCGAACAGCTTCGCAGTCTCCGAGATCAAGACCGTCGTCTCGGCCGCGTTCGCGAAGAAAGCGAACGACGCCTATAGCTACATCAAGGCTCGCTCATTCGGACCGAAGGAATTTGGCGATATTTTGATCTACATGAATGAGAACAAGGCCGGTGGCGAAGAAGCCGCCGCATACTTCCTGAAGAAGTATCCGCAAATCTGGAACAAGTGGGTTCCGGCCGACGTGGCCGCCAAGATCAAAGCCGCTATGTAAACGACCTGACGAACGGGCTCGGCGTGGCCGCTGAGCCCGTTTTATTTGTGCTGGTACAAACTACAAAACTAGATCCATGGAATCCTGGTTGCTAGAAACTCCGCAAATGAGCCAAGACACTCTGCGCGCGATTAAACGGGGCATCGACAAAGGATATATGGAATTTTCGCGCGCCTACGGCGCCGATATCGAAGCCGCGTTCGAGCCGATGCTGTATTTTCTGATCTGGTTCGAAAAACTCCTGCTGAGCGCGCCTTGGTGGTCGATCATCCTGGTCATTACGGCAATCACCTGGTTTGCCGCGCGCCGGTGGACGCTGGTCTTTGGCGTTGTCATCGCCCTGTTGCTGATCGGCTATTTCGGCATGTGGGAAAACACCATGCGGACCATGGCGATGATCCTGGTCTGTACCCTGCTCGCCATCCTCATCGGTATCCCGATCGGCATCTTGATGTCGCGCTCGGATCGCACCCAGTCCACCGTTCTGCCGGTTCTCGACGTGATGCAGACGATGCCGAGCTTCGTCTATCTGATCCCAGTGGTCATGCTGCTTGGCATCGGCAAGGTACCGGGCCTGCTGGCAGTGGTGATCTACGCCATACCGCCGGTTATCCGACTGACCAATCTCGGCATTCGCCTAGTCGATCGCGAAGTGTTGGAAGCTGCCGACGCCTTTGGCGCCAGCAAGTGGCAAAAGCTGTGCGACATCCAAATCCCGTTGGCGATGCCGAACATTATGGCCGGTATCAACCAGACGATCATGATGGCATTGGCAATGGTGGTGATCGCCTCGATGATCGGGGTCAAGGGGCTCGGTCAACCAGTGCTGCAAGCCGTAACAAATCAATATTTCGCCCTCGGCCTGTTCAATGGCTTGGCCGTGGTGGCGCTGGCAATCATCTTTGATCGGGTAACCCAAAGTTGGGGCCTTAGAATGCAAACATATCGCCAGGGGACGGGCGATGAGTGATACGGTTATTTCGGTTCGTGATCTTTACAAGGTCTTCGGCGACGACCCGACCAATGCAATGAAATTGGTGCGCGACGGCATTGGCAAAGACGACCTGCTAGAGCGCACCGGCCATGTCATCGGCCTCAGCGACATCAATCTGCAGATCGAACGCCGACAAATCCAGGTCGTCATGGGGTTGTCGGGCTCCGGTAAGTCAACTCTGATCCGACATCTGAACCGCTTGGTCGAGCCGACTGAAGGCATGATCAAGGTCGATGGCCAGGATATTATGGCGTACGGTGAGAAGGATCTTCTGGAGTTCCGGCGCCACAACATCTCGATGGTGTTTCAACGCTTTTCCCTGTTTCCACATCGAACCGTGCTGGAAAATATCGGCTACGGGTTGAATACTCAGCAGCAGCCCAAGGTCGAGATCAAGACCCGCGCCATGCGTTGGATTGATCGAGTAGGGTTGTCGGGATATGAGGATTACTTCCCAGCCCAGCTGTCTGGCGGCATGCAACAACGCGTCGGCCTCGCCCGCGCACTCGCCACCGATGCCGAGATCTTACTGATGGACGAGGCGTTCTCCGCCCTCGACCCCCTGATCCGGGCCGAAATGCAGACCATCCTGCTCGATTTGCAGGAAGAACTGCACAAGACCATCGTCTTCATCACCCATGACCTCGACGAGGCCCTGCATATCGGCGACCGTATCGCCATCCTGCGCGATGGCGAGATCATTCAGGACGATGACCCTCAAAACATCATCATGAAACCGGCGGACGACTACGTTGCCGACTTCATGAAAGACATCAACCGCTCACGCGTGGTGCGCGCTCGTTCTATCATGACAAATCTGCGTGGCACAGAGACCGGACCGAAGATCAATGCCTCGATGATCCTGGAAAACGTCGCCCAAGTCATGGGCATGACGCCAGACAAAGCCTGTATCGTTATCAACAAGCAAGGCGAACCAGTCGGGCGCCTCACCATCGCCGACGTAATCAAGGGCATGGCGAGACCGAATTCGTCCGGCACCAGGATTACATAGAGCATCCTCAGCGGTGGTGTCAGGCTAATGCGAACCAGTCTCCGAATTGCCAATCAATATGAA
>Ga0209403_10004234_pt1 | contig 15725 bp, 15 predicted proteins | sample ArcticOcean_MG_C_8_FD_187440 | JGI IMG/M metagenome (GOLD analysis project Ga0209403, IMG submission 187440) | Marine microbial communities from western Arctic Ocean - ArcticOcean_MG_CB11_86 (SPAdes) (version 2) | ecosystem: Environmental > Aquatic > Marine > Oceanic | place: Arctic Ocean... | reverse complement strand
CTAATGTAATAAAGGTCTTCGTTCGGGAGGTGAGCGACAGCTTTGGTCAACAACTCAATCGGGAACAGGCGCTCACCATTCTGACAATAGTGGATAGCGGTGTGGGCATGAACGGCGCCATCGCGATCCACCAGGGTGGTCCACTGGTACGATAAGAGGTAATTCTCTGTATCGGGTGGGACCGTCGGATCGATGTTGTGCTGGTCTGTATATTCTGTATCAATATTTACGTGAATCTCGTGCGGAGGGATGTAAAATCCTTCATATATGCTATAATCTGTCATCAACTTAAAAGGGGGCTTGGCTTGGCGGCGGCCCCTTTTTCCTTTCTCTAGAATGTAATATCGAGCCTCGGATAACGAAGGTGTAGATAGCGCCTAAGGCTTTGTCGTGTGATACCGGGTCTATCCAACAAAGGTTCAAGTTTCCGCAAGCCGATAAGGCGATAGATGTTGCTGCTACTACAGTTCAAAACTTCGGTAGCTTCGTTCATAGTCATGACTTTTGCCCCTTACGTTGTTTCCAACTTCTGTAATTCTTATCCGTGATTCTACGGCTTGAAGTTCCACAGTGGGCCGAGCCGCTCTCGTACAAAATCAGATACTTCTGCCATGTTGAAATACATCGGCCGTCGTGTCTCAGGCACCAACCTCCCTTTAGCGACTGACCGAAAAAGCGTGGCTCTACTCAATCCGGTTAGTTCTGATACATCTTCTATTCGCACTGTTTTCCTCCAGTTAAGTTATCAACACGAGACATTTTCTCATGGGTGGTTCGCCTACCCAAACGACCCGACTAATTTTTTCTCAGGATTTCAAAGTGAAGAGGTTAAGTCGTTTTTCTGACTCATAGTCTCATTGTTTCCTGGCGTAGTTTCCTGTGCTTGTATGCTTCGAATACCAGGTATGTCTGATGCTGAGATAAGGCGCCATGAAAATAGCTAATTCATGGTATTTCGCCTTCTTTTAGAAACAAACCTAGTTGCTTTGGGTCATGATGTTGGTCCGTGTTTCTCCCCCCAAGGGCGTCAACTTCTTCCGCTGGGATGAGGGTACTTCCGCCGAGTTTGTGTCTTGTTAAGTGACCTTCAGCCAAATACTTCCAGATTGTTGATTTGGATTTACCAAGCATCTCGGCCACCTCCGAAACGCTGTATGCAATTCTGACCATCCTGGCCTCCATCGTTGAGCATGCGATCAATATGGAGCCGGTGAAAAAAATTCGCTAAGGTCGCAATGTGATGGAATCCCTAACATAGAGGTTTAAGCTGCTGACCATGGCGAATTTCAAGCAGCGCAGGCCAGTGCTCACCGCCGAGGAGCACGTGCTAAAAACTTCTACTATGCAGTTGATTGCACGTAACCACGGTTTTGTGTGGCATTACAGAACGGCTGCGCCAAAAAACTTCAACCCTGCCGCAGCGCTTAAACTTGGTGAGGCTGACGCTCGTTGGGTGAACCGGTTTTGTGTTGACCTAAACAGTCATTACTTCGGGCACATGCTTTTCCACGGTAGGCAAAAACCATCGCTGCAGTCGCTCAAGAAGGAGCTGTGGGCCGGCGGTGATAAGGCGCAAGCGACTGTGGTGTCTAAACTGAAACAACTAACAGACCTGCACCGTGAGTTAAAAAAGATTACAGCAGACGCGGAAAGCGCCTGGGATGCCTGGGGAGAGTTATACGAGAAGGGGCGCGACCCCACTGAAGGAGAAATGGTCATACTGGAAAGCTTGGACGAAGTTGGCCTTCCACCGGACACTTTCAATCGCTTAAGCAAACTGCGTGAAGAAATTAAAACGAGGGTAAAGGATGGGACGTGGGAGAAATCTTATTTGTATTGGCGCAAGAGGTGGCTCGCGGCGTTGGTAGATGTGTGGGAGATGGTAACAAAGGAGAGGCCGGTGCCGGCGTGGTCTGTAGATGAACCAACGAAAAAGGCGCAACAATTTATAGATTTCTGTATTGCCACTACATCCTGTGAGAATGATCAGTTTCGTCGCTTTTTTATATCACCCGATAGCGCCGCCGCTCGAATCAAGACGATGCTAAAGGCTATCGATAAGAAGGATTAGCCCGGTGGAATCGAGGGCGAAACTCTCAGCTCCGCACCGCCTGTAACGAACGTGGAGTATGCATCCATCATTCCACGCCGGACTTCCAATAAATCCGTCCTGTTGTAACTCTGGCTGACCTTGTTGCCGTATCTGTGTGCTAGTGCTGCTTCGGTCACCTCCTCACTGTAATTGTTCAATAAGCCCCACGTTTTCAGATTAGCGCGGAACCCGTGGACGCTAGCCTCCTCCGCAGGTACGCCCATTTTACGAAGGCGCTTTCGCATAGCCGCATTGCTCAGGGGTTGGTGTGGTTTGGATGGTGAATAAAATATGTACGGATGGTTGCGTCTCATAAGCTGCATCTTACCCAGCAAAACCATCATCACCTCGGTTAGCGGCACTGAGAATTCTTCATACGTTTTCGTTCTTTCGGGTGGAATTATCCACACTCGTCCATGCCGGTGTATTTCCACCCATTGCGCTCCCAATGTTTCAGTAGTTCGAACTCCCGCCAAGATCGTCCATCGTAACGCGAGAGCCGACATCGATTCCTCTTGGGCGAGAGCTGCGTAAAACGCGGGTATGCGTTCGACATCTAAAGCCGGGTGTGGTTTGGATTTGGTGAGATGCTTAGCGCGACTCGGTAAGGCGTCCCTAAGGAGAGCAATGTTTGCGGGGTTAGCGCGATCAAAGAGCCCATGACCCGCTGCATAGTCGAAAACGCTTTCGATCCGCTGACGTGTTCTTTTTGCTGTCTCAGCTTTTTTCAGCCAGATAGGCTCTAACAGCGTTACGATGTCCGGATGTCCGATGTCGCCGATCTTCATGTGGCCGATGTGTGGGAACGCATACATCTCGAGCGTCCGGAGCCACTGCCATTTATGCTTTTCGTTTCGGAATGCCTGTCTTTTTGATTCTGCACACCTCCTCGCCACCACCGCGAAAGTATTTTTCGACGCCTCCTTTTCGGCCTTTGCCTTTTTCTTCTCTTCGATAGGGTCTAAACCCTCAGCCAAAAGTTGATTGCATTTTACTGCTGCTGCTCGCGCGGCCTTCAGTGTCACAGCAGGGTAAGAACCTAAGCCTGAGTAGCGTGTTTTCCCTTCGATTTTCCAGCGGAATAACCATGATTTTCCACGGCGGCTGCTGACCTGCAGATATAATCTATCGCCGTCAGCATGCGTGCCCTTCTTGCTTAGGGATCGTATCTTGGTATCAGTCAGCATTTCTCAGCCCGCCTGTTTGTCCATCGGCTGTGTGGGTTACGATTTATCAGAATGGAAAGTCGCCAGCTAAGGGGTGAATAAGGTGGAATCCGCCATATGAACCCCCGCCCCCTACCCACACTTCTACCCACACTTTGAGGCTGTATTGTATCAGATTGGGTCGGAGTAATATAGACAGGAAATCCAGAAAAACCCCATAAACCCGCGGATAAATCGGTCTATACTAGACAGGCGTAGAGGGGGTGCTGGTGGAGCCGAGGGGAATCGAACCCCTGACCTTCGCATTGCGAACGCGACGCTCTCCCATCTGAGCTACGGCCCCGTTAGCGTATCGGGTGCGCGACCGGTCGAGCCGGTGCGGTGGCGGATAATGTGGCGGCTTTTCCGGGCCTGTCAAGGCGCGCGGCCGGATGAGAAAGGCTGGCCCTCATTTTGCTTTGGGATATACTTGCCGCCGCCCACGCCACGGTCTTTCACGAAAGAAAACCATGAATGCCTTAGCCGACCTTATTTACGCTGTTTTTTCGATTTATATCTATGTGCTGATCGCCACAGCGATCGTCAGTTGGCTCACCGCCTTCAATATCTTGAACACGCAGAACCAATTTATTTATACCATACTGGGCTTTCTCTATCGCATCACCGAACCGGCGCTCAGACCAATCCGGCGCATCGTGCCGTCGCTTGGCGGCGTCGATCTTTCGCCGATGATCCTGATTCTAGCGCTCTATTTCATCCGCAATCTGATCGTCGACAATATCCATTGAGGCAGCGCCTCACACCCGAACTCACACCTTATGACATGAATGATTCGGGCATCCGACTCGCCGTCCGCCTGACGCCGAAAGCCGGCCGTGCCGGCATTAACGGCATCGCGCAAACGGCCGACAGCGGTGCCTATGTGAAGGCCGCAGTCACCGCGCCAGCTGAAGGCGGCAAGGCCAACCGCGCCCTTCTCAAGCTGTTGGCGCGGGAATTCCGCTTGCCGGCGTCGGCGATGCATATTGCGTTCGGCGCCGCGGCGCGGCAAAAATCGATTCAAATCGTCGGCGATCCGGCGGATCTTAAGAAACGTCTCGAACTCTTTTTTGGAGAACTAACATGAGCGACGCGAACATAATCGATGGCAAGGCCATGGCCGCCAATCTGCGCGCCGATATCGGCCGCCGGGTGACGCTCTTGAAAGAAGGCCATAGTGTGACGCCTGGCCTATCGGTGGTGCTGGTCGGTGAAGACCCGGCGAGCGAGGTCTATGTCCGTAACAAGGGCAAATCGACGCTCGAGGCGGGGATGAATTCAAACACCTACAAAATGCCCGTTAACGCCAGCCATGACGACGTCATGGCCAAGGTTGAGGAACTGAACAACGACCCCACGGTGCATGGCATCCTGGTGCAGTTGCCGCTGCCGGATCAGGTCGATTCAGACGCTATCCTCAATGCCATCAATCCGGATAAGGATGTTGACGGCTTCCACACGTTGAATGTCGGGCGGCTCAACAGCGGCCAGGATGCAATGGTGCCGTGCACGCCGGTCGGTTGTCTGCTCATGCTGAAGGAGGTCATCGGCGATCTCACGGGCCTGCAGGCAATTGTCGTCGGGCGTTCCAATATCGTCGGCAAGCCGATGGCGGCACTGTTGCTGAAAGAGCACTGCACCGTGACCATCGCCCATTCGCGCACCCGCGATCTCGCCGCCGAATGCAGGCGCGCCGATATCGTCATCGCCGCAGTGGGGCGCACGCGCATGGTGCGCGGTGACTGGATCAAACCGGGCGCCACGGTGATTGACGTCGGCATCAACCGGATCGAGGACGCCAGCAGGAAATCCGGCACGCGGCTGGTCGGCGATGTCGATTTCGACGAAGCGGTTAAAGTCGCCGGCGCTATCACGCCAGTGCCGGGCGGCGTCGGCCCGATGACCATCGCCTGCCTGTTGAAAAACACCCTGACCGCCGCCTGCCGCCAGGCCGGCGTGCCCGAGCCTGAGTAGCGGCCGGATGAAAGTAAAAACCAGGAAAGAGAGCATGGCATGACCGGCAGTCTTGGGAGTTTAGCAATCGCGCTGGCACTGTTCATTGGCATTCACATGATGCCCGGCGTGCCCGGCTTGCGCCGGACGCTGCGCGGCGCGATGGGCAAGCTCGCCTATCGCGGCGTCTTTTCGCTTATTTCTATTGGCGCCGTGGTGTGGATCGTCTTCGCCCATATGGATGCACCTTACGAGGAGCTCTGGGCGGCGCCCGGCTGGACGCGGCTGATCCCGCTCGCCGTGATGCCGCTGGTGCTGATCCTGCTCGCCGGCATGCCCGCGCCGGGTATGCGCAAAGTCACCCGCCACCCGCTGTTGTGGGCGGTGATTCTGTGGGCGGCGGCGCATATCCCAACCAATGGCGATGCCGCCTCGGTGATGCTGTTCGGCGCCCTCGCCCTGTTCGCGCTGATCGATCAACCTCTGGCGGACGCCAGAATCCGTCGCGAAGAGCCGGAACGCTGGGCCGAAAAATTCGCCGGCACGTCAGCCATTCCGTTTCTCGCCGCGCTGCAAGGCAACGGACGGCCGAGCCTGAAGGAAATCGGATATGTCCGAATTGTAGTGGCGTTGGTTCTTTACGTCGTGATTCTATTCGCCCACGAACATGTCATTGGATTCAGCGCCCTGCCGGGCTAGCGGCGCTATTTTTTGCGCAACCTGAGACGTAGCGCGTTCAGCTTGATGAAGCCCTCGGCGTCACGCTGGTCATAGACCGTGTCGGCCTCGAAGGTGGCGTGATCCTCGCTATAGAGGCTGGTCGGGGATTTTCGCCCTTCCACATAGACGCCGCCTTTGTAGAGCTTGAGGCGCACGGTGCCCTCGACCGATTTTTGGCTATCGTCGATGGCCGCCTGGATCATGTCGCGCTCCGGCGAAAACCAGAAGCCATTATAGATCAGCTCGGCGTAGCGCGGCATCAGCTCGTCTTTGAGATGCGCGGCGCCACGATCGAGGCAGAGCGATTCGATAGCGCGGTGGGCTTGTAAGAGGACCGTGCCACCCGGCGTCTCATAAACGCCGCGCGATTTCATGCCGACAAAGCGATTCTCGACGATGTCGATGCGGCCGATGCCATGCGCGCCCGCCAATTCATTGAGCTGAGTGAGAAGGGTGGCCGGCGATAGGGCTTCACCGTCGAGCGCCACTGCGTCACCGGCGGCGAAGTCAATTTCTAGCCTGAGCGGCGTATCGGGCGCGGCTTCGGGCGCCACCGAGCGTGTGTACATATCTTCATCCGGGCCGACCCAGGGATCTTCCAGTACCTTGCCCTCATAGGAGATGTGCAGGAGATTGGCGTCGGTCGAATAGGGCGGCGCACCGCGCTTGTCGCGCGGAATGGGAATCTGATACTTTTCGGCATAGCGCACCAAATCCTCGCGCGATGCCAGGTCCCATTCGCGCCACGGCGCGATGATGCGAATGTCAGGATCGCAGGCATAGTAGCCAAGCTCAAAACGCACCTGATCGTTGCCCTTGCCGGTGGCGCCATGGGCGACCGAATCGGCGCCAACCTGGTGTGCGATCTCAATTTGCCGCCGAGCGATCAGTGGGCGCGCGATCGACGTGCCGAGCAGATAGAGGCCCTCATAAAGCGCATTGGCGCGGAACATCGGAAAGACATAATCGCGCACGAATTCCTCACGCAAATCCTCGATGAATATTTCCGAAACGCCCATGGCTTCGGCTTTAGTCCGCACCGAGTCGAGTTCCTCGCCTTGGCCGAGATCGGCGGTGAATGTCACAACCTCGCAGCCATACTGCTCCTGCAGCCAGCGCAGGATGATCGACGTATCGAGCCCGCCGGAATAGGCGAGCACGGTCTTCTTGATCGGCCGGTCGGATTCTTTGGTCATGTTGTTACGCCGCGTATGTTGGGAAGCGCGCGCAGTATAGGCAAAGTCGGGCGCGCGGCAACAACGGCCGGCCCGGAACTCCGGCTAACTCCGGCTATTGTTTCTTGCCCGGGCGCGGGCGCCCGTCGCGATCCGCCGCGGCATCGCCGAATTTGGGATTCACGGTGCGGTGCGGATCGGCCGAGGGCGCAACGTCGGAGCGTTTGTATTGGTACGGCATGTAGCGGTTGGGCTCATCCGCGCCGGGCGATTTTTCATAGCTCGGCCAGCGAATGTAAGCAAAAATCCAAATCAGCACGGCGGGCACAATATAGGGCGCAAAGAGAACAACCGGGCTCTGGAGAATGCTGGTTAGATAGGCAATCGCCAGCGACACCAGCAGCGCATAGGCCCACCACGGGTTCAACCCCGCTTTGTTGAGAATGCGCCAATAGCACCAAATGGTGACCGCCAGCATGATGAGGTTCAACAGTCCGTGCACAACCGGCATGGCGTTTTTCCTAGCGCCCGAACGGGTGATTTGGCCAGCGGCTGAGCGCCAGCAGATAGGCGGTGATGGGCGGCCCGATGATCGGCACGAAGACGACCAAGGCGGGCCACCAGTGCAGGCCGGCTCGCTTGCAGATGCGCATCAGCGGATAGACCACGACCAGCGCGAATACCAGGGAGGCAAAGATCAGAAGTACCGGATGCATCAGCGCCTCATGTGAGTGCCGCCTGCGGCGCGGCCGGCGGGCGGGGTTTGGATGATCTTGCGGCGTGCGGTGTGCGCAGACTCTCGGAACGGAGCTGCCCGCAGGCGGCGGAAATATCGCGCCCACGCGGTGTCCGCACCGGAGAGGAATAGCCCGCCTTGTTGACGATGGCGGCGAATGTGGCGATGTCCTGGGCTGAGGAACATTCATAGGGCGCGCCGGGCCAGGCATTGAACGGAATAAGATTGATCTTGGCCGGAATGCCAGCGATCAGGCGCACCAGCGCCTTGGCATCCGCCGGCGAATCATTGATCCCCTTCAGCATGACATATTCGAATGTGATGCGTCTGGCGTTCGACGCTCTTGGATAGCGCCGGCAGGCATCGAGCAATTCCGCCAACGGGTATTTGCGGTTGATCGGCATAAGCTCGTTGCGCAGGTCATCGGTCACGGCATGGAGGGAAATCGCCAGGCCAACGCCGAGCTCTTTTCCGCAACGCTCGATCAGTGGCGCCACGCCGGCGGTCGAGAGGGTGATGCGGCGGCGCGATATCGACAGCCCTTCCGGGTCCATGGCGATGTGGATCGCCTTGGCGACATTTTCGTAATTAAACAATGGCTCGCCCATGCCCATCATCACGATGTTGGAGATCATTCTGCTTTCTTGCGGCGACGGCCATTCGCCGTAGCTGTCGCGCGCCACCAGGAATTGCGAGATGATCTCGCGCGCGTCCAAATTGCGCACCAGGCGCTGGGTGCCGGTAAAACAAAAACGGCAGGTCAGGGTGCAGCCGACCTGGGCCGACATGCACAGCGCGCCGCGGTCCTCTTCGGGAATGTAGACGCTTTCGGCTTCCTGCCCGTCGGCAAAGCGCAATAGCCATTTTCGCGTGCCGTCTTCGGACAATTGCTCGCGAGTGATTTTGGGCCGCGCCAGCGTATAGGTCGCCGCTAGAGCTTCGCGCAGCGCGCCGTTAAGGCTGGACATATGTGAGAAATCATCCACGCCGTGATGATAAATCCAATGCCACAGCTGCTTGGCGCGCAATTTCGCGCTCTTTTCGGATTCGCCGATTTGCACCACAGCGCGTGCCAACTCCGATCGATCTAGGCCGATCAGGTTCGCACGTTCGTCTGGCGCCGATGCGCTTACCTCGTTCATGCGGATGATATACGTGCCCCGAGCGGTAATTTCCACAACCGTGAGACGGCGCGGCGCCGTAAATCGTTAAACCGGGTGATTACGGGCAGGCCTTGACGATCGCTTTATGCGTCTTGCTGAAGCCTTTCAGCGAATAGGAATCAAGCGAATAGGTATTTTTCCGTGAGGTTCCGCGGACGGTCAATTTATTGCCGCGAATCATCGCCTGAACCGCAGCTTTGTCCTCATCCGCATTGTCGGCCCAGGCATGTTCGTCCTGGACGATGCCGAATTTGAAACCACGGCCATCGATTTGAACCTTGATCGGAGAACCATCCTTGTAAGGATAGCCCGATGTGACGCTCACCTCTTCGACCGCGCTGGAGCTGCGGCGCCGTGTGATCATCGCGTTTGGGGCGCCGCGCTTTTTGTAATTGCCTTCCTTCTTGGTCGGCTGCGCGTACATGTAACAGGTCAGCTCGCCGCTTTCCTTATAGGTAAAGGCTGCCCACGCGCCGTTCTTGCTCAATTCTTCTTGCGCCTGGGCTTCGCCGGCGACGCTGCCCGCCACCACAATGGCGGCGAAGAAGAGAGCACTGACAATGAGGGACGGTGAACTGAAGAGTGTCAAAAATTGCACGCGCATCGGCTTAGGATATCCCCATAGCCAGTTGGGTTCCAGGGCATTTTCCACGAGTGATCAGGAGAGGCTCAATCTGGTTTTGGCCGGCGCCGGATCGGCGCGCCATAGACATGGGTGGGCCGCGGCGTCGAAGCGGCGCGCGGATTGAGCGGGCGGTCGCCAAAGCGGCCGAGCGCCAGCATACGGTCATACATGACGATCGCCCCGGCAACGCCGAGATTTATCGAGAAACGAGCCGGAATCCGCACCACATGTTCACAGTGCTCGATCAGCGCCGGTGACAGCGAGCCGCGCTCCGGGCCGAGCACATAGGCGGCGTTCAGAGGATGTGGGAAAATCGGCAGATCAACCGCCTCGTCCATCAATTCGATGCCGACAAGGGCGCAGCCATCGGGCAAATTCATCTCAGCGACGCTGGCGAAGCGATAAAACGGCACATGTTCGTGGGTCTTCGCGGTATCTGAGCCGGCGCCGGCATATTCGGCTGCGATAGTAAACACGAAACCCGCACCGAAGGCATGCGCCGAGCGAATCAAATTGCCGACATTGAACGGCTTGCTGACGCCCTCGACGCCGACGCCAAAATATCCACGCATTATATCCGCCATGGCCGTAAGCTTGCAGCCCGCGCGGCCTCAAGGCAAGTTGTCATGGTATCAAAGTTACGGATCGCATCGCGATACATGGATCGAAATATCTCACCGTCAGCCCGGACGCACAGTAGGCGGCGGCATGGCGCAAAAAAAAGACAGCGGATCGCGCCGTTCACCGGCAATACGAAGCCTATCCCTATCCGCCGCGCGATCCGGCAGACGAAGCAAAGCGGCTGATTACCGGCTCGCCCAGCAGCCTGCCTGAAATCGAGCATTATGTGCTAGGCGGGCGATGCGCCACGGGCTCGCCGTTCCGCGTCCTGATCGCAGGCGGCGGCACCGGTGACGCCACCATCATGCTGGCAAGCCAATTGCACGCGCGCGCAATCGACGCCGAAATAACCCATATAGATATATCCGCCGCATCGCTCGACATCGCCCGTGCCCGCGCCGCCGCCCGGCGCCTCGACAGCATCAAATTTCTCCAAGCCTCTTTGACCGACCTGGCGGCGCTCGGCCTCGAATTATTCGATTACATCGATTGTTGCGGTGTGCTGCATCATCTTGACGCGCCGGCGGATGTTCTCCGCGACCTGGCGCGCGCGCTCAAGCCGAGCGGCGGCATCGGGCTCATGCTCTATGGTCGTTTGGGGCGAACCGGCGTTTACGAGGCGCAATCACTGTTGCGCCTGTTGGCGGATGATCCTGCCGACCAGGCGCGTATCGATAGCGCCCGCGCACTGCTCGGCGATTTGCCGCCGACCAATTGGCTACTGCGCAATTCTCATGTCGGCGATCATCAAAATGCCGGCGATGTGGGCGTCTATGATTTGCTCCTGCACCGCCGCGACCGCGCCTATTTGGTCGATGAAATATTTGCGCTAGCGGCCAATGCCGATCTCAGAATCACTGGGTTTATCGAACCGGCGCGCTACGATCCGCTCAATTATTTAAGGGATGCCGGCCTGCGCAAGAAAGCGGCGGCGCTGCCCTGGCCGGAGCAATGCGCTGTAGCCGAACTCATCGCGGGCAATATGAAGGTGCATATCTGTTATCTGGTGCCGGCCGGACGGTCACGCGATGTGCCGCTCCGGCTCGGCGTGTCGGGCGTGGTTCCGGTGCTCAACAATGTCTCGCCCGAGGCGCTGGCCAGCCGCTTAAAGGGCGCACCCGCCGTGTCGCTCGATTTCGACGGCGCGAAGATACGCCTCGTGCTCCCGGCACAGGCATTCGCGCTGACCGCGCTGGTCGATGGCGAACGCGAGCTTGCGGAAATCCGCCGCTACCATAGCAAAGCCGGGCAAAAACTATCGCAGGGCGCCTTCACGCGCCAGTTTGAGACCCTCTACAAAGCGCTTAACGGCATGAATGCGATGCTTCTGCGATAAGCGGCAAGAGTTGCGCCGAGCTGCGGCTGGGGCCATATACAACGAACTTGTGACCGGGATGCTACGAAGCAAGAATGATGACCAAGGCCGGACGGCAGAGCGAAATTATCGACCGTAGTGCGTTCGATGCGGCGCTGGCTGCCACCGCGTGGCGACCCGGCGACGGCGGCAACCGCGACGAAGCGCTTGATCTGTCCAAAAGCTACCTTGCGGCGGGCCGCACAGTACTTGAAAAGCGGCTCGAAAACGGCGCGCGCGGCAGCGCCCTGGTTGCCGGATACACCTTCCTAATCGACAGAATTCTCGCCGTTCTCTATGACCATGCGGCGGAGCGACTGTTCACCGAGCCCAACCCAACTAGCGGCAACCGGCTGGCCTTTGTCGCGGTCGGCGGCTACGGCCGTGCCGAACTTTCGCCATATTCGGACATTGATCTGTTGTTTCTCCATCCGTGGAAACTCACTGCGCGCAGCGAGCAGATCATCGAATATGTACTTTATATGTTGTGGGATATGGGCCTGATGGTGGGTCATGCGACACGCTCGACCGCCGATTGCCTGGCGCGCGCGCGCAACGACATGACGATCCGCACCAGCATTCTCGAATCGCGGTATTTGTGCGGCGACAAAGCCCTGTTTAGCGAACTCCGTCAGCGCTTTTGGGACGAGATCGTTCCCGGCAGCGAAGGCGATTTCGTCGCCGCCAAACTGAGCGAGCGCGATGCCCGCCATCAGCGCACCGGTGATTCACGCTACATGTTGGAACCCAATATCAAGGACGGCAAAGGCGGCTTGCGCGATTTGCATACCTTGTTCTGGATTGCCAAATATCTCTATCGCGTGCCGCGCTTCGCTGATTTGATCGAATGCGGCTTGCTCACCCGCAAAGAACAGGTCCGTTTCGCCCGCGCCGAAGGACTTTTGTGGAAAGTACGCGCGCATTTGCACCTTGCCGCGGGCCGCGCTGAAGACCGCCTGACGTTCGACATTCAGCCCGAAATCGCTCGCCGCATGGGCTACGGCGATCGCGACGGCAATCTCGCTGTAGAACGCTTCATGAAACATTATTTTCTGGTCGCCAAGTCGGTCGGAGAATTGACCCGCGTGCTGTGCGCTTCGCTCGAAGCCGACCACATGGACGATGCGCCGCAGCGCAGCGGTGCCGGCGGCCCCTCGCCGGCGGCGGACGGAATGCGCAGCGAAGGTGGGCGCCTCGCCATCGTGGCTGAGGATTCGTTCGATGAACGGCCCGTGCGCCTGATTAAACTGTTCCGCCTGGCGCAAACCGGTGGCCTCGACATCCATCCGCGCACGCTCAGACTGGTGCATCAGCGCCGGCAACTGATCGACCGTAGCTTGCGCGCGGATGATGAAGCCAACCGCTTGTTCATGGCGCTCTTAAGCGACACCGAGGCACCCGAGCAGGCACTTCGCAAGATGAACGAAGCCGGCGTTCTGGGTCGCTTCATTCCCGAGTTCGGCCGCATCGTCGGCCAGACCCAGCACGACATGTATCATGTCTATACGGTCGACGAGCACACCCTGCGCGCGATTGGAATCCTGTCGCAAATCGAGCGCGGCGAGCTTGCGGAAGAGCTGCCGTTGGCAACCGAAATCGCGCCCAAAATTCTATCGCGCGGCGTTCTCTATCTGGCCCTCTTCCTGCATGATTTGGCGAAAGGCGGGCGCGGCGATCATTCCGAGGCGGGGGCGCGGATCGCCAACAAGCTGGGGTCGCGGTTGGGCCTCTCAGCGCAGGAAACCGAGCAAACCGCCTGGCTCGTCCGCAACCATCTGATCTTCAGCGATACCGCCTTCAAGCGCGACGTCAACGACCCCCAAACGCTGGCCGACTTTATCGCCAAGGTACAATCGGTCGAGCGTCTGCGCCTGCTTGCGGTGCTTACCGCGGCGGACATCCGCGCCGTCGGGCCAGGGCGCTGGAATGCGTGGAAAGGCGCACTTTTGCGCGAACTTTATCACCGTGCCGAAGAAGTGCTGACTGGCGGACATGAGGCGGAAGGAAAAGCGGCGCGCGTCAGCGCTGCACAGGACGCCTTGCGCGCCTCCCTCGATGATTGGCTGGGCGAAGATATTGAGCGCTTCACCACCCGGCTGTTTCCGCCCTATTGGCTTGCGTTCGACAGCGCCGCCCATGCGCGCCACGCCCATCTTGTCCGCGACGCGGACGCGCGCGGCGCATTTTTGGAACTCGATACGCGGGTTGACGAGAAGCGCGCGGCGACGGAGATCACCCTCTACGCCAAAGATCAGCCCGGTATGTTCGCCGCCGTAGCCGGCGCCATGGCTGCGGCCGGCGCCAGCATCGTCGACGCCAAGGTGTTCACCACGTCCGACGGCATGGCGCTCGACGGATTTTGGGTTCAGGACGCCATCGGCGGCCCGTTCGATGACACGGAAAGATTGGCGCTCATGCTCAGCCTGTTAGAGCAGGCATTGGCCGGCGATCCGGCATTTGACAGCGCGCTCGACGGCAAACGCGATCTGCCGGCGCGCCGCCGCGCCGCGCATGTCATTTCGCGCGTCCTGGTAGACAACCGCGCCAGCAGCAAACACACGGTAGTTGAAATCAATGGCCGCGACCGGCCGGGTCTCCTCTACGATATTGGCCGCGCGCTGACGCGGCTCGGCCTGTCGATCGTGACCGCGCATATCTCCACTTATGGCGCACAGGCGGTCGACGTATTTTACGTCAAGGACCGCTACGGCCTGCAGGTGACCAAGGATGCAGAAATCGAACGTGTGCGGGCACGCCTTCTCGCCGCTTTGGATGAACCGGCGTCGAGCCCCAGGCCGGTGGCTATAACGGCGGCAGCGGAATAGCGATGATTACCCCCCGCAGCGTAAGCGGCTAAGCGCAGCACCATGGTACTGGGGCGCTGGGTCGCGACCGTCGGAGGCTATACCCTGGCCTCGCGATTGCTCGGTTTCATCCGCGATATTTTGATTGCCGCCATCCTCGGCGCCGGGCCGGTGTCGGACGCGTTCTTCGTCGCCTTCAAGCTGCCCAATTTTCTCCGCCGGCTGTTCGCGGAAGGCGCTTTCAACGCAGCGTTTGTGCCGCTGTTTGCCGGAGAGCTCGAGCAGAATGGCCGTGAATCGGCCAAGGCGTTCGCCGAAGAGGTATTGGCGGTTCTACTCTGCGTACTACTGCTGCTCGTGGTGGTGGCGCAGATTGTCATGCCGTGGCTGATGTACGTCCTGGCGCCGGGCTTTGCCGACGACCCGGATAAATTCGACCTCACAGTGCAGCTCACCCGCATCGCCTTCCCGTATATTCTGTTCATCTCTCTGGTTTCGCTATTGGGCGGCGTATTGAATTCGCTGTACAAGTTCGCTGCCGCTGCAGCCACGCCGATCATTTTGAATCTGTGTTTGATCGCCGCACTTCTTGGCCTCTCGCAATGGACGGAAACGCCGGGCCACGCGTTGGCGATCGGGGTTTCAGCCGCCGGCGTGCTGCAGTTCGCCTGGCTTATCGTGGCGCTCAGGCGTGCCGGCATTGCACTCCGGCTGCTACGCCCGCGGCTGACTCCGCGCGTCAAACACATGCTGATCATCATCGCGCCGGCAGCGCTTGGCGCCGGGGTTGCCCAGGTTAATCTCGTCGTCGATGTGATTATCGCCTCGCTGTTGCCGGAAGGCGCGGTTTCTTTCCTTTATTATGCCGACCGCATTAACCAATTGCCGCTTGGCGTGATCGGCGTGGCGGTCGGCACGGCGCTTCTGCCGCTATTGTCGCGCCAGCTCCGAGGCGGCGACGACGAAGCAGCCGGGTACAGTCAAAACCGCGCCGTCGAAGGCGCGCTTTTGCTGACATTGCCGGCGGCGGCGGCGCTGATGATCATCGCTGAGCCGGTTATATCGGTGCTCTTTGAGCGCGGCGCGTTTACCTCTGTGGCGACCAACGCCTCGGCGGATGCGTTGATTGCCTATGCCGCCGGTCTGCCTTCTTTTGTAATGATCAAGGTTTTAGTGCCGGGTTATTTCGCTCGTCAGGACACCAAGACACCAGTGCGCATCGCCGTCGTCTGCCTGACGATTAACATTGCGCTCAATTTGATTTTGATGGGCCCGCT
>Ga0209403_10004230_pt1 | contig 15731 bp, 13 predicted proteins | sample ArcticOcean_MG_C_8_FD_187440 | JGI IMG/M metagenome (GOLD analysis project Ga0209403, IMG submission 187440) | Marine microbial communities from western Arctic Ocean - ArcticOcean_MG_CB11_86 (SPAdes) (version 2) | ecosystem: Environmental > Aquatic > Marine > Oceanic | place: Arctic Ocean... | reverse complement strand
AAAAGCGCGGCCAGGATGCCCTGCACCAGATTCATACCCGATACCAAATCGGCGATGGAGGTCCCCATTTTAAAGGGCGGCGTGTCGGGGGCGCCAGTAATGTTCATCATCGCGCTTTCGCCTTGCACGATCAGGTCATAGCCGGGCCGCGTGGCCTCCGGCCCCGTATCGCCAAAGCCCGAAATCGTAGCGTAAATCATTTCCGGGCGCCGGGCCGCGACATCGTCATATCCGAAACCCAGGCGTTTGGCAGCACCGGGGCGAAAATTCTCGACGATGATATCCGCCGTTTCGATAAGCTGCCACAGCACCTCTTTCGCCGTATCGTCCTTGAGGTTCAGGGTCAGGCTTTTCTTGTTCCGATTGACGGACAGAAAATAGGCTGATTGGTCGCCCTGGTATGGCGGTGCGAAGGACCGCGTGTCATCGCCGCCCGTAGGATGCTCGACCTTGATCACCTCCGCGCCCATGTCACCGAGGGTCATGGTACAAAACGGCCCCGATAGGACCCGGGTCAGATCGATCACCCGCAATCCCGCCAGGGGACCAGCGCCCCCAAAAGCATCGGGGTTGGCGTCAGCAGAGGACATCGGCAAGCTCCTTAAAATCGGCAATTACTAAATCTGGTTGATGTGGCGTGTGGCCAAAGGGCCGCTTTCGCCGGTCAATGAAGGCCGTACGTATGCCACAGGACTTCGCGCCGATGCAATCAAAGGCATGGTTGGCGACAAACAGCATGTTTTCGGGCGCCAACCCGATGACCTCCCCCGCCTTGGCATATGTACTGAGATGGGGTTTGAAATAGCCTGCCGCCTGGACCGATATAACGTGGTCAAAGGGGAAACCAATGTGTGGTTTAGCTGCTTCCAACATGTCCACGTCACCGTTGGAGAGGATGGCTAGTTGGTATTTTCCCGCCAGGCACTCCAACGCCTCGATGACTTCCGGAAATGGTTTCAATCGTTCAATTTCACTGACTAACCAAACGGCATCGTCCGCGCTGTAGCTGAAACCGCAGCGGTCCATGACATAAGAGACGGCTCGCTGACCAATCTCGCGGTAGGGCGTATGCTCGCCCTGGCTCAATGAATCGATCATGGAGTTCTCGAAATGGGTCCGTCGCCACCAGGTCACAAACCGGTGCGGCTCTCCGTCCCAGCCCTTATCTTTCAGGAAACCCGTAATGGCGGCGGTCAAGCCGCCCTGCATATCCACAACGGTACCGTATTGATCGAAGACAAGCGCCTTTGTCTCGGCCCTCAGAGCGTCCACTCCCACCATCTTCCTATACTCCTACCAGACGCTGGATCTCGGCAAACATCGTGCTCTTGGCTTCCATGCCGATACCAATATGTTCACCAGGCCGCGCCAGGCCGGCTTCAATCGCCGTGTCGTCGGCAAAACCACCAAAGGGTTGGAACACACCGGGATAGGATTCGGAGCCGCCAAGTTGCAAGCCCGCCGCCAGGGCCAGGGCCAGTTGATGGCCGCCGTGGGGTATAAGCCGCCGCCGGGACCAGCCCATGGCCTCCACCATGGCGATAATATCGAGATATTCGGTCAGCCCGTAACTCAAGGCCGGGTCGAGCTGGATCCAGTCCTTATCCGGGCGCATACCGCCATGGCGGATCAGGTTGCGGGCATCCTGCAGCGAAAACAAATTCTCGCCAGTAGCCAGGGGCCCGGGATAGCGCGCCGCCAATTCCGCATTCAGGGTAAAATCCAGCGGATCTCCGGGTTCCTCAAACCAGAACAGGCCAAAGGGCGTCATGGCCTGGCCATAGGCCAGGGCCCTCTCCAGATCAAAACGGCCATTCGCGTCCACGGCTAAATCGTTACCGCCGCCCAACAGGTCCATCACCGCCTCGATCCGGGGCAAATCTTCGGCTAGGGGCACGGCGCCGATCTTCATCTTGACGACCTTGTAACCCTGGTCGCGGTAGCCCCGCATTTCGCCCTGCAAGCGGTCCAGGCCCTTGCCCGGATAATAATAACCGCCGCCAGGATAGACCATTACCCGTTCGTCATAGCCACCGCCATTATGACGTTCCGACAGCAGCCGCCACAGGGGTTGTTCGGCTAGCTTGGCCACCAGATCCCACACGGCCATGTCCAAAGCACCCGCCGCTACGGCCCGGTCACCGTGGCCACCCGGCTTTTCATTAGTCAGCATGATGTTCCGGATTTTGCGCGGATCAAAATTATCACCATTGTCGTCCAAAAACTCCACCGGATCCGCCGCCCGCAAACGTGGGATCAAACGCTCCCGCAGAATGCCGCCCTGGGCATAGCGGCCGTTGGAACAGAAGCCATAACCCGTCACAGGCCGGCTGCGGCGCAGCACATCGCTTTCCACGGCGACAACCGAGACGGTCATTTGGGAGAAATCCACATAGGCGTTGCGGATTTCGGAACTGATAGAGGCCGTGGCCTCGCGAATGTCAGTGATGCGCATGGACGATGGACCTACGACCTACCAACCCAGGGCATAGCCGGACCGGCGCGGATCAGCGCCAGCTTCTAATACCCCGGTTTTCAGATCCCGGCGAATGGTGCACATAGCCCCGGCCATCCATTCCCAATCACCCCACCATTCAATTTTATGGCCCAGGACGGCTAGTGCCGCGCCAACATCTGGGTCAATCCTACCCTCCAATTTTAGCAACCCCGGATGATAGGCATGGGGCGCAAAAGACTGCGGAAATGAATAGGAGGCAAAGCGGGGCGCCTCCACTGCCTGTTGCGGGTTCATGGCAAACACATCTATATTCAAAAGGGTCTGCGCCATGGCCTGGCACTGCACATCGGCCCCGGGCGTACCCAGCGGCAGGGCCCATTCCCCGGGCCGGATGGCGATGGCGGGGTTCGGCGTCAGGCGCGGCCGTTTTCCCGGCAGGATGGACGCGGGATGATCGGGATCGGGGCGTGATTGGGAGCCCCGCGACGACGGCACAAAACCCAGGCCCGGTATTACCGGGGCATCCGACGAGGTATCGGACGGGGTGGCAGAAAAAATATTGCCCTTGGCATCGATGGTGCAGGCATAGGAGGTATCGAGGGCATCTAGTGGCGTTGGTGAAGCCTTTGGCCTGGCTGATTTTAGATCCCCCGATGGCGGCATCTCCGGCCAAGCCTTGTCGGGATTGATCATGGCCCGGCGCTGGGCCGCGTAGTCATTTGAGAGCAACCACGCCATGGGCACATCGATGAACCGGGGATCACCGTACCAGCGTTCCCGGTCGGCCACAGCCAATTTAACCGCTTCCGTTACGTGGTGAATGTAGGCCGCGGAATTATGCCCCATGCCGCGCAGGTTCCGGCCCTCCAGCAATTGCATGATTTGCAACAGCATCGGACCCTGGCACCAGGGACCGCAACTATAGATCCTGGTCCCCCCTACTTCGACGGACAGGGCGTCCTCAACCTCCACTTCAAAGGCGGCCAGATCCTCCATGCGCAACAGGCCGCCATTATCCTTGTGATAGGTGGATATTTTTTCGGCGATATCGCCTTTATAAAAAGCATCGCGGGCGGCCCGCAGACCCACGATCCGGTCGCCCCCGGCGGCGGTTTCGCAATCAGACATGTATTGCAAGCTGCGGCCGATATCTTGCTGGCGGAAAATTTCGCCAACTTTTGGTGAACGTCCGCCGGGCAGGTAAATCTCGGCATTGGTGGGCCAGCGACTATATTTTTCAGCCTTGCCAGCCAATAACTCCGCCATCAGGGCGTACATGACAAAGCCGTCCCGCGCCAAACGGATTGATGCGTCGGCGACTTCACCAAAGGTCATGGTGCCATAGCGCTCCAAGGCCATGACCCAGGCCGCGGGCGCCGCCGGGACGATGCAGCGCAGAATACCCTCGGGCACGCTGTCGGGATATTCCCTGGAAAAAAAAGCGGGGTCGGTGCCTTTTGGCCACGTACCCAAACCGGATATGGTGACGACGCGGTCTTCCTCCGCCAGGTAGATAATGATCGGTGCCACGCCGGCGACACCGACCAGTTCGCTCTGCACCACGCCCAGGGCCATGCCGGCGGCGACCCCGCCATCAATGGCGTTGCCGCCCGCCTCCATCACCTGAAAGCCGGCCTGCGCGGCCAGGTAATGGCCGGCGGAGGTCATATGCCGATGGCCGCGCAAAGATGGGCGATAGGCATCCATGAACGAGGCGGGTGGTTGCATGTGACAGCTCCTAACGGCCCTTAAAGACCGGCGCGCGTTTTTCGGAAAAGGCCAGCATGGCCTCTTTGGAGTCCTCATAGGACGATAATTCGAAAGTCATGTTCTGCTCGAACCGGTAACCATCCCGCAGGCTCATCTCCTCGATGGTGTTCAAGGCATGTTTGGCAATGCGCGAGGCTATGGGGCTTTTCGCCGCGATGGTTCGCGCCAGATCCATGGCCCAGTCCATCAAGTCTTCCGGCGGCACGCAGGCCTCGACAATGCCCAGGCGGTATAATTCCGGACCCGGCACCCGGTAGCCGGTCAGCATCACCCGCCGGACCAGGGAATGGGGGAACAGCCGCATGGCATGACGCCCGCCACCCATCAGGCCGACATCGATTTCGGGCAAACCCAGACTGGCCTTTTCCGAGGCGACCAGAATATCGCAGCTGGCTGCGACCGCCAGGCCGGCACCCAGTGCGGCGCCGTTAATGGCGCCGATCACCGGCTTGCGGCACTCCATGATTGCATGAAAGCATTCCCGAGCCCGGCGGTTATGTTGCCAGGCATCGCCCGGCCCCCGCCCCTCCCCGGCCTTGTTCTTAATATTGGCGCCGGCAGAGAAAATCTTGCCGGCCCCGGTCAGCACTGCGACCCGAACCTCATCCAGGTCCGAGATGGTATCAAAGACCAGCATCATCTCTTCATGAAACTGCTGGTCCTGGGTATTCACGGGCGGATTATCCATGGTCACCAGGGCGACATGACCCTTGATATCGCAGCGAATAATCTCCGTCTTCATCATCAGCATCCTCTCGTCTCTATTTGCCTTTGCGGGCGTATCAGGCCAGACGACTGCTGGGCAGATCGGAAATCAGCATAGAGCCCGGCGTGTGGGTAATGCAAAGGGGCGGCTTGGCCGCACGGACCGCCGCCTGTGGCGTCACGCCGCAGGCCCAGAAGACGGGAACATCCCCCTCCCTAATTACCGGCACATCATCCCCCCAGTCGGGTTGGAGAATGTCCGTGATACCGATCCCGGCGGGATCGCCTATATGCACCGGGGTGCCGTGCATCATGGGAAACCGCGCCGTAACCTCCACTGCGCGGATCGCCTCCGACATGGGCATTGGGCGCATGGACACCACGATGGGCCCGGAGAAGGGCCCCGCCGGGGTCGTGGCGATGTTGCTCAGATACATCGGCACCTGATAGCCTAATTCCAAATGGCGCAACGGCACGCCGTCGGCCAGCAAGGCGTCCTCGAACGAGAACGAACAGCCCAGGACAAAGGTCACCAGATCGTCGCGCCAAAGATCGCTGATATCATGGACCGTATCCGCCAGTTCACCGTCGCAGTAGATATTGTAGCTGGAGACATCGCTGCGAATGTCAATATCTATCCCCAATGTCGGCAGCATGGGGTTGCCGGTATCGGATATCGCAACCAGGGGGCAGGGTTTGGGATTGCGCTGGCAATACCGCGCAAAATCCAGGGCCAGGTCGGCCGGTAGGATGGCCAAATTGCCCTGCATCTGACCCAGGGCCATGCCCCCCGTCTGACCGGTAATCTCGCCCCGCCTGATCAGGTCACGCACATAGGCCGCGCTCGCCCCCGCTAAATTACCGGCAGCGTTTCCCGGGCGGCCCCGTTCTTCAATTTCCCGCAATGCCATGGCATTATTCCTTTATTGTTGGATCTACACTGATGTCGGCGTCCCATGCGATCGACGCACGCCAATAGGTTATGCAAATCGGCGCATGTGTAACGCCTCCTGTTCTCGATATGTCGCTCTATAGGGCGCCAGCGCCCCTCTCGGGTGGCAAGTGCGTCGGTATCCAGTTCCGTTTTAGGCGGCGTGACCAGTTCGAAATGGCCCCAGTGGTCCTCGCCGCGCACCGGCATTGCCGCTGTCTGGAACGCGCCAATGGACCGCACATGCCCTGGAATATAGTCGAGGCCCAGGCCGATACGGCGATGGCTGGCGGTGTTGGGGCCGGAACGGTGCGGGCACAAGCCGTGGTGTATCGAGAATTGTCCCACCTTTACCTCCATGGTCACCACATGGCTCTCGTCGAACGCCTCCATTACGACTTGTGCCGCACGGTTGACGCTGTTCTCTACCACGTTCGCGGCATGGCGCATCTGCCTGGGAGCGCCGTCAAATGGCAGCACACCCATGCAACCGACGGCATGATTGGCATCGGTAAGCGCCACCCACACCGTGACTTCCTCGGCCGGTTCCAAGCCATAATAGGTCAAATCCTGGTGCCAGGCAGCAAACGTTGGCGTGTTCGGCTCCTTGATGAAGAACGTGCTTGTCAACATCATGAAGTCAGGTCCAAGCAGAGCCTCAACCTTATCAAGGGTACGTGACTAAGCGCCTTCATGGCTTACCCTTCAGGTAGCGCACTTCGAATGCATTTATAAAACATGCTCGCCTAACTATCTATCTCCCAAATAACTTCACTCAAATCGCTTCCACCAGATCGCCCAGGCGCTGGGTCAATTTCAAGTTCTCGCCATAATCTACGGGTACCGCGATCAGAGCCGGCCCAGGCTGTTGAAAAGCCTCCGCCAGGGCGCCGCGCAATTGCCCTGACCCATCCAGGTGTTTGCCCCACATGCCAAACGATTTTGCTAGCATTTCAAAATCTGGGTTGCTGAAGGCCAAATCGGAATGCTTACCGTCGAACTGGTTCTGCTGCTTCCATTTGATCAAGCCGTATTCGCCATCGACCAGGATCACGCAGACAAAATTAATATTTCGGCGCACGGCGGTTTCCAGATCCTGGACGTTCATTAGGAACCCGGCATCGCCGCAAATAAACCCGACCTTGCGTTCCGGGTAGGCGATCTTCGCCCCGATGGCGCCCGGCAGGGCAAAACCCATGGAACAGAAACCGTTGGAGATCAGGCAGGTGTTGGGCTCGTAACATTGATAGTAGCGGGAAACCCACATTTTGTGCGCCCCCACATCCGACAGCATGATGTCCTCCGGTCCAAGCGCGCTGCGCATGTCGTTGACCACGGTCTGTGGTTTCATGGGAAAGGCCCTATCCTCCGCCTCGCCCAGCAAGTCATCGGAAATGGTGCCGCGCAGGGCCGCCCGATCGGCAATATTGAACAGGGGCAGTTTGTCGCCGAACTGTTTGTTCAAGGATTCGTTTATTTGCCACAGGGCATCGGCAATATCGCCCACCACATCGACGGCGACAGGAAAGTCCGCATCGATTTCTGCCGGCTCAAAATCGATATGAATGATTGTCTTGTCGCCCTTAGCGTTCCAGAAATCCGGTCCGTATTCCACCAGGTCGTAACCGACGGCAACTACCAGGTCCGCATCCTCGAAGGCAGCCGTGATATGATCCCGGCCCTGCAAGCCAATGGTAAAAAGGCAATGGGGATCATCCAGCGATACCGCGCCCTTGCCCATGAAGGTATTGACCACGCCAATCCCACTTTTTTGGGCCAGGCGGCGAAGCTGGGCCGAGGCGCGTTTGCGCACCGTGCCATTCCCGGCCAGGATCAACGGTTGCTTGGCGGCGGCGATCAGTGCGATCGCGCGCGCCACCGCCTTGTGATCAGCGGCAGGGCGACGGGTTACATCAACCGACATGGGCGCGGCCGATAATTGCGCCTTTGCCAGGTCCTCCGGCAATTCGATCACCGTGGCGCCAGGCTTTTCCGTCGTGGCCACCTTGAACGCCTTGCGGATGACTTCAGGAATGGTCTTGGCGTTGCCGATTGAATGGGCCCATTTGGTGATGGGCCGGAACATGGCGATAGCGTCCATGTTCTGATGGCTTTCCTTATGCAGGCGCGAGGTAGAAGCCTGGCCGATAATGGCGACCAATGGCGAGCGATCCATGTTGGCGTCGGCGACGCCGGTCACCAGATTGGTGGCGCCGGGACCCAGGGTGGCTAGACAAACGCCGGGCCGGCCGGTCAGACGGCCATAGGTATCGGCCATGAAGGCGGCGGCCTGCTCATGCCGGCAAAGCACGAAATCGATCGGACTGTCCATCAGGGAAATCATGAGATCGGCGTTTTCCTCACCCGGCACGCCAAAAATATGCGTGACCCCTTCAGCTTCCAGGCAACGAACGAAAAGGTCCGATGCCTTCGTTAACGCCCCACGATCCACGCTCCTCTGGTCCGTCATGGCCCATCCCCTTTTTTTTGTTAATTCGCGTCCAGCCCACACCTTGGCTAGCCAATGGTGGTATTTTAGGGAAGGATATCGATCGAATGTAAAAAATCGTAAAGGGAGAGATAGATTATGCCCGAATTTTGCCTGGCCGAGCGGGACGGCCACATTCTTACAGTGACCATGAACCGGCCCGAAAGGATGAATGCCCTGCATTCACCGTCACATTTTGAATTGGACGAGATCTTCACTGATTTCGAGAACGATCCCGAATTATGGGTAGCCATCGTCACCGGCGCCGGCGACCGCGCCTTTTCTGCCGGCAATGATCTCAAATGGCAAGCGGAAGGCAAGAAGACCGAGCCGCCGGCCAGTGGCTTTGCCGGTCTGGCGCATCGCTTCAACATGAAAAAGCCCGTCATCGCGGCGGTCAACGGCCTGGCCATGGGCGGTGGCTTTGAAGTTGCTTTGGCCTGCGACATAATCATCGCGGCCGAGAACGCTTTCTTTGCCTTGCCGGAGCCCCGCGTCGGCCTCGCCGCCCTAGCGGGCGGTCTGCACCGCCTATCCAGGCAGATCCCCATGAAACAAGCCATGGGCATGATTTTAACAGGGCGGCGGGTGATGGCCGAGGAAGGCTATAAACTGGGCTTCGTCACGGAAGTGGTGCCCGAAGGCGGCGCTCTGGAAGGAGCGCGGCGCTGGGCGGAATTGATTATGGAATGCTCGCCAATGTCGATCCGCACCTCGAAGGACGTGGTCTTGCGTGGCCAGCAATATTCCTCCGCCGACGAAGCCATCGCCGCCGATTACCAATCGGTGACGGACATGCAAAACAGCCTGGACTTCATCGAGGGACCCTTGGCATTTGCAGAAAAGCGCCCGCCAGATTGGAAAGGCCGGTAGGCGCCGCGCAGCATATCCATGGACAACCTACATAAACGGGATTATCGCCCGGATGCGCCCGCGCCCCTAGACGGGGTGCGGGTTCTGGACCTCTCACGCCTCGTTGCCGGCAACGCGCTGACCCATGTGCTGGCCGACTACGGCGCCGAGGTGATCAAGGTCGAGCGCCCTGGCCAGGGTGACGATTTGCGTAACTGGCGGGTGGAAGGCGTCTCCATCCATTGGAAGGTTTATGCCCGCAACAAAAAAAGCATCACCCTAAACCCGCGCAGCGCGGCGGGACGGGATTTGCTATTGCGGCTGGTTGAAGGCGCCCAGGTGCTGGTCGAAAATTTCTTGCCCGGCACCCTGGAGACATGGGACCTGGGCCCCGACGTTCTGGCCAGCCGCAATCCGGCCCTAGTCATGGTCCGCATTTCGGGCTGGGGGCAGACCGGACCGGACCGTGACCAGCCGGGTTTCGGCAGCCTGGTCGAGGCGCGCAGCGGTTTCGCCGCCATGAACGGTTTTCCCGACCGCCCGCCGGTACTGCCCCCCCTGGCCCTGGCTGACATGGTTACGGGCATGTATGGCGGTATGGCCACCCTGGTAGCGTTGCGGGAATGCGAAGTTAACGGTGGTAAGGGCCAGGTTATCGACCTGCCTCTGTTCGATCCCATGCTAGCGATCCTCGGTCCCCAGGCGGCGGCGTATCAATTGACCGGGCAATCGTCGGTCCGCTCCGGCAGCCGCTCGACCACTACGGCGCCGCGCAATACGTACCGCTGCAAGGATGGCCGCTACGTAGCGCTCTCCGCCTCCATGCAATCCATGGCCGAGAGGTTGTTCAAGACCATGGGGCGGGCGGATCTGATCGACGATCCGCGTTTTAAGACCAATGCTGGGCGGGTCCAAAACAACGATATTTTAGACCCCATTGTCGGTGCTTTCATGGCGCAACACGATCAGGCGGAATTGCTGGAAATATTCCAGGCCGCGGGCGTCACCGTGGGGCCGGTGCATGACACGGCCGGGATGCTGGCGGATGAGATGGTCCGCGAGCGGGAGGTCATGCTACGTTTTCCTGATGCGGAGATGGGCGAGCTGCCCATGCACAACGTTGCCGCGCATTTATCCGAAACGCCGGGACAAATCCGCCACCCGGCACCGGAATTGGGCCAGCACAATGCAGAAATTTTCGGTGCCCTCGGGTTGAGCCTTAGTGACATCGCCGCATTGGCAAAAGAGGAGGTGATTTGATGGCGATCATCTCTCGAAAACAGCTACCACTATGGCGGTCCATGTTGTTCGTCCCCACCAATGTGAAGAAATTCGTTGAAAGCGCGCCCACGCGCGGTGCCGATGCCTATATTCTTGATCTGGAAGACAGTATCCCCGTATCAGAAAAAGCGGACTCCCGAAGTATGGTGCGCGAAGCCGCCGCCAGGGTGGGGCGTACGGGCGCCGATGTTCTGGTCCGCATCAATCGGCCCTGGCGTATGTCAGTTCGCGATATAGAAGCATCGGTCGATGCCAATATTTGCGCCTTGATGGTACCTAAGGTATCCGATGCAGCCCATATCCAGGCAATCGTAGAAATATTGGACGAGGTTGAGGGGGAACGTGGCCTTGAAAACGGCCACACAAAAATTTTTGCCATGATCGAAACCACGGCCGCCTATTTCAACGCCACCGAAATCGCGATGGCAAATGACCGGGTGGTGGCGATGAATTTGGGTTCCGAGGATTTTGCTCTTTCCGCAGGCATGCTGCCCGAGGGCGAAGGCCTGTTTCAGCCAACCTTGCACATCATGTTCGCGGCGCGTGCAGCGGGTATCTTACCCCTGGGCTTTATCGGCAGCGTGGCCGAGTACCGGGATCGAGACAAGTTCCGCGCTCGTATCCAGCAAGCCGCACGCTTGGGGTTTTTAGGCTCCGCCTGTATACACCCCCTGCAGGTGGATATTCTGAACGAGGAATTCACGCCCAGCGAGGAGGCCGTGGGGCAATCCCGGGCCATTATCGCGGCCTATGGTACGGCCAAGGCCGAGGGGCGCGGCTCCGTCGAATATGAGGGCAAAATGATCGACGAGCCGATTATTCGGCGCGCCGAACAAGTCCTGGCGCGAGTGGAATTAATAGACGCGCGCGCTTCTTAGAGCGGTGGGTCGCAAAGCGGGCGATCTTAAAAAATTGGCAACCACAAAAATCTAATATATCAGGCTCGTCATATTGTGGACCAAGCATGCAAGACGCCATCTATTCTTCGCTAAAAGCGCCGCACTGTCATGATGGCATAGACGCCATGCGTTCCGGTGATGTCCCGGCACCGGTGCATTTGTGTATCAAACAAACTAACGTTTGCATTCATAATAGTTACCTTTGCACCTACCGCACGGACGATGTCTCTCGTGGCGAGGAAATGGTAATGCGGGACTATATTCCTAAGGAGACGATGGCCGAAATTATCGATAATTTACTAGTTATGGACGTAAAAGCGGAAACATTTTCCGGCGACGGCAAACCATTCTCATATACCTTTTTTTACCGAGACGGCAAACCGCCTCGCCAAAGGTGGCAGGCGTATCCAACGCCAAAATTTTACCCTATACCATTGCCAACACCGGGGCCGAGAACAATCTCTATCACGACTAATTCACAGGTTTGGTACGGGCGCAAATTGCCAACGCCAAAGCGCTGAACGAAAATTTTTTCCTGGTGGTGGATCACCATCACAGAACCAAAATTAACTTTTAAAGCAATACGGGCGGTGCGCCTTCGCCCGGATGCAGACAGTGATTGGGGCTGACTGCAAGGTCTCTACCTGACAAGACAAGGCCTATACGGAGACCGGCACCCCAGACGATATATCCAGCCGAATTGTTCGCGAATTCAGGTATTCAGAAGAAAAACGATTTCAGCTTGCGGCTATAAATCGGGCGCAAAATTGTCAGCGCCATTGCGTAGCGGACGACTAAAAACGCCTGTTGATAGACTATCTTTCTCTGGCACCAGATCACTCAGCGTTTATCTGCGCCTATTTAAACATGCCCTCGGTATGGGCCACCACAGGTTGGTAAACCCCAAGGTGGTAGTTATGGCAGGTTAGACAGCTGTCCCCGGCCTTGGCGGCGTTATGGCATTCGGCGCACACCGCCCTGGGTAGGGGTGCGAAATTCGCGTTGAAGGTGGCGGGGTCCCGGTCCTTAAAACCGCGGGCATAGTCGGCCTCAGGGTCCCGTTTGTGACAAGTCATGCAGCCCCGCTTATCCACCAGGCTGAAATGGGCAGCGTGGGAAAAGCGCACGGGTTTTTTTAAGCCGTCCTCTGGCTTGTACGCTAGCCAGTTGACCTTTTGGCGGCCATCCACCTGTTGATCCACGGAATGACACTTACCGCACAACCCCGGCGCCTTGCCCGCAATCAGGCCCTCGAAAACCTGGCGCCTTTCCGCTAGCCGCTGACCCGATGCTCCCGTCAGATCCAGCCAGGCGCGGATAAAACCATCAGCGTGCCCGGTGGGCCGATAGCGCAGGACGTAATCATCACGGTACCAGCCACCGGAAATATGCCAATCTTCCCCGCTGGCCGCCTCGATGCTCGATGCTACTGTGACCTTACCGACCCCGCCGTATGTGCCTTTGTCGTCATCATCGTCGTTACCGGTGGCAATTTCATCGTCGTCATCATCATTGCCCGTGCCAATTTCATCATCATCATCATTATCTTCATTGTCGCCGTCTTCTTCGACCGTATCTATTTCATCGTCGTCATCATCCTTGCCGGTATTGATTTCGTCTTCGTTGTTGTCTTCGTTCGCCACATCGCTTTCCGTAGTCTCCGTCCCCGCGGCGTTAGGTGTCTGGGGTGAAGGTATCTGTACCTTTTCGCCACCCCGCCAGCGGGGAATTTCAGCGCCCAACGCGGGAAACCAGTCCTTTTGTGCCGCGGCAATGGTGTCCAATGGCAGCAATGCCGTCAGCTCTGATTTTTCCAACGCGGACAAGGGACGCCCCAGAACGCCTTGTAAACGCCCGTGCAGGGCTGCCACACCTTTACCGCGAAGATCGAAAAGCAACGATTTCACACCCCAGGCCAAGGTCTCGACCGCCGCCAAATGTTCAGCGTTCGCCTCAGTGAGATCCATTGGATCATCGATCTCCGCGAACACAACACGCGCCGCGCGGTAGTTCGGGTCGGCGGACAGCAGCAGGTTCATAAATGGCGGCATTTCACCATCGGCAAATTCTGGCCATTCGCCAATGGCCGCACCCCTCTCGCGCAAGGTGTCGACATCCAGGCCCGGCACGGCAAGCACGGCCATGCCCTTGGCGCTGGCGCGTCCGCCACCCGCCACCTGGTCGCCATGACAGGCGCCACAACTGGCTTCAAACGGTTTCACCTCCATTAGGCGACCGTCGCCACCAGCGATATGGCAATCATGGCATTCGCCCGGCGCCAATTTGGACATTTTGACATCACGGAAATGCTTGTCGATGTGGCTGGTGTGATCGAATTGCAATTGCGTCCGCCGCTGGTAGGGGTATCGCTCAAAATCCGGATGGCCGGAGGCAAGACTGTTGAACTGTACTTGGTGGCAAGTAGTGCAGCGGTCATCGGACAGGCTTGTTAAATCAGCTTCCGCGCCCCGGTGTTCGCTATGACAGGTCATGCACGGTAGCGGTGCCTTGGTCCCTTCCAACTTGGGGAACGCCAGATTGGCCAATTGCACCCCAACACTATGCCCAGGGGCGGTTGCAGGCGCTACAGTCTTGCTCAAAGCCTGAAGATCGGCCGTCGGCAGGCTGTGTGGCAGCAGGCCGCGCGCACCCATTTTGTGACACGTAATACAGGGTTTGCTGTCGTCAACGGCCACGTCATCCGACCAGGCCGCGCGCCACCACCCCACCAATCCTTCATGGAACGCGGTGTGGCAGGTCGCACAATTCGTCAACTCCGCATGTTGAAAAGATAATTCACCAGGATTGATAAAATCTGTGCGATAGCCACTGGCCAGCACGAAGATCATCAAACCGGCAACCATCGCCAATACCCAGCGTATGACGATGCCGCGCCGGGCGCGCCAACTGCGGACGGGTCGACAGAGCGGAATTTGCCGACAACACATACCGTTCGCCAAGGGGCCATCAGAGCAGGATCCACCGGAAAATTCAGAACGGGTGCAGTTCCAACGGTCGCCAATTCGTGCGGGACTGCATTCAAATCCACCCCGGCAATGACCGCCGTCATCCGGACCATTTTGGCAGGGACAGCCCTTTGCTGCATGGCCGCACACCCACTTTTGACCCGGCCGAATATAGGGGCTGTCGCGATAGCCAAGCGGTTGCAAAGGTTCCGACATCAGCGCGCGCCGCCAAAGGAATAGACTAATACCAAATGCAGCAGTGCTAGTAAGATTAGGCTGTACGTGGCGGGCAAGTGCACGAACAACCAAGCCTTCAACATACTTTGTATGGCGTAGGCATAATCGAGTTCATCCTTGCGGTCGACCAACACACGCAGCTTTTCCGCATAGCCCAATTCTTGATCGTTGAGATATCGGGTCATATTCTGTAATTCGGTGGCTAACGCGATCGAGGCACCACGGGAACCCCGCAAGTGCATTCGCAAATTCCGGGGCGCCGCGAAATAGGAAGCGAGTCTGCTGCCATAAAAATCAGGCACCGACGATGAACCGGTTTCCACCGCGGATTCGAGTACCAGCGCTTCAGCCTGGGCACGCAGTTGAGAAATTATTTGGGGTATTCGTTCCAGCACGACCTCTTCGCTACGCCGGGTCAACATGCGGGCATATATCCGAGAGATATAAAGCCCGATTATGCCACTGCTGGCGACCGAGACAAAAAACAAAGCCAGTATTTGTTCCAGAATCCCGTTTGGCAGGCTCCATTCAATGTGCAGGGCGAATACCAGCACCGCCAATAAACCCAGATAGATATGCCACTGAAGCCAGGACGCAGCGGTACCAAGGGGCACCATCGATAATTTTTTTCGACCGTTGTAAAGCGTGAGGACTAAGACGACCGCTAGTAATAACCATCCAGTCAGAAAAGCCGGCTGGTAAAGGGCGACATCATAGGCCGTGCACCAGGCCACCAATCCAGCACCCGCAAGCAGCGTGACGAACCCGTTTCGCCACCTGCGTTTGGCAAAAGTCATCAGCGGTTCAACCACTTTCCAAGGTCGGTCAAATCCTGCATGTCGACGCGCTTCAAGGCATCATGAGGACAGGCGCGCTCACAGGCCGGGCCACCAGGTTGATCCAGGCAAAGATCGCATTTGGACGCCTTGACGATGGGAGCGTTGGTTACCGTGTCGCGGATAAAGACGCCATTTCCATCGCGCACCTCAACCATGCGGATATTATCGTAGGGACAGGAATTGGCACAGGTGCGACAGCCGATACAGGTCGTATCGTTGATCACCACCTCACCACCCGGCGAAGACCTGTGAATGGCGCCGGTTGGGCAGCCGATGAGACAAACTGGATCCATGCAATGCATGCA
>Ga0209403_10004226_pt1 | contig 15741 bp, 15 predicted proteins | sample ArcticOcean_MG_C_8_FD_187440 | JGI IMG/M metagenome (GOLD analysis project Ga0209403, IMG submission 187440) | Marine microbial communities from western Arctic Ocean - ArcticOcean_MG_CB11_86 (SPAdes) (version 2) | ecosystem: Environmental > Aquatic > Marine > Oceanic | place: Arctic Ocean... | reverse complement strand
TAACAACATATTATCAACTGATATTCCTAAAACTTCTTACATACCAGGAACAACATCAGCTATGATCAACACTATATTCCCTGAATTTATTGCAAAAAATTTACAAGAAGGATTGCGCCAAATAGGCAAGCAAATGAAGGGTTATTTTACCAATGAAGCAGTGGTACATGCTCCTGAAAGCAGAACCTCTTCTCCTGTGCGTATTCCTAGAGATAGTGTGACATTAGAACACTCACAAATAAAAGGTTTATATCCTTGCGGTGAAGGGGCTGGTTATGCAGGTGGAATTATCTCTGCTGCCATTGATGGCGAGAAATGTGCAAAAATGTGTTAAGTCTGGTAAATGTGACTGAGAGAATAACGATAGGGTGTAAGTATAATCGTAGATGCCCAAAATGTAATGAGCCGATGAGTCAGGATAAAACAGCAGTTAAACTTTCAAAATTTGGAATGAAAGCGATGAAATATGTAGAGCAGCATTTCAGTGGCTGAATCAAAAATAATAACTCTCTCTGAAGTGGGTGATGTTTTATTAGAACGCAGCTATCGTGCCAAGCATATTATCATTTCTGTTAAGTCATCTTCGAAAATAAGAGTAGCTGTGCCAGTAGGTATAGATTTTGAAAAAGCACATAAATTTGCAGAACAAAAAGAGTATTGGATAGAAAAGCAACTAGCAAAATTTTCTAATTCAACGGCAATTCCTATTTTAGATACTTTCGCCTGTGAAGATTTAGTTGCTCACAAAAAGTATCTAACCAAAAGAGTTGATGATTTAGCTAAACAGCATGGTTTTAAGTATAATAAATTAAGATTCAAGGTGATGAAAACCAGATGGGGGAGTTGTACTGCAAAAAATAACATTAGCCTAAATATTTTAATGGTTCAGACTTCTAAAAAGTTACAAGATTATATCATTTTACATGAATTAGCCCATACCCGTATTAAACATCATGGCAACAGCTTTTGGGTATTGATGGATAGAATTACGGGTGATGCTAAAGCAATTAATAAAGAACTAAAGGAAAAATACACTTTGTATAAATAAAGAAAAGTTGAGCCCCACATTCGTGGGTTTTTTGTTTGTGGACTTAGGTCAGTCTCATAACCCGATTGGTGGTTTTTTGGTTTTGGAATGATAGGTATATTTGGATATGACTAAAAGAAGTATAATGTATGGCTTGGCTTATGGTATAAGCATAGGAGTGGGAGTTGGAATAAGTTTTGGTGTTGCTCTTGAAAATATGGCTATTGGGATTTTGATTGGTTTAGGGTCTGGTGTTTCATTGGGTGTGGGTTGTTCATTATTATTAAGTAAACGTAAATCCTGCTAATCACAGAGATATAAGTTAGACTCATATTTTGTTTGATGTTATCAAGCCCCACATTCGTGGGCTTTTTTGTTTGTGAGATAAATCGACGCACATTCGCCATCCAACAATTTAAAATAGAAGAAGCTGCGTGAGGCTCATAACCTAATTATAATTATTTCTGACAATTAGAGATATAAATTATTGTGGAATAATTATTGTATAGTTAAAAATAATTATAAGGATATAAAAAAATGAAATCATTAATGATTATAAAATACGGAGATTTGAATACAAGCTTGAAAGTACAAGAAGTCTCTTTGTCAACTATTGGCCCAAATCAAATCCTTATTAAAAATTATGCTGCAAGTTTTAATCCATTAGACTATAAGATTGTTAGAGGTGACTTTAAGGCTATGAGAAAAATACAATTTCCTGGAGGAATTGGAAGAGACGTGAGTGGTGTCATTGAGGAAGTTGGAGAGAAAGTAAAAATGCTCAAAGTTGGAGATGAAGTATACTCAAGAATAGATGAGAATTTTGTAGGAACTATGGCAGAATATGTGATTTCAAATGCTGATGATGTGGCACTTATTCCCTCAAACCTCAATCATGAAGAAGCCGCCAGCATTCCCTTGGCGGGTCTTACTTCATATCAGGCTCTTATTGATGTTGCAAATCTCTCACCTGGAGAGAATATTTTAATTCATGCCGGGGCTGGTGGTGTTGGAACCATTGCTATTCAACTTGCTAAGCACTTAGGGGCGAATGTTACTACCACTACCAGTACTAAAAACATTGGGTTGGTGAAAGACTTGGGCGCAGCCAATGTTATTGATTATACAAAACAAAGCTATCTTGATGAATGTGCTAATTTTGATGTGGTATTTGATACCTTGGGAGGTAAGTATACCCTTGACTCCTTTAAAGTGTTAAAAGCTGGTGGACGAGTTGTCTCTATTTCAGGAACCCTTGACAGCGTTACAACAAAACAACTTGGCCTAAACAAGATTGTACGTTTTATATTAGCACTTAAAGCAAAAAAAGTCACCAAGGCGGCTTCAAAAATGGGAGCTATATATAGGTTTCTATTAATGTCACCGAATGGTGGACAGTTGAAAGAATTGGCAAAATTATATGAGTTAGGCTCAATCAAACCAGTCATAGACAAAACTTATAATTTTGATGACAGCATCAAAGCACTTGAGTATCTGTCCAAAGGTCGAGCTAGAGGCAAGGTTGTTGTTAAAATCAGAGAATGAATTTGAACATAGTCAAAGTCAAAATTAGGTATAAGGTCGAAAGCTTTTATTTATCCTTTTCTTCATGGATTCGTTTTTTTGATGCAGTCCAAGAGCAGATTAAGCATTCTTGAAGGTTATGATTTCGAGCAGGACAATATTCACGTCCAAAGAAGATTATTTGCAAATGACGTTTGTTCCAGGTTTCTTTTACCCAAAGTATTTTGAGATTTTTCTCAGTCATATCAACATTTTTAGATTTTGACAGTCCCCATCTTGCAGCAAGTCTATGAATGTGAGTGTCTACAGGAAATGCAGGGATTCCATACCATTGAGACATTACTACGCTAGCAGTTTTATGACCTACTCCTGCCAGGCTCTCAAGATATTTCCAATCTGCACGAAGGCCACCGCCATCTATCAATTGCTGAGCCATTTTTTTAAGATTCTTTGCTTTGGTTGGAGCTAATCCAATTTCTCGGATTAAATTTTTTATAGTTTCAATTCCAAGAGTAGCCATTACTTCAGGTGTGTTTGCTTGTTTAAACAAGGCGGGTGTCACTTTATTAACCATTTTATCAGTTGTTTGCGCAGATAGCATTACTGCAACAAGTAATGTATATGCACTAGAGTGCTCAAGTGGAATGGGAGGATCAGGGTAGAGGCGGTCTAAAATAATTCCAATTTTTTCTGCTTTTTTACTACGATTCATTAATCTAACTCTATATGATAATTATTTTACACTACTTGAATTTGTTGTTTTAATCTCTGCAAATGTAAAATCTTTAAATGAAGAAACTTTTTCAAATGATGGAACATGTAATATTACTCCATCATGGGCCAGAATAATAGATAGAATTAATTAAGTGATTCTTCTAAAAAAGTAAGAGTTCGTTTTAAAGCTAGGTCAGAAGCTATTTTATCAAAGTTTGGGTTATCACTAGGGCGACTAGCAAATCCATGAGTTGTATTTGGGTAAATATAGATTTTGTGTTTACCCTTTTGGGTTTTTAATACGGCTTCAAATTCTTTAACATTGTCTAGTGATATTCCTCGATCTTCTTTTGCAAAATGACCAATAATATTTGCACGCATTTTTTTGAAGTCATCTTTTGGATTGAAACGACCATAGTAGATTACAGAGGCTTTCACGCCAAGATTATTTTTGGCTACTTGATAAGACCAACCGCCACCAAAGCACCACCCTATTGATGCTAATTTTTGGGAATTTACTCGAGGTTGTTTTTTTAGATAATCTAAAGCCCCATTTAGATTAGTAAATGCATTATCCATATTTTTACGAACATCTCCAGCTAATTTTCTGGCTTCAGCTGCTTTAGTTGTACTTTTACCATTATAAAGGTCAACAGCAAGAGCTGCATAGCCTTGTGAGGCAAAATAATCAGCTTTTTCTCTTATATCATTATTCAAACCCCACCATTCATGAATAAGGATAATTCCTGGAGCCGTTTGACTTTTATCTTTAGGCATAGAAAGGTAGCCTTCTATTTTATTATTACCATCGTTAAAATAAGTTACCGTCTGAGCCCAATTTGGAATTAGTAAAAGGTAATATAAAATAAGAAATTTTTTCATGAAATTAAATTTAGGTAGGTATTTTGTGAGACCTGTTGAATTAGTTCTATTTTCTTCTAGAGCGATTATTTTTTTGTCGATTTCGTCTTCTACTTTTTTGATTACCACCACTGCCACCACCACGCTTGCCACTACCTGTATCTTTTTCAATCTGAATTAAAATACCAGCAAATTTCTTACCTTTAAAACTTTGGATTAGTTTGCTTTCATATTCTTCTTCAATTTCAAAGAAAGAGAACGTTTTCATAATCTCAATATTTCCAATAACCGCATTGCTAGACCGTAAGGATTCATTAATTAAACCCATGAGACGTCCAGGGTTCATTTTACTTTGAAAACCTACATTTATATAAAAACCAGTAAGTGAAGCAAGATTGCGATCGTTACGGTCTGGGTTATCGCGTTTCTTTCTTTCTCTATTTTTTGAATCACTTGAGATATTTATATCGCGCGCATTCTTATAATAAGAGAGATATCGATTAAATTCTGTTGAAACAAAATGTTTAATTAACTCATCTCTTTCTAACCATTCAAGTTTTTTATAGATATCAGGCATGAATTGGGCTATTTGTTCCTCATCTACTTCTACATTTTCAACTTTGTCAATTAGGCTATAAAGGCGCGTTTTGCAGATATCCATGCCACTAGGAACATCTTCACGTGTAAATGAAATTCTTGTTCTTTTCTCAATTTCACGTATTTTGCGCATTTCACGTGTGTGCAGAATAGCGATAGAAATCCCTTTTTTACCAGCTCGACCAGTTCGCCCACTACGGTGAACATAAATTTCAAAATCATCAGGGAGGTTAAAATTGATAATGTGTGAAAGGTCATCTACATCCAGACCACGTGCAGCTACATCAGTTGCAACTAGAAGTTGTAACTGACGTTTACGAAAGCGGCCCATAACTTCATCCCGTTCTGCCTGTGACAGATCGCCATTGAGTGTATCAGCATTATAACCATCATGCATCAGTTTATTAGCTATTTCTTTTGTTTCTCGACGAGTCCTGCAAAATACAATACCATAAATATTAGGATTAATATCGGCGATACGTTTTATTACTTCATAGCGTTCCTTTGCATTAACCATATAATATTTATGCTGGACATTCTCAGCAGTAATATTCATCTGTGCTGCAGCAATTTTCTGAGGATTCTTCATATATGATTCAGTAATCGCAACCACTTTTTTTGACATAGTTGCTGAAAAAAGTAAGGTTTGTTTTTCTTTAGGAGTATGAGATAAAATCATTTCAAGATCTTCTTTGAAGCCCATTGTTAGCATTTCATCAGCTTCATCTAATATTATACGAGCAATACGACCAATATTAAGTTTTTTTCTTTTAATTAGATCTTTAGTTCTTCCTGGAGTACCGATAACAATATGGGCACCTTTATTTAATGATTTAATTTGCGTTTTTATATCACTTCCACCATAAACAGCTAATATATTAATACCATTTAGATACTTTGAATAATTAGCTATATCTTTTGCAATTTGAATACATAGTTCCCTTGTTGGACAAAGGACTAAAGTTTGTGTATCCTTATATTTTAAATCAGTTAAATGAATTGATGGAAGTCCAAAGGCTGCAGTTTTACCTGTTCCTGTTTGAGCAGTTGCAATTAGGTCAAGATTTGAAGTCATTAAATGGGGAATTGTTTTAGCTTGTATAGGAGTTGGAGTTTTAAATCCCATTTCAGCAATTGCTTTAAGAATATTTGAATCTAGTTTAGTTTCTTTAAAATTGTGCATTTATAAATTTTGTTGAATACGTAAAGTATAATTGAATTTGAGTCCATCAACTTACTTCTTTATTTTATAAATCTTACTTAGCTATTTATAAAAAATCTTGGTTTTAATAATCTAAGCTTGATTATTAAGAGAGAAATCATTGAACTAAATAATTAGAAAATTTTATTAATACATCTTGGTGGATATTTATTATATAAATTAATTTTAACGGTCGATATTATAGATATTATATCGACCTTAGTCATTTATTTGACTTGTCTCTGCAAATCTATGGTTAAATCATATTGAAATGGAGATAGAACAACTAAGTTCAAATGTTCATTAACAATTGTTTCCAAGGAATCCAATTCAATGAAACTAAAAGAACGTATATTGAATCGATTAAAACGGTCTCACCGACAAAATCAACTCAATGGCAACCCTTTGGATTTAGGTCGCCTCTCAGCTTGGCATAATCCTAATCGGATGAAAGAAAAATCCAAAGAAGATCAAATTTAATTTATAATTAAAGCCTCCGATAATTTTATCGGGGGCTTTTTTGTTTTTAATATGAGAGTTACATTTAATCATAATATTATTAAAGGTTAAATGAGTTATTTTAAAAAAATCTCCAAAAAACGTATCTTATTATCATTTATTCTTCTAATGCCTATTTTATTATTATCAATAATTATACTATTGATATCTAAAGGATATTTGGCTGTAGTCCCTAAATGGTAAAATAATTTCAAACATTTTTTATGAATAAAGTCTTATTAATTATTATAACCATTTCAATGATGGTAGTATCGGGTATCTTTTTGGGTAAGTTTTATCTTACTCAATTAGCAAATTCAGCAGACTACTATTTTCTTATTTTATGTTTAGTTTTTACAATAGTGGGCGTCGTTACTTGGTGGTTAACCTTTAAACGTTCTTAAGTCAAAAGGAGTAAAATATGAAAACGCGCATTCTTTTAACGATTTCCCTTATATTAATCAGCTGTGAATCCAAACAGAATGTAGAATACCTTCAAACTGATGAGCATGCTGCTCTTGGAAGGCCATTTTCTGAGGCAGTTCGAGTTGGAAATATGTTATATCTTTCTGGAAAGATCGGTAACATACCTGGTGAAGGGGTAGTCCCAGGTGGTATTGGTCCAGAAACACGTCAAACGATGTTAAATATTAAAGAAGTCCTTGAGCGTTATGGCTCATCTATAGATAATGTAATTAAATGCCTTTGTATGTTAGAAGATATCAATGACTGGGCAGATATGAGTAAAGAATATATAAAGTTCTTTCCCAATCATAAACCCGCACGGTCTGCTTTTGCTGGTAGTGGATTAGCAGCTGGAGCAAAAGTTGAGATTGAATGTATTGCAACTGTAGAATAAGGAGAAAATCATGAATAATAATTTAACTCGAAGAGATTGGTTAAATAGAAGCGCTACTGTTTTAAGTGGCTCATTTATAAGTGCAATGGCTGGATTTAACCCGCTTTTAAGTAGTCCAACAGTAACTCCATCAAATTTTCCAACTCGTATGATGTTCAATGAGAATCCTTACGGTCCATCACAAGTAGCAAGAAGAGCTATGCGAAAAGCTTTTTCTGAATCAAACTTATACTCGATGCGTTATGCCAAAGCAGAGTTTAAAACCCTTATGGCAAAATTAAATGGAGTGACGCCAGATCATATTGCAGTTGGCTTTGGTTCCGGAGAAATCCTTAAAAAAGCAGCACTAATGAATGGAATTGATAAAGGTGAATTGGTTTCTCCCGCACTTACATTTGAGACCATTAATCGTTTTGCTAAAACAATGAAATCTAATGTAAAACGTATACCAATGAATAAGAAGATTGGTATTGATCTAGATCGAACTGCTGAAAGTATCAGTCAACGCACGAAACTTATTTATCTTTGTAATCCGAATAATCCAACAGGATCAATCATGGAAACGGATCAATTAGAGTCTTTTTGCAAGACCATGTCAAAAAAATCCATTATTTTTGTTGATGAAGCCTACCATGAATATGTCACTCACCCAAATTATCGGTCTATGATTAATTTAGTTAAAAAAGGTCATAATATCCTTGTTTCAAGAACAGCTTCTAAAGTACATGGACTTGCAGGCTTAAGAGTAGGCTTTGCAGTAACTACTCCTGAAATTGCAAAACGACTAGAATCTTATCTTACTGATTCATTGAATATTATTGGCTTACGTGGAGCAATTGCATCTTATCAAGATAAAAGATTCCAAGCTCATAGCGTTGAGCAGAATAATAGAGCAAAAAAGATTATCACGGATCATTTGGATAATAAAGGAGTGGAGTATTTAGACTCACAATCTAATTTTATTTTTATTAAAACTGGAATGGATATAACAGAATTCCAGCCGTTAATGGAAAAAAATGGAGTCATAGTGGGTCGTCCATTTCCACCTTATAATAAATGGTGTCGATTGAGTATGGCTAAACCAGAGGAAATGGAAATGTTTAACACAGGAATGGATAGGGTACTAGGATGAGAATATTACTTTTTATATTTGTTTTTGCTTCGCTTGCTGGGCAAAGTGATTATAAGTATAATGAATTACAAGATTTATTTATTGAATGGCGAAAATTTGAAAATCCGCCTTTATTAAATGGAGCACCAGATTATACAAAAAAACAATTTAAAAAAAGAAGAAGTGCTTTTAATAAACTTCAAAAAAAGCTAGATAATATTGATACGACAAATTGGTCAAAGTCTATGCAAGTAGATTGGCAGGTTATTGAAGCAGAAATGAATGGTTATGATTTTAATAATCGAGTGCTTAAATCATGGGTACGCGATCCTGCTTTTTATCAAACTATTTGGATGGCTCAAAGTGATGTCCCAGCGCATGAAGGTCCTGTAAATCATGCTTTATTAGAATATTGGCAATACACCTTCCCTTTAAAAGAAAATAGTAATCAAAAACTTTATCGTGAATTAGCACTTATTCCTGCATTTTTAGAACAGGCAAAACAAAACCTTACAGGTAATGCAAGAGACCTTTGGGTTGCAGGTATTAATAATTTACGTGATCAAACAAAAGATCTTGAGACTCTTGAAATAACTCTAAATAAATATCAAGATCAAAAGAAAGATAAAAACATTTTCGAAGCTTTAGAAAATGCGAAAGTGGCTAATAATAAATTTATTAATTGGTTGGAGTCAGAAGCACCTAAAAAAAGTGGACCATCTGGAATAGGAAAAGAAAACTATTCTTGGTATCAAAAAAACGTGCATCGAGTGCCTTTAACATGGGAAGAAGAAGTGCAATTACTTCAGAGAGAACTTGATAGAGCATGGTCATCGTTAAAGCTAGAAGAAGAGAGAAATAAAAAATTACCACTAATGAAATCTGCTGATACACCTGAGGAATTTGCTGAATTAACAGATAATGCAGTAAAGAAAATGATGAGGTTTTTATCCGATAATGACATCATGTATATCAAAGATAACATGGAGCCTGCTTTAAGAGAACATATGGGAGAATTCATTCCTAAAGATGATAGGAATTTCTTCTCAATCGGTCTTCATTATGATCCTTTGCCACTTTATTCTCATTTTTATCACTGGTTTGACTTAGCTGAGGAGCGTGATAATCCACATGAAAATCTAATACGACGTGGACCTCCACTTTATAATATGTATGATTCAAAAAATGAAGGAATTGCTACAGCAGTAGAAGAAATGTTTATGCATGCCGGACTTTATGAAGATAGTCCAAGGTCGAGAGAAATAGTTTGGATAATGTTAGCACAAAGAGCAGCCAGAGGGCTTGGGTCATTGTATGCGCACGCAAATATGATGACAATGGCAGAAGCCGGTCAAGTTCATGTTAAGTGGACTCCTAGAGGTTGGATGGAACGTGAACCACATTTACTTCAATTTGAGCAACATCTATATCTTAGACAGCCAGGCTATGGGACATGTTATATAACAGGTAAATACTTAATTGAGAATCTTATGGCAGAATATGCTGAAAAATTAGAAACAGAAAATAAGACATTTGCTCTTAAGGACTTTTTAAATGCATTTAATAATGCAGGAAATATTCCAGTAGAATTAATACGTCAAGAAATGGTAGAGGATTAAGATTGTGAAAAAAATATTAATATGTTTATCTGCGTTTTTAATTGGTCAGGAAGAATATGATGTAGACTGGGAGACAGTGGCTAAAATAAGAGAAGAAGGATTTCAGCACTCAGAAATATCAAACACGTTATCATATATGACTGATGTCTTGGGGGCAAGACTTACAAATTCTGAAGATATGAGGCGTGCTCAAGATTGGGCAGTCAAAGAAATGAAACGAATAGGCCTAACTAATATTGAGATCGAACCGTTTATGGATTATGGCTATAGTTGGGATAATCAATATTTTTCTATTCATATGATTGAGCCTGATTATCAAACAATGGTTGGTTACCCAATTGCTCACACACCAGGAATCAATGGTCGTCAAAAATTGACCGTTGTTCGTACTCAAATTAAAACCAAAGCTGATTTAGAAAAATATAGAGGTAAGCTACGCGGTAAAGCTATTTTAGCTACACCTCCTCCTAAGATAGATCAAGAACGATATCGCAATGGTACACCTCGCTATACTGATGAGCAGCTGAAAGAAATATCAGAGAAACCTTTTCCAAAAGCACCAAGAGGGCCCAGACCACCTGTAAATCCTGATCTAGTTTCTTCAGAAGAAAGAAATACTTTCTTTAAAAATGAAGGAGTCTCAGTTATTCTAGAATCTAAAAGTGGGTGGATTGCTGCTGTTAGAGGCTTTGCTCGTCCTGGAGCCAAAAAAGATAAGTGGGATAGAAAAGTGACTGTTGAGCATCTACCGATTGTAGCGATAACTCCAGAACATTATAATAGGATGATTAGAATAGTTGATAGAGATATTCAAGTTAAAATAGAAGTTGAAATTAAAACTAAGATCGGAAAAAATCGTAGAAAAGCACGAAATGTTTTAGGTGAAATAGTTGGGAGTGATAAAAAAGATGAAATTGTAATGTTAGGTGCTCATTTTGATACTTGGCATGCAAGTCCAAATGCATCCGATAATACTTCAGGTGTTGCAGTCATGTTAGAAGCAATGCGTATTCTTAAAGCAGTAAATATTCAACCAAGAAGAACAATTAGAATTGCCCTTTGGTCTGGTGAAGAACAAGGGTTGCATGGTTCTAGAGAATATGTTAATAAACATTTTGGTAACCCTAATGATCCAGAGGTTGGTCAAAAAGATGGTTATGAAAACTTTTCAGCTTATTTTAACCAAGATTATGGTCCTGGTCAGTATAGAGGTATCTATCTTCAAGATAATGAACATGTAAGAAAAGCTTTCACATCTTGGATGAAGCCATTTGATGATCTGGGCATGACCACGATTGGGTCTCAAAGTGTTGGTAGCACTGATCATATTCCATTTGATAGAGCGGGGTTACCTGCCTTTCAGTTTTTGCAAGATCGTGTTGGGGGAACTGGCGGGCATACTAACTTAGATTTTTATGATACAATACCTATTGAAGATATCAAAAAGAATGCGGTCATTGTTGCCTCTTTTATTTATCATACAGCTATGTTAGATGAACCTTTGCCAAGGAAATTAAAGTTAAATGTTAATAGGAGGATAAAATGATAAAGTTATTTTTATCAATTATAATGAGTTCTATGGTATTAATTGCTAATGATGATTGGTCAAGTAATAAAAAAGCTATTGATGCTTCAGTTAAAAAACATGAGAAAGAGCTTATAAAGATCAGTGATGCGATTTGGCACAATGCTGAATTGGCTCTTGAAGAATATAAATCATCAAAAATATTGTCAGACTATGCAGAGAAGAATGGTTTTAGTCTTGAGCGCGGGGTTGCAGGGATGCCTACTGCCTTTATAGCTACCTATGGCTCTGGCCGTCCTAGAATAGGTATACTTGGTGAATTTGATGCTAATGCAGGTATTTCTCAGAAAGCGCAATCTAAGAAGGAAGCATTAATCGAAGGCAAACCAGGCCATGGATGCGGTCATAACCTTTTTGGCACAGGTAGTTTAGGTGCAGCTATTGCTGTAAAAGAATTAATTGAAAAAGGTAAAATAAAAGGCACGGTTGTTTTCTATGGTACGCCTGCTGAAGAAACAATTTTTGGAAAAGTATGGTTTGCAAGAGCTGGCTTATTTAATGACCTAGATGTTTGTGTAGATTGGCATCCCGGTGATGATTTGGAAGCAGCAACACAGAGTAGTAAGGCACTTATTGACTTTAGAGTTAAGTTTTCTGGAAAAACAGCTCATGCTTCTGCCGATCCATATAATGGCTTTAGCGCTGTAGATGGAATGGAGCTATTTACGACTGGGATCAATTACTACAGGGAGCATATTAAACCAACCGCTCGTATACACTATCAAATTGAAAAAGCTGGCGATGTTGTTAATGTGGTCCCTGATAAAGCTCAGATATGGGTTAGAGTAAGAGAAAATGATAGAGTGAGTTTAAATGTTGTTTACGAGCGAGTTAAAAAAATGGCCGCAGCTGGAGCTCTGATGGCTGAGGTCGAACATGAAATTCAACTAATCTCAGGTATATATGAAATTTTGCCCAATCGTCGTGGAGCAGCTGCTATTCAAGCTAATTTTGAAATGCTTGGCCCAATTAAATACACCAAAAAAGAAATGGCATATGCTAAGGAAATTCAAAGAGCTACTGGTAAGCCAGAAGTTGGAATGGATGGAGCAATTCATCCTTTAAAAGAAACGATGCCTGCGCAGGGTGGTTCTACAGATGTGGGCGATGTGAGTCAATTAGTTCCTGTAGTGAGATTATCAACTCCTGCAGCACCTAAAGATGCACCATGGCATTCATGGGCCGTAGTGGCTTGTACAGGTATGTCGATTGGTCATAAAGGAATGATTCACGCTACAAAAGCTTTGGGAATGACAATGGTTGATCTTTTTGAAAATCCTCAATTAGTAAAAGAAGTCAAAGCAGAATTCAAAGAAAGAAAAGGTTCTAGTAAATACAAAGCAATAATTCCTTCAGGGCCACCACCAGTACCACAAAAATAAACAATCAAATAAAGTATTTATCTCAATTATGAATTTAAGTTTTGTTCAAATATTTTGGATTGTACTTATTATTATTTCAATAATAAGTATAAGGCGCATTGTAATTGAAAAAGGGTGGAAAATAAAAAATTTTATTAGAGTTGAAGATGTAGATCAAAAAGATTAAAAACAATGAGTCTCATTTTTATTAAAATTTTTGTTTTATTAAAATTTTGTTATATATTTTGATACCTCGTTGCTAGTAAGTCACTTAAAAAGAGCAGTTTACAATTTTATTTAGAAGATTAAGCTAAATAGCAACAAACTATTTACTTTATACTAAATTTTCTTTTCATTTTTTAAAATGACTAGTTATTTGTGAGCAATAATATTCGTCAAAATAATGGAGTAAAAATGAAAAAGAATCATTTAATTATATGGTTACTATGTAGCGTAGTCCTATTTGCGCAATATAATCCAGATAATCACGTAGTCACCACATCAATGTATTATTTAAAAGTGAATGAAGATGGATCTGCAGATGAGTTAAATAAATTGATGGAAGATGAATTTAAAAAAATGAATCGCGTAGATAAACAGTTAGTTAGCTTAATGGTATTAGGCCATTCTATAACCGGTTCCTGGAATGAAATAGTTCAAGTTGCAGAGTGGAAATCAATCGCAGATGCAGATAAAAGTACCGTTGATACTGGATTATTGCGGAAGAAGGCAAGGCCCAATGATAAAAAGCGTAAAGCTTTTTATGAAAAATATGGTAAATACTGGTCATCAAAGCATAAAGATATAGGAATGGATGAACTTGTAATAAACAGAGTAAAACGAAATAAAAAAAGAATGGATGAAAATACAATTGTTACAGTTCAAGAATTCTATATGAAACCTATGAGTCAAGTTGAAGGTGGAACTGTAAAAGAGCGTGAAGCTCTTTTTGATGAATATCATAATAAGGTAATAATGAAAAATGATAAAATTTTAAGTAGAAAAGAACTAAGGCATTATTGGTCAGGTTCACTTGGTGGAGGTACAAACCCCTTTGTCATTATGACAGAATTTGCAAATATTGATGACATGATTAACAGAACTTCTGATGGAAGAAAGACAAGTCAGAAAGCATGGCCAGACGACGATGATCGTTCAGCTTTCTTTGAAAAAAGAAATAAATATTTAGTACCCGGACATAAGGATATAGCTATCCATAGTAACATGGTAAAACTTAATAAAAATAAAAAATAAACTATTAGTTGAGGCTGTCTTTTCCTTTTTTAAAGGATCTTATCCTTTTAGCCTCCTCTTCTGATGGCCTCAGCACTATTAATTAATAAATTTTAAGGACATTAAAATGAAAAAAATATTAGCATTACTTACAATCTTTATAGTTGGTTGTAGTACATCAACATCCGATGGTAAATACATTCAATGGATGGGTGATAATGAAATTGCAAATAACTATGTACGTAAAGGTATGTTTCATTGGTATAATGTTGAATGGGAAAAAGCATATTCATTTTTCTCGGGAGCACTAGAAGAAGACCCAACTCTTTTTGCTCCTCATGTAGTTCTTTCATGGTTATCAGATGGTGAAGCAAAGAAAATACATAAAGAAAAAGCGAAGCAATTAGTCAAAGGTAAAAATGAAAATTCTCAATTATTTGTATCTATCTTAGATCTCGAAGGACCGGATAATGCAATTAAAAGAAATGAGCTTTGGTCAAAAATGCATGATATTGAACCTGATGGAGGTTTTATTAATCATATGTATGCTTGGACAATACAAGATAGAAAAGAGCGTATAAATGAATTTGAGAATTTTCTTCAGCAAGAGAAAGAAGATGGAGATACGTACTTTCATATCCTTAATGCACTTGGATATGCATATTACAATATAGACGATAAAGAAAAAGCTAAATATTATCTTGATGAATATGCTCGTGTTTATCCGAATGGCTACAACCCTCATGATTCAATGGGTGAATTTTTTTATAATGAAAAAGATTATGAAACAGCACTAGTTCATTATAAGAAAGCATTGGATCAATATCCAATGGCTAACTCTGCAATTAATAAAGTTAAAGAGTTAAAAGAAAAACTAGGTAATAAAATATCAAATAATGAACCATCTGGATCACATACTTCAGAAAATTGGCAAGTTTGGGCTTATTCGACAGCTGCACCAGCATATATTGCCGAAAATGCTACAGTATTAAACGCGAGTATGGAACCCTTAAGAGTTGGAACGAATGGATGGACTTGTTTAGCCGCAAATCCAAGAGGAATGTCTGACTCTGAAAATGGCTGGAAAGATGCTCACGAGGCTATGCCAGTTTGCGCTGATGGAGAATCTATGAAATGGATGCAGGCGTACATGGGTGGAACTATACCTAAACTTGATGGCGATGGATTTATGTGGATGCTCCATGGTGATATGGGTGAAGATAATTCAAAACCTATGGTTATGGCTAAAGGTGATGCTGATGACCCTAATGAATGGATTGAATCTGGCCCTCATTTAATGTTGATGCCAAAAGATCCAGCCACGATTGATAATCAGACCACTGATTTTAATTCAGGGGCGCCTTATGTTATGTGGGCAGGCTCACCTTATCGACATTTAATGATACCCGTAAATGGATATTATCAGTATCAGTCACAAAAATAATTAATAACCAAATATCAAGGAGATAATCATGTCTAAAAGAATATCAGGAATATTTATATCCTTATTTTTATGTGCTTCTATTTTTGCACAGGAAGATCCAATTGTTG
>Ga0209403_10004217_pt1 | contig 15760 bp, 15 predicted proteins | sample ArcticOcean_MG_C_8_FD_187440 | JGI IMG/M metagenome (GOLD analysis project Ga0209403, IMG submission 187440) | Marine microbial communities from western Arctic Ocean - ArcticOcean_MG_CB11_86 (SPAdes) (version 2) | ecosystem: Environmental > Aquatic > Marine > Oceanic | place: Arctic Ocean... | reverse complement strand
TCCGCCAGCGGCCCGAGGAGGGCCAGGCTCTTCACTCGGGCCGGGCTGCTTGCCGCGATATGCTGGCAAACAATGGTACCCATGGAATGGCCGAGTAAATGAGCTGACTTAATGTCCAATTTGTCCATCAGCTTGGTGATGTCTTTGGCCAGTGTGGCGATGGAAATTTTTCCCTTGGCCGGCGAGCGGCCGGAGCCTTCCATATCGGGCCGAATAACATGGAACGAGCGAGACAATAGCGTTGCCTGGGGATACCAGGCATTGGAGGAGCCGCCGAGGCCATGCACCATAATCATGGCATCGCCTTCACCATGCTGTTCGACTTCAAGCTGTTTACTGTTGATATTCATCATTTCCCTGCATTCCCCTTCGAAAAAAATTTCGATCGCCGTTAAATCATCGTGTTTTCAAGAATCCCTAAACCCTCGATTTCAATCCTAACAACATCTCCCGGCACAAGAAAACGCGGCGGCTTGAAACCAATACCAACGCCGGCTGGCGTGCCGGTCGAGATGATGTCGCCGGGCTCCAGTGTAATGCCGGCGGAGATCGTTTCAATCAGCGTTGGGATATCAAAAATCAGATCGCGTGAATTCGCGTCCTGGCGCAATTCACCATTAACCCAACAGCGAATATCGAGATTCTCTGCGTCAACTTCATCTGCTGTACTGATCCAGGGCCCCATGGGGCACGTGTCGTCGAGTGATTTGCCGATGAACCATTGGCGATGCTTAAGCTGTAAGTCGCGCGCCGTCACATCGTTGGCGATGGTGTAGCCGAACACATGATCAAACGCGTTGGCCTTTGTAATGCCGCGCCCGCCCTTGCCGATAATAACAGCCAGCTCAGCTTCATAATCCATCTGCGAGCTTTGCTCGGCGTGGCACGGTACATTATCGCCCTGGGCGACGACGGTGGTCGGTGCCTTGGTGAAAATAATCGGATCGTCGGGCACATTGTCGCCGCGCTTGCTGGTCGCATCGAAGCCGCTTTTGGTGAACTCCTGCGCATGGGCAAAATAGTTTTTGCCAACGCAGAAAATATTCTTGCGCGGGGTCGGGATCGGCGCCAGCAACTTCACCTGATCCAAGGCGATGCCGTCGGCATCGCTCGCCAGATCCTTGGTGAGTTTTGCGTGGCGCTCAATCAGCGCAACCATGTCATGATTGTAGGCTGTTTCACTCTCGCCAAGCGCAAAGATTTTTCCGGTCTCGGGGTCAATGCGGCCGAGGCGCACAGCGCCGGCCATCTCAAAAGTGACAAGTTTCATAGGGCTACTTCTTATTTTGAAAAAAAAGATGCCTGATTTGGCTCCGGCGGATACATGCCTCGCGCGAAACCATCCGTCAACCATCTAGCTATTACCAGCGAGCAATTTCTCTGCCATGGCATCGGCAATATCGCTGGTCGGGCGGTTTGCGTGCTCGGCGCGTTTGAATATTTCCATGGCGACATCATAGATTTGCGCACAATGGTTCATGGCGGTTTTACGGTCGTAACCTCTTGGCCGTTCATAGGACAGATTGATCACGCTGCCGGCATTGATGACGTAGTCTGGCGCATAGAGAATGCCACGTGACGCTAGGGCTGCGCCGTCCTCCGGTCGCTCCAGCTGATTGTTGGCGGCGCCGGCGACAATCAGCGCTTTGAGCTGCGGGATGGTGCGTTGATTGATATCTGCGCCCAGCGCGCAGGGTGAAAAGACATTCACATCCTGGCTGTAAATATCGCCGCCGAGTGCGCTCTCGGCGCCGAAATCTGCTTTCACCCGGGCGACGGCATCGTGCTGGATGTCACTCACAATCAGATTGGCCCCGGCGTCGTGAAGGTATTTGCACAATTGATAACCGACATGGCCAATGCCCTGCACCGCAACACGGATGCCGGTTAGGTCATGGCGGCCGAGGCGGTGTTTGACCGCTGCTTTGAGGCCGCAAAAACGCCGTACGCAGTAACCGGCGAGGGGTCGCCACTGCTGCCCTCCTGGGCGGAGAACCCCATAACATGAGAGGTCTGGCTTTTGATGTGGTTCATATCATCAACCGTCGTGCCAACATCCTCCGCAACGATATAGCGGCCTTGCAGACTTTCGACAAAACGCCCGAACGCATGAAAGAGCGCCGTGCTCTTGTCATTTGCCGGGTCTCCGATAATGACGCTTTTGCCGCCGCCGGTTGAAAGCTGGGCCAGGGCGTTCTTGTAGCTCATGGCGTGCGACAGGCGGAGCACATCGGTGATCGCTTCACGCTCATCGTTATACGGCCACATGCGGCAGCCGCCGAGCGCCGGGCCAAGCTTGGTGCTGTGAATGGCGATGATGGCGCGCAAGCCGCTATCCCTATCGCTACAGAATAAAACTTGCTCATGTTGGTCATATGCCGGAGCGCTAAATACCGGGCCGAATTCGGAACTCTCGGATTCGCTCATTTTGTGTTCCTGGTTGCCTTTCTTGGAAACGGGCTGCTGCAATTTGATCAATTGGGTAATCGAGTGCGGCGTTCAAGTCTAACGTGGGCGAAAAATTATCAACAAATCGTGGTCAATATTGATGAGGTAAATCGCAATTTCATTAACATATGCTTAACGAAGTTGGTTTTAGAATACAGATTCACACCGGCTAGCCTTAAAGATAGCGGCAGCCACAGGGATTTGTTGCAAAGGAGATATTGAGACACGGAAAATACGAGTGAGGACTGAGAGAATGGTTCTGCGAATTGCCGAAATTACTGGCAGTTCAGACCCGTGCGAACTGCTGGGACGAGGTAGTCGCACCGGGAGTGAATAGGCCGGTACGCCAAATAAGGGCCGTAAGGCGCCGCGCAAAGAGGCCGGCGTTAGCCCGCTCGCTGAGCTCGAAATGGCGCTCGAAGGCCGAAAGACCTCACTTAACCGTCACCGCTTTCTCCTCCTGCTGCGATTTTTAGTGGTTAACCTGGTGGGCTTTGCCTTGCTTGGCGCGGCGTATTTTCAGGGCTGGGTTGATAAGGCTATCAACAGCGACAGCACAGGTATTGTTCTGCTCATATTCGGCCTGTTTATGGTCGGGCTGGTATTGTGTGGTTGGAAAATTTGGCGCGCCAGCCATGATTTGAATTTAATCAAAGCCTATGACCCGCTCAAACCGTCCCGGGTTAGCGGCTATTTAACCGCCATTCGCCTGCGCAGCGCCGAAAGCCGCTCGATCACGGCGGATCTACTTAAAATGAAGCTGTCGAGGCGCATCGGTGTGGTTCGCCATATTGCCAATACCTTGGCCCTACTCGGTCTGATCGGCACAGTTGTCGGCTTTATTATCGCACTTTCCGCCGTCGATGTGAATCTCGCGGCCGATGTGGATTCCGTTGGTCCGATGATTTCGACCCTGATCGGCGGCATGTCGGTTGCCCTCTATAAACGATGGCTGGCGCCGTTTTGAACATTTGACTGATGGTGAATTATTGCCTGTTGCTGGGCAGTACGGTCAACTTGATAACATCGGTGGTCGAACTGGGCGAGCGCTATGCTCGAGATTGATCCCCTCGAAGGCGATATGGGCGGCACGGTCTTTCGCGATGTCATCATTCTCGTCCTTGCCGGCTTTGTTGTTATCGTTTTGCTGCTGCTGCCGCATATCAATCCACCGGCGCAGGCGGCCAAGCAATCGATGGACCCGCCCGGTAATGTCATGGTCGAGATGCGCTGGCCGTTTGAATTGGATACCGATATTGATCTCTGGGTGCTGGCGCCGGGAGATTCGCCGGTTGGCTATTCACACAAGGATTGCAGCGCACTTAATTTGTTGCGCGATGACCGTGGCCACCTGCGCGATGCCAGCAATCTGAATTATGAGGTGAGCTACAGCCGCGGCGCGCCGGCCGGCTAATATGTCGTAAACCCTCACCTCTATAACAGCCGCAGTGATATTTTGGTACCGATCCCGGTGGATGTGGTGGTCAGCGTCAGGCGCTCGGCAAGTGCCGGGGCGCAGCAAATTGTCACCAGCACAGTGCTGCTGCGCCGGGTCGGTGAGGAAATAACCGTCTTCCGCTTCAAGCTCGACGATAACGGCCAACTTGTCGCGGATAGTGTCCACAAAATCTTTAAGCCGCTGCGTGTCGAGAAGGGCTAATGGACAATTTGACCTATCTATTCGCGTTCACGGTGATGCTGGTGGGGATGCTTCCAGCATCAGCATATGGGCGCCGCGAAAATTATGGATACGGGGCGCATCGGTCATCGCTACGGCTGGGCTGGTTGTTGTTGCCTATTTAGGCTTCTCAGACCTTCTCAATCGACCCAAGCGGGCGATCTCGAGCGTTGACGAGGCACAGGTACTAGCCTCATCCGCCAAAGAGGGCGAAGCAATTTTTATCTGGCTTGAGATAGAAGGCGTATCTGCGCCCTGGGCCTACCAATTACCGTGGAGCCGGGAGCTGGCGGTGCAGCTGCAAGAGGCTGCGGAAAACAACCGTGACAATGGCACCGGCGTGCGGGTGCGTTCACCATTTGATGGCGAGTTTATTGAAAACGAAGAGAACCCAACATTTTACTCACCGCCACGCCATCCCGCAGTTGCGAAGGTTGTCAGAGGCGTCAATCCGATGGTATTTGGCGATTTCCAATAACGGACTATATCTAACTACGTTAATCAATACAGATAGATACGGCAGTGTCATCGACCCCTTGACATGTGCCTCAAGCTCCTTATATTGCATTGCAACATCTTATTGCATTGCAACATATAATTTTTATAGGATTCAAATCATCATGACGACACAGAAGAAGAAGACCAACGGAAATGATTTCGCCAACGCCTGGAATTCCGCCAATTGGAATAACAGTGCTTGGACTAACAATGCCTCTTTCGACAAGCTGGCCGATGCCGGGCGTGAGAATATGGAAGCCATGACAGCGGCGACCAACATTGCGGCGCAAGGCATTGGTGCCGTCAATCAGGCTTGGCTTGCCTTTGCCAAATCCACTATTGAGCGTAACAGCGCCGTAGCGGAAGCCATTTTTACTTCCAAGGATCACGCCAGCGCAGTTGAGCTGCAGGCCGATTGGGCGCGCTTTTCCTTTGATAATTACGTCACCGAATCCGGTAAGATCTCGGAAATGGCGATCAAGACGGCCAATGACGCGATTGCGCCGATCCGTGCCCGTGTTGATGGTGCGGTCGAGAAATTCGCCGAAAGCGCTAGCTAACCCAAGTTCGCTAAATAGCTGATGATGAAGGCCCGCAATTTGCGGGCCTTCTTATTTTCGGCTTGAGGGCAGGGGATTGCTCAGCACAGCTTCCTCGCTGCTACTGTCAGACCCTGCTATCTCAACGCGCCCGTCAGAGACCGTCACCTGGCCGCGCGCAATGAGCTCTACGGCCAGCGGATAGAGGCGGTGTTCCTGCTTAAGGACGCGCTGAGCTAGGCTCTCTTCAGTGTCACCAGGTAGCACAGCAACCGCCGCCTGGGCGATTATCGGTCCGACATCGACGTCGATCCCAACATAATGCACCGTGCAGCCGACAATGCGCACCCCGGCCTCCAGCGCCCGTGCATGGGTATGCAGTCCCTTGAAGGCCGGCAGCAACGCTGGGTGAATATTGATCAATTTGTCTTCCCAGCGGGTAACGAACGGTGCGCCGAGCACCCGCATGAAGCCGGCAAGGCAGATCAAATCCACATCCGCTTTTTCTAAAGCGGCGCTTAGCGAATGATCGAAGTCGGCGCGCTCGGTAAAATCCTTGTGACGGATGGTTTGTATTCGAATACCGGCTTGGCGCGCTCGTTCCAGGCCGCCGGCATCCTCCTTGTTGGCGATCACCAGGGCGATGCGCGCCGGATAGTCCGGCGCGGCACAGGCGTCGATCAAGGCTTGCAGATTTGTACCACCGCCCGATATCAGGACGGCAAGTTGCATTTTCGCTGAGCCTTCGGTGCGGCTAGGTACGCTATCGTTCTCGCGCTTGCTCATGTTAATATGTATGACCTAATCCTGAGTTTGGCAGATATTCCCGGAGAGGGGCGTCGCTTGCGCAACATACTTTAAATCAGGGCATACTGGAATGATTGAGCCGCGCATTGTTCGCGCATTTACCGTTTTTGCCGTTCTGTTTGGTGTCATCGCCATGATTATGGCCATGAATCCGATAGCAGGGGCGCGGGCGGAATCAGTTTATACCGTGCGCGATATCGTGGTCGATTCCTCGGCCGCATCGTCGGCGGATGCGCGGGCGATCGCCCTCGCACAGGGCCAGCGTGCCGCGTTTGATCGGCTGCTGAGGCGCCTTGTTTTGAGCGAAGATTTGGTCCTGCTGCCGAATTTCGAAGATGGCATGATCGCCCAAGTTGTTGATGGGTATATAATTGATAAAGAGCGCTTGTCTTCAACGCGTTATAGGGCAGTTCTAATAGTTGATTTTAACAAAGGGCGAGTGCGTAAACTGCTCCGTCAGCGGCGCATTCGCTTTGCCGAAACAATCAGCAAAGACGTGTTGGTGGTGCCGGTCTATGATGATGGCGCGGGCGATGTGCTGTGGCAGGAACCGGGCGATTGGCGTACCGCCTGGCTGTCGCGCCCCGCGATTGAAGGTCTGGTACCGTTTATCCTGCCGTTGGGCGATGTCATGGATATGGGGGCGGTGAGTGTTGCAGAGGCACTGGCGCCGGTGCGCGAGCCACTGCTGGCTTTGGCTGAGCGTTATGGCTCTGAAGAGGTCGTTGTTGTTGCTGCGAGCCTTCAATTGCCCGCCGCAGAGCTGGAAGAACCAGCGCCCAGCGATTTGACCGCCGAGTTGGATGTGGCGGATGGTGTCAGTCAGGAAGCGGGAAATGCGGCAGAACAAGCCGCGCCCGCTGGCGATTTACCTACGGCCCGTCACGTGCGTGGGCCGGTAGAGGGCGCCATATTGCAATTAACCGTGCACCGCATCGGTGTGGCCGGAGAGCAGACCGTCAGGGAGTTGTTGCGCGGTTCGCCGGGCGAAAGCAAAGCGGATTTGCTGGGGCGCGCCGTCGGGCGGGTTGTGGCCCAGGTCGAGGGCAGCTGGAAACAGGCCAACATGCTGCGCTTCGGGCGGGAAAATAAGCTTCGCATCATCGTACCGCTCACGGGGTTATCGGATTGGGTTGAAATGCGCCGCCGATTGAGCGAATTAGCCGTTGTCGTTACGGTCGATTTGGCTGCATTGTCGCGCGATCAGGCCGAAGTTTTATTACATTATCTCGGCGAGACGGAGCAATTGATGTTGGGGTTGGAACAATCGGACCTCGCATTGGTCTTTCAAGCGCGCGGCTGGGTGTTGCAGACTGAAAACACCGGGGCGACGCAACAACAGGGCGGGAAGAACCTTTAATCATGCAGATGTCCATACGCACTTATGCCGGGATGTGGCTGGCGGTGCTCGCCTTCGTCATTATCATGCTGATCTTATTTCAAAGCATCCTGCTGCCGTTTGTTGCCGGCTTGGCGGTGGCCTATTTCCTTGATCCCGTCGCCGATCGGCTTGAGACATCCGGCCTTTCGCGCACTCTTGCCACCAGTATTATTACCGCCGCTTTCATTGTTCTGGTTGCTCTCTTCTTTGTCTTTGTCGCGCCGCTCTTGCAGGCGCAAATCGTCGATTTTCTCGGCAAATTGCCTGAATATTTCCAGTCGGCAAAAGGCTGGGTCGAGCCCATGATCGAGAGCTGGACGAGTAAGATAGAGCCGGATCAGTCGGAGCGGGCGGAAGCGGTTATCGAGCAATTTTCCCAGCGCGCGGTACAATTCATGCTCGGCATGCTCGGGAATGTGTGGGCCGGTGGCATGGCGCTGGTGAATATGGTCGCCCTATTGGTGATCACTCCAGTCGTTACCTTTTATCTCCTACGCGATTGGGATGCGATTATTGCGCGTCTGAATAAGTGGTTGCCCCGTGCCCAGGAAGAGACCATTCGTGAGCAGGCGCGCATCATGGACAGCACGCTCTCCGGCTTTGTTCGCGGTACCGGCATGGTGTGCCTCATTTTGGCGGTGTTTTATGCAGCAACGCTGAGTGCCGCCGGCTTACAATTTGGTTTGGCGATCGGATTGGCGGCGGGCCTGTTGTCTTTTGTGCCCTATCTCGGCTCGCTCGGCGGCCTGATTATTTGTGTTGGCCTGGCCTTTCTCCAGTTCGATGAATCATGGCGCGTCGCCGTCGTCGCCGGTATTTTTGTCTTTGGCCAATTGGCTGAAGGTATGATCCTCACGCCCAAACTGGTCGGTGATCGCATCCGCTTACATCCGGTTTGGGTGATCTTCGCCGTACTCGGCGGTGGCACATTGTTTGGCTTTGCCGGCATGCTGCTTGCTCTGCCGGTTGCCGCCCTGATCGGTGTGGTCATCCGTTTCGGTTTCGAACAATACCTTGAGAGCGATATATATCATGGTGACGAGCAGCCGACAGAGTCCGAGCCGGACGACAGCTCCTCAACACCACCGTCATAATTGCGGTGCGAAATCGTAAAGCTCAGCTGCCTCTTGACCTTGGCCACCGGACGGCGCTCGGCAGAGATGAGTTCATCGTTGCGCGGTGCAATGAAAACGCTCTGCTGTGGATTGACCGGTGGCCTGACTGGCCGGCGATTGGCTTGGCTCTTTATGGCTCGCCTGGTTGCGGCAAAACCCATTTGGCGGAGATTTGGCGGGCGCGCAGCAATGCCCTGGTGATCGATGCCAAGGCCATGACTATTCATAACCCGGTCGAACTTATCAGTGATGCGCAGGCGCTGGTGATTGAGAATTTGCCGGCGGATATGGCGGAGCAGGCGCTGTTCCACATCTATAATTTAATCGGCGAGCGCGGCGGGCACATCCTCTTTACGGCGCTTGAGGCGCCGGCGCGATATGATATTCGCCTGCCGGATCTGTTCTCGCGCCTGCGCGCCATGCCGGCGGTGGCAATTGACGACCCTGACGATGCGGTGCTCGGCGCCGTGATACGAAAGATGTTCGCGGATCGCCAATTGCCGGTCGGCGAAGACATCATCGAGTATCTCCTGATCCGTATGGAACGGTCTTTTCACGCGGCTCGGAAGATAGCTGAAGAGATCGACCGTGTGGCCCTTGCCGAGCGCCGGCAGGTGACGATTCCGTTGGCAAAGTCTGTGCTTGCCGCACTGGATGCAGAGGGGGCGTAAATTGCGCCCGGCGCTATTCATGCTAGACTCTGCTGGCGGGCGGCGCTGTGGGACGCCCTGAGAAAAGGCCAAACATTGAAAGTTGTCAGCGAAAAAATGACGGCGCGAGACCTTCAGTTGGGGCGTTTTAGCGCCACAGAACGCTTTATCAACCGCGAGCTATCGTGGTTGGCGTTCAATGAGCGCGTTATTGAAGAAACGGAAAACAAGGCGCATCCATTGCTCGAGCGTTTGCGGTTTTTGTCGATTTCCGCCTCCAATCTGGATGAATTCTACATGGTGCGCGTTGCCGGCCTGCACGGCCAAGTAGACGCTGACGTTTCAGCATTGAGCCAGGATGGCCGGACGCCTGCGCAACAGCTTGAAGCCGTGAATACGCGGGCTGGAAGGCTCATGGCGCGTCAGCAGGAATGTTGGCATGAATTGTGTGAAGCGCTGGGGCGCGCCGGTGTTTCTGTGGTTGGTCTCGAGGGTCTCGATGATGAAGACCAGGCCTGGGCCGAGCAATATTTCATGAACCGGTTGTTCCCGGTCCTAACGCCACTTGCCATTGATCCAGCCCATCCATTTCCCTTTATCCCCAACCTTGGCTTTGCACTTGTGTTGGAACTTAAGGACCTGCGCGATGGCACCACCCATCCAGCGCTTGTGCCACTGCCGGCTGGCGTTGATCGCTTCATTCTGCTGCCGTCGCGCTCTGGTCAGGGATTACGCTATTTGCCGTTCGAACAATTGGTTGAGAAATTTCTGGAACGCCTCTTTATGGATTCCTCGATCACGGCAGTCGGGCAGTTCCGCCTGCTGCGCGATAGCGACCTGGAAATTGAGGAAGAGGCCGAAGATTTGGTGCGGGTTTTTGAATCCGCCCTCAAACGGCGGCGCCGCGGCAATGTGATCCGCCTCGAAATCAACGACGCCGTGCCGCAAGGTTTGCTCGATTTTGTCGCTGATAGTCTGGCGGTAAGCAGTAGCGATATCGTCAAGGTTGATGGTTTGTTGGGCATGGCCGACACCGCTGCGCTGATTGAGTGTGGCCGCTCAGATTTGTTGTTTGAGCCCTATCGTGCGCGCTTTCCTGAACGCGTGCGCGAATATGGCGGCGATTGTTTTGCAGCTATTCGCGCTAAGGACTTACTGGTCCACCACCCTTATGAGAGTTTTGACATGGTGGTCCAGTTCCTCAATCAGGCGGCGCATGACAGCGATGTGGTGGCAATTAAGCAGACGCTCTATCGCACCAGTGATGATTCACCCATCGTTCGCGCCTTGATCGAGGCGGCGGAGGCTGGCAAGTCGGTTACCGCTTTGGTCGAGCTGAATGCGCGCTTTGATGAAGAGGCCAATATTAAGTGGGCGCGGGATTTGGAGCGCGCCGGCGCCCAAGTGGTCTATGGTTTTTTCGACAAGAAGACCCATGCGAAAGCCTCGCTTGTGGTGCGGCGGGAGGCGGGTGGTATTCGCAGCTATGTGCATTTTGGCACCGGTAACTACCACCCGATTACAGCTAAGATTTATTCTGATCTGTCGTTTTTCACCTGCGACCCGGCGCTTTGCCATGATGCCGCCTATTTGTTTAATTATTTGACCGGCGGCGCGCGGCCCGATCAGTTTGACCGCATTGCTGTGGCGCCGATCGATCTGCGTGATGAAATCCTCACATTGATCGAAGATGAAATTGCCCATGCTGAGGCGGGGCGCCCCGCAGCGATTTGGGCCAAGCTCAATTCTCTGGTCGATGGCGCGGTCATCGATGCGCTTTACCACGCCTCACAGGCCGGTGTGGTGATCGATCTGGTGGTTCGTGGCGTTTGTTGCCTGCGGCCGGGTGTATCGGGCTTGTCGGAGAATATCCGGGTGAAATCAATTGTGGGGCGCTATTTGGAGCATGCCCGTGTGGCCTGTTTTGGCGCCGGTCACGGCCTGCCGTCTAGGCAGGCGAAAATTTATATCTCTTCGGCCGATTGGATGCCGCGTAATTTTGATTGGCGGGTTGAGATTCTCGTGCCGATCACGAGTGCGCAGGTGCATGCCAAATTGATGGACCGCATTATGGCTCTCAATTTACGCGATACGGAGCAAAGCTGGGCGCTTGGCGCGGACGGTGAATATACGCGCATGCATTGTCGCGACACTGACGATGGTGCCGGCGATGCGAACAGCGTCGGCGAAAAATTTAACGTCCATGAAGCGTTGATGCAATCATCTGGTAAGCCCTCTGCCGATGAAGCGCCACGCGTCAAATTAACCACCGTTCCCTCCTAGAGAGGCTCTAGTCTTCTGCGCTTGGCGGGCTTTCTTCCTGTGCTGCAGGCTTGCTATTGCCGTTGGAGTTTCGGCGCGGTCGTCTTGGGCGGCGCGGCGGGATGGCAAGTGTGGCTGCTTCTTCATCCTGCGGAATGACCTGGATATGGCCGTTCAATACAGTCAAGGCAACGCGACCGTCTTTTAACGCCAGAGCCAAATCGCCAAACAGTTCACGGCGCCAGCCGCTCAGCAGGGAAGAATTTTCGTTACCGGCGGCAAAGCGTTCCAGGTCCCCGACCGTCGCGACCAGCTTTTGCGCGACGCCGGTCTGCTCGCAACGCATTTTCAGCATGACTTTTAAGAGGTCCATGAAGGGCGCCATACCAACCGGTTTTTCCAACCGTTCGGGCATGCTCGGATAGCAACTCTTGTCCAAGGTGAGCGCATGCGCCACCGCTTTCAGGATTGCCGTCCCCATGGCGCCTTCCGCGAGCTTCTGGCTGATCGCACGGACCCTGGCCAATTCATCAACGTTGCTAGGCGCGTGGGCGGCAATCTCGGTTAGGGCTTCTTCGCGCACAATCCGGTTGCGTGGCACATCGCGGCGTTGTGCTTCCAATTCGCGCCACGCCGCGACCTCGCGCAGAATGGCTAGAAAACGCGGCTTGCCGTTGCGCACTTTGATGCGTTTCCAGGCGTTCTCTGGCGGACTTTCATAGGTCGAAGCGCTGGTGAGAATTTTCATCTCTTCATCAATCCAACTGCGGCGGCCATTTTCTTCAAGCTGTATACAGAGCTTGTCGTAAATCGGCCGGAGATGGCTAACATCCGCCACGGCATAGAGAATTTGTTTATCCGTTAAGGGCCGGCGTGCCCAATCGGTGAAGCGTAAGGTCTTGTCGATCTGTGCGTTGGCAAGGCGCGCGGCAAGCTTTTCATAGCCGACCGAATCACCAAAGCCACACACCATAGCTGCCAATTGGGTATCGAACAGCGGCGCCGGCACATACCCTGTCAGGTGATGGAAAAGCTCCACATCCTGTCGTGCCGCATGAAATACCTTCAGCACGTTGGGATTGATGAGCAAATCATAGAGCGGCGTGAGGTCGATCCCGTCGGCGAGTGGGTCGATAACCACCGATTCATCGGGGCCACCAACCTGAATCAGGCAGAGGATAGGCCAAAAAGTCTTCTCGCGCATAAATTCCGTATCGACGGTGACATATTCCGCATGCTGCCAACCGTCGCAATATTCGGCCAGCAGCGCGCTTTTGGTAATCACAGTGACGCCGGTCATTTCAGCGCTCCGGCACGTACCAGGAGATCAGCAATTTCACCATGACCGCGTAATTTTGCCGCAATGAGCGGCGTTTTCCATTTTTTCATAATACTTTCAGCGTTGGGGTCTGCGCCCTGGGAGAGCAAAAAGAGGACGGTTTCAAGGCGACCATAGCGCGCCGCGATTATCAAAGCAGTGCGGCCATATTGATCCGCGCCATTTACATCGGCCCCGCGCGCGGCAAGCAGTTTTACGGTCTCTGTTCCTTGGTATTTCTTGGCAGCCATCATGATCGGTCGGCCGCTATTTTTGCCGCCTCTGGCCAAATATTCAATATCGGCGCCGGAATCGAGCAGGATTTCAATTGTTTCATTCCGCAACATAAGAGCGGCCCAATTCAGCGCAGGCCAACCGGCCCAGTCCGCGACCTGGATATCCACACCTGCCGCCAAAAGGGTGTGGACCGTCTTGTTATCCCCTGTTTTTGCCGCTTCCAGAAAGGCGTCAGCGCGCTCTTCCGCGAAGGCCGGAAGGGTGAAAAAAACCAAAAGAAAGCTGAATGTGATCAGTCGCGACATAGGGTTCCGCTGTGTTTACTAGAAAGCGGGCGATTCGGCTAGCATCTTGCGCGCCGCAAGCCTTGACAAACGGCCCCGATCCATGTGCTTTCTCGCACCCCGCCACCGGTCAAAAGAGGCCAGGTATGGGTAAATCAGGAGCCGTCACAGATGCATCGCTATAGAAGCCATACATGCGCCGAATTGCGCGCCGAGAATGTTGGGCAAGAAGCCCGCCTGTCCGGGTGGGTCCACCGGGTGCGAGATCATGGACATCTCGTATTTGTCGATCTCAGAGATCATTACGGCATCACCCAATGCGTGGTCGAGGCGGATCACAAGATGTTCGAGGCCGCGCGGGTGCTGAAATCGGAAACCGTGTTGACGGTAACTGGCCCCGTCGTCCGACGCGATGAAGAGACGTCGAATGATTGCCTGCCGACGGGCGAGGTCGAGCTGCATATTCACGAAGCCGAGGTGCAAAACCCAGCTGAAACCCTGCCGCTGCCGGTGCATGGCGACCACGAATATGGCGAAGAATCGCGTCTGCGCTATCGCTTCCTCGACCTCCGGCGTGAGCGTATGCACCGCAATATTCTGCTCCGCAGTGAAATTATTGCCAGTATCCGCCGACGCATGATCGAGCAGGATTTTACCGAATTTCAAACACCGATCCTGACCGCAAGCTCGCCCGAGGGCGCGCGCGATTTTCTCGTGCCGAGCCGCATGCACCCGGGGCAGTTTTATGCGCTTCCCCAGGCGCCGCAGCAATTCAAGCAGCTGATCATGTGCTCAGGCTTTGATCGTTATTTCCAGATCGCGCCTTGTTTCCGTGATGAGGATGCGCGCGCCGACCGCTCGCCAGGTGAGTTCTATCAGCTCGACGTGGAAATGGCGTTTGTCGATCAGGAAGATGTGTTTGCCGCCGTGGAGCCGGTCATGCACGGCGTATTCGACGAATTCACCGACAAAGAAATTACCCCCATGCCGTTTCCGCGGCTGGCCTATTCCGATGTGATGATGCGCTATGGCACCGATAAGCCCGATCTCCGCATCCCTACGGAAATTACTGATGTCACTGAGTTCTTCGGCCTGGATGAAGTGGAATTCAAAGCGTTCAAAGGAGTCATCAAAAAAGGCGGCGTGGTGCGCGGTATCCCGGCGCACGGTGTGGCTGATAGGCCGCGTAGCTTCTTCGATAAATTGATAGGCTTCACTCAGGATTTGGGCGCCCCCGGCCTCGGTTACATTATTTTTGAAAATGGCGGTGGCAAGGGGCCGATTGCCAAATTTATTCCTGATGATGTGTTGGTACGCCTCAAGGAAGCAGCCGGGTTAAGCGACGGCGATGCGTTGTTCCTCAGCTGCGATAAAGTGGAGCTTGCGGCGCGCTATGCCGGCGCAGTGCGAGTTGAATTGGCGGAGCAGCTTGGTCTGATCGAGGAGGGGACATTCCGCTTCTGTTGGATTGTCGATTACCCGATGTTCGAGAAGGACGAAGAGAGCCAGGCTATTGGTTTCAGCCATAATCCGTTCTCCATGCCGCAAGGCGGGCTGGAAGCGTTGGAGACCAAAGACCCGCTCGATATTCTTGCCTGGCAATATGACATTGTCTGTAATGGCGTTGAGCTCTCAAGTGGCGCCATTCGAAATCATCGCCTCGATGTGATGGTCAAGGCATTCGAAATTGCCGGCTATGATCAGGCCGAGGTCGAGAGTCGTTTTGGTGCGCTTTATCAGGCATTTCAATATGGCGCCCCGCCCCATGGCGGCATCGCACCAGGCATTGATCGCATTGTCATGTTGCTCGCGGATGAACCCAATATTCGTGAGGTCATCATGTTCCCGTTCAATCAAACGGCACAGGATTTGATGATGGGTGCGCCGGCGGCGGCAGGGGCCAAGCATTTAAAGGAATTGAGCTTGCGCGTGGATATTCCGAAGAAGAAGGCCGTGGCGCGGGACGGCGAGAAAGTGACCGACGGAGAGTAACTTTAACGGAATATAACTTCCGTTTTTGTGCTGGTTGAAATAGCGCCGTCTTTGGGGCGCATAATTTCAACAAACCTGTTGAAGATCAGTCGCTCCGTGCCTTGGCAATGGGGCAGGTGGAGCAGTTCCTCCAAAACGCCGGAGATACGCCACGGCGTGCCTTTGTAGACTTTAGGCGCGGTCAATTGGCGGCGGCGAGCAGCTCGGTCAGGGCGTCTCCCTCTGTGCCGGCGCCGCCGGTTTCTTCGAAATGATAGAGCGGTGATCGTTCTGAAAATGCCTTTGCGAAATCGTCGCACATTACGGATCTGGTGTCGGTCTTCCCACTCCCAAGGGTTTTCTTCCCAGACGGAAGCAAAGGGGCCGAATGTGCCGCTGCGATGCGCTCTACTGAGCCGTCGGGCCGTGCTGTTTGGGTCACGCTGTGTCGCGGGAATCCGGTGGCCTCATGAGGCGCGACCTATCGATCATGATTGGCCATATTTCTTCCGGCGAATGATCGAAATAAAAGTCCAACGGGTAGGTACGGAGCATGATGAATTAGTCCTCTG
>Ga0209403_10004212_pt1 | contig 15767 bp, 13 predicted proteins | sample ArcticOcean_MG_C_8_FD_187440 | JGI IMG/M metagenome (GOLD analysis project Ga0209403, IMG submission 187440) | Marine microbial communities from western Arctic Ocean - ArcticOcean_MG_CB11_86 (SPAdes) (version 2) | ecosystem: Environmental > Aquatic > Marine > Oceanic | place: Arctic Ocean... | reverse complement strand
ACTAACGGAGAGATGGCAGAGCGGTTGAATGCACCGGTCTTGAAAACCGGCAAAGGGGCAACTCTTTCCTGAGTTCGAATCTCAGTCTCTCCGCCACTACTCATTCACGTATTTATAATTTTTAAATAGTTCAGTAACTTTATTGGGCTTAATTTCAATTGTTAGTTCCAAACCTTGATTAAGTTTGTAAAGATTTTCATCATCACAATCTAACAAATCACATAACAGAATTAACTCTTCATCTATTAATTGATCAATATATCTTTTAGTAAATGTACCCAATAACTTATCCATTTCCTTCGTGCCCCTATAATTTGCACGGTAGATAATTTTATTTTTCAAATCCTTTATATGAATGATCATAAATTTTATTATATTGTATCTACCATGAAAAATAAGAATAATTATGATTATTTATTAGCAGACCTGACTAAATTAAATGGTGTGGGTAAAAAAACCATGGAAATTTTAAAGAAAAAAAAAGTTAATAATATTTTCGATTTATTATGGAGATTACCAAAATCATATACAGACAGGACACTAGTAAGTAAAATTTGTGATCTTCAAATTGGTGTAATTCAAACAATCAGAGTAGTTCCATTAAAGTATCAATTGCCAAGAATAAGAAATTTACCAAATAGAGTTAATTGTATTGATGAAACTGGAAAAATTGATTGTATATTTTTTAATAGTCATGAGGGTTATGTGCGAAAGATTTTACCTTTAAATGAAGAGGTGACAATTAGTGGAAAAATAAGCAATTATAAAGGACGATACCAAATAACAAATCCTACCTATATTTCACAAGATAGTTCATTAATAGAAACTGTAGACAATAAGTATTCACTAACAGAAGGGATTACAGAAAAAACCTATAATAAAATTATTAACCAGATTCTAAAAAATTTACCAATATTAAATGAATGGCACGACAAAGATGTGTTAAAAAAATTTGATAATGAAAGTTGGAATGACGCAATAATTAAATTGCATGATCCAAAAAATATAGAAAAATATAAAGCAAATTTTTATAAAAGATTGGCATACGATGAAATATTAGCTTCATTTTTAGTTAACTCAGAAATTAGAAAAAAAATTAAAAAGATTAAAAAAGTTTCCAAGAAATTTACTGAAAAAGCCCATAATAATATTATTAATAAATTAAATTTTAATCTTACTAATGATCAAAAAATATCATTAAAAGATATTAATAAAGATCTAAATTCTAAAAGTAAAATGTTTAGACTTTTACAGGGTGATGTAGGTAGTGGAAAAACAATTGTTGCTTTAATCTCTTCATTAAGCGTTATTAGTTCAGGCTTTCAAGTTGCATTAATGGCTCCTACTGAAATATTAGCTAGACAGCATTACACATTAGCCAAAAAATTATTTCCTAAAAATATCAGTATTGAATTACTTTCAAGTAAAAGTGAAAATATTGAAAAAAAGAGAATTGTGAAAGAATTAGAAGATAATAAAGTACACATGGTTTTTGGTACTCATGCAATTTTTCAAAAAAAAATAATTTTTGCAAACTTGGGTTATATTATAATTGATGAGCAGCATAAATTTGGAGTTAGGCAAAGAAAACTTTTGTCTGATAAGGGGGGTGACAATTGCGATGTTCTTTTAATGTCAGCAACTCCTATTCCAAGAACTTTAACCATGTCTGTTTATGGTGATATGGACGTTTCTATTATTAGAGAAAAACCCAACAATAGAAAAGAAGTTAAAACTTACAGTAAATTAGAAAGTAAAATAGATGAAGTTATTAAATTTGTTAAAAAGGAAATTAAAGAAGGAAATCAAGTATTTTGGGTATGTCCCTTAATAGAAGAATCTAAAAAATTAGATCATCAATCATCGGTTAATAAATATAAATTTCTAAGTGAATTGTTTCCAAATGATGTTGCCCTACTTCACGGTAAAATTGCAAATGAGGAAAAAGAACAAATATTGAATAAGTTCTTAAATAAAGAATATTCAATTTTAGTTTCAACAACAATTATAGAGGTGGGTATAGATTTTCCTAATGCCAATGTCATCATAATAGAAAACGCTAATAAGTTTGGTTTATCACAGTTACATCAATTAAGAGGGAGAGTTGGACGTGGCGTAAAGCAAGCTAGTTGTATATTGATGTTTAAGTCTAACTTAAGTGTTAATGCTAAAAAAAGAATTAACATCTTAAAAAATTCAAATGATGGCTTTGAAATTTCAGAGGAAGATATGAAATTAAGGGGTTTTGGTGATTTACTTGGTTTCAAACAAAGTGGTGTAAAAAATTTTAGATTAGCGGATCCTATTCAAAATGAAGACTTGTTTTTGATGGCAGAAAGACAAATTAGAAAAATAGAATTAGAAAATATCAATATTGATAAATATAAAGCATTACTTAAATTATACGATCAAGCAGATATAATTAATGACATAGTTTAGTTTTTTGGTTTAGAGGTTCCTGCTGAAACTATAAACTTTGATGCCTCTTCAAAGGTCATGTCCAAATAAATCAAATCTTCTTTTGGAATCATTAGTAGAAAACCACTCGTTGGATTTGGTGTTGTCGGAACAAAAACATTTACAAGATTAATATTTGTTTTAGCTTTAATTTCTCCAGTATTTTCTTTTGTGGCAAATCCTACGGCCCATGAGCCTTTTCTTGGATATTCAACTAACACAACGCTTTTTTTATTACCTTCTTGATCTCTAAATGAGTCAGTCATTTGTCCGATAGCAGAGTAAATAGTTCTTAGTATTGGCATTCTTTTGAATAGATCATCAATTATTTGTAAAAATTTTTTACCTATAAAAGTTAAAGAAAGTCCACCAACAACTGTAATAAAAATAATTGTTAAAATTATTTCAATACCTGGAATGGCATAAGGAAGATAAGTATTTGGATTTAATCCAGCAGGTACTAATTTTGTTGAAAAATTAATTAAGAATTTACTTAAATAAAGTGTGAATCCTATTGGAATTAAAACAATAACGCCAGTAAAAAAGTAGTTTCTTAATTTTAATGCTATCGATTTTTTCTTTTTGTTGGGCATAAGTAATTTATTGATAACTAGAGTAAATAACAACCGAAACTGCTAAAGTAAAAATTACTACTAAAATTTTATTGTTTAAATTCATATATGTTTATAGTTATATAAATATCAAAAATTTAATAAAATGAATAGAAGAAAATTTTTAAATTATATTGGGTGTGGTTGTTGTGGTGCTATGATTCATGGATGTTCTGCTGCTCCTATTACCGATAGAAGGCAATTAAAAATTATACCAGAGTCTAAGCTGAATGCCCAAGCAGCACAAATCTACGAAAAAGTTAAAGAAAAAGAGAAAATGAGTGATGATATAAAGACACTCAATGAAATTAAAAATATTGGAAAAAGAATGGAGGAGTCAATTTCTGAGTATTTTTATAGAGCCGATATTAATGATCCCACTACTAATTTTGATTGGGAATATATATTAATAGATAATAAGAAAATTAAGAATGCTTGGTGTATGCCCGGGGGGAAGATTGCCATCTATACTGGAATTTTAGATGTAACTAAAAATACTAATGGTTTAGCTTCAGTAATGGGCCATGAAATTGCACATGCTGTTGCAAAACATTCAGTTGAAAGAGCTAGTAGAAGTGTACTTTTACAAACAAGCACGTCTCTAATTGATATTTTTACTGGAGGTAAACTTGGTCAAATAAATCAAGCTACAGGTATGAATACTGTAGGATTACTTTCTCAAATAGGAATTATGAATCCTTTTTCAAGAACGCAAGAGAGTGAAGCAGATTATTTAGGAATGATTTTCTCATCGCTATCAGGTTTTGATATTAGAGAAACAAAAAAATTATGGGAACGAATGAAAGAAAGTAACAAAGGAAAAGAGCCCCCTCAATTTATGAGTACTCACCCCTCTTCTTCTAAAAGAATTAAAAATTTAAAAGAATGGGAAAATAGCGTTATTTTAGATTACCCACCAATTATAATTAGTTAAATTATCAAGAGATTTTTAATGGTGAGCCCTGATGGACTCGAACCATCGACCCATTCCTTAAAAGGGAATTGCTCTACCAACTGAGCTAAGGGCCCACATAGAAATTAATGAAGTTAAGATGAATGTTTTTTTTTATTTAATTTTAAAAAAAAACTTTTGGTGAAGTCTTCTTTAAAATTTTTAAATTTCTTTACACTTAAAAATTTAAACAATAAAAAAATATCTAAACTTAAATAATTTTTATTACCAAAAACAATTATTTATTCGATAACTTGGTCAATTGCAAATATTTAAATTACAACTTATCAATGTATTCATCATGAAATTTATCAAATGTACCTTTTTTGATATTCTCTCTAATTGCTGACATTAATTCTTGGTAAAAATTGATATTATGAAGTGTAAGAAGTGTTGAACCTAATATTTCATTTGTATTAAAAAGATGATTTAAATAGTTTTTTGAATACTTATTTAAGCTTAAGTTTGAACAATTCTCATCTAGTGGTTCGTTGTCGCTTTTAAATTTATTATTTTTAATGTTCAAACGTCCATTCCAGGTGAAAGCGAGCCCTGTTCTTCCCGATCTTGTCGGCATTACACAGTCAAACATATCAATACCTCTCTTAACAGCTCCCAATATATCGGCTGGTGTTCCAACACCCATTAGATATCTCGGCTTATCCTCTGGCATAGCTTCTTTAATATCATCTAATACGTTAAACATTTCATTTTGAGTTTCTCCAACTGCTAAACCACCTATAGCATAACCATCAAAATCAATTTTTGTTAGAGCGTTAAGTGATTTAATTCTTAAATCTTTAAATAACCCCCCCTGAACTATTCCAAATAATCCTTTGTGAGGATTTGATCCAAATGCAACTTTAGATCTTTCTGCCCAATATGTTGATAGTTCCATTGATTTACTAATAATATTATAGTCAGTAGTTTTTTTAGGGCATTCATCCATGATCATTACTATGTCTGAATTTAAACCTTTTTGAACTCTTATGCTTTCTTCAGGACTTAAAACAAACTTTTTACCATCAACATGAGAGTTAAAAATTGCTCCTTTTTCTCTGTCTACTTTATTCAATTTTGAAAGAGACATAACTTGAAATCCACCTGAATCTGTAAGTATGGGAAGTTTGCAATTCATAAACTTATGGAGACCACCAGCTGAAATTATTCTATCAACTCCAGGTCTAATCATTAAGTGATATGTGTTTGATAATATTATTTCTGAACCAGTTTTAATAACATCATCAATTAAACAAGCCTTAACTGTAGCTTGAGTACCAACAGGCATAAAAGCTGGAGTTTGAATATCGCCCCTGTGAGTTTCAATTAAGCCAGCTCTTGCAAATTTATCTTTTTCAATGACATTAAATTTGAAATTTTTTAATGCCATGAAGATACTTAGATACTATTTGAAGCTGATAATTTTATCTGGATCTGAAGCTGGTTCACCTCTTTTAATGTTATCTACAAATTCCATGCCTTCGATAACCTTGCCAAATACTGTGTATTGTCTATCTAGAAATGAAGATTCCTTAAAGCAAATAAAAAACTGACTATTAGCACTATTAGGATCTGATGTTCTTGCCATAGATAAAGTTCCTCTTTCATGAGGAAGATCGCTAAATTCTTCCTTAAGATCTGGTAAATCAGAATTACCTGTACCAGCTCTTCTTAGATCAAATTCTTTATTTGAAGAATTGCCAAATTGAACGTCTCCAGTTTGCGCCATAAAGCCATCAATTACTCTATGAAATACAACCCCATCATATTTACCATCTTTAGCTAGTTGCTTAATTCTTTTAACATGATTAGGCGCCACCTTATCAAAAAGTTCGATCTTTATGTCACCATCTTTAAGTTTTAAAATCATTATATTCTCCTCTGCTATTATATTGTTGGTTAGTATAAAAAATAAAATTAAGAATTTTGTTATAAATTTATTCATACTTTTCTTTTAAAGACTTTATTGTGCTTTTTGTAGTAAATTTTTTAATATCCCCTTTTAATCTAACAATTTCTTTTACAAATCTTGATGAAATAATTTGATTTTCAACATCTGACATTAAAAAAAGTGTTTCTATATTATTGCTTATTTTTCTATTCATTCCTGCCAATTGAAACTCATATTCAAAGTCAGATACAGCTCTTAAACCTCTTAGTATAATATTGGATTTGTATTTTTTACATAAATCAGTTGTTAAAGATGTAAAAGAGATAATTTCAATTTTTTTCTTATCTAATTTTAAATCATAAAAAAGTGCTTTTTTAATTAATTCAATCCTTTCAGTAGAGTTAAAAAGATAATTCTTATTAGTACCATCAGATGCAGCAACAATAACTTTATCAAAAAGTTTTAAGGCTTTTTTAATGACATCGATATGACCAAATGTAATTGGATCAAATGTACCAGGATATACGGCTACTTTTTTCATCAAGCCAAGTTATCATCAATTTTTATAGCCGAAACTACTTTTTCATCACCGGACAGTTTGATAATCCTTACACCTTGTGTATTTCTTCCAGCAGATCTAATTTCTTTAACAGCGACTCTTATCACCCTACCTTTGTTTGTAGATATCATTACTTCATCAACCTCAAATACTGGGAATGAAGAACATATACTGCCATTTCTCGGAGAATTAATTATACCAATGATACCCTTGCCACCTCTATTAGTTACCCTATAATCAAAGGTAGAAGTTTTCTTTCCATAACCATTTTCTGTAATGGATAATACAAATCTTTCTTTTGTTGCTAAATCACTTTTTGTGTCTTTAGTATTTTTTTTACCCTTTTCCTTATTTATAATAGATAATGACACTATTTCATCATTAGGGGCTAGCTCGATACCTTTAATGCCTTTTGAAGATCTGCCTTTAAATACTCTTAGTTTTTTTGATTCAAATCTGATGCATTTTCCATTTTTGGTACTTAACATTACGTCTTGATCATCTTTACATATTTCAACACCAACAATTTTATCATTAGGGTCCAGTTTCATTGCGATTTTTCCAGCAGAATTAATTGATGAGAAATCCTCAAGACTATTTTTTCTAACTTTTCCTTTTGCTGTAGCAAAAACAATTTGTAAATTCTTCCAATCACTTTCGTCTTCAGGAAACGGCATTATAGAACTGATTGATTGGTGGCTTTTTAATGGTAAAATATTGAATAAAGATTTACCCTTCGATGTAGTTGATCCTTCAGGGATTTTCCATGCTTTAATCTTATAAACAAGTCCTTCTGTTGAAAAGAAAAGAACAGAAGTATGAGTGTTAACAGATAATGTCTGTACTACTGAATCTTCATCTCTTGTTGTGATACCAGATTTACCCTTACCACCTCTTTTTTGTTGTTTTAAATTACTTAAGGCACCTCTCTTAATATATCCTTGAAAAGTTACGGTAATAATAACGGATTCTTTTTGAATAGTTTCTTCGATATCATAATTTAATATTGCATCAATAATTTTAGTTCTTCTTGGTACGGCGAATTTTTCTTTTATTGTTCTTAGCTCTTCGCTTATAACTTTTAAAAGTTCTTTTTTTGAATTAATAATTTTTTTATATCCTTTAATTAAGTCAGCTAATTTCTTTATTTCAACTTCAATTTCATTAATACCTAGTGCAGTTAATTTTTGAAGTCTAAGTTCTAAAATTGCTACAACTTGTGGATCTGATAGTGAGTATAAATTTTTTCCTTTTTTGTCTTCTACTAGTGAAATTAATTTTAAAGATTTGTTAACTTTCCACTTAGTAGATAATAAAGATTTTTTTGCATCATCTGGAGTTTTTGATGATCTAATGATTTTTATAATTTTATCTAAATTTTCAACAGATACTGAAAGACCAATTAATATATGAGCTCTATCTTCTGCTTTTTTAAGATCAAATTTAGTTTTCTTAATTACCACATCTTCACGGAATGTTAAAAAGTAAGTTAAAAAATCTTTTAAGTTGCAAATTTTGGGTTTTCCATCAACAATCGCGAGCGTATTAAAACCAAATGAACTTTCTATAGATGTATTTTTATAAAGTTGTCTTTTGATTGTTTCAGGCTCAACACCATTTCTTAAATCAATAGCAACCCTAATACCTTCTCTATTAGATTCATCTCTTATATCTTTAATACCTTCGATTTTTTTCTCTCTTACCAGTTGCGCAATTCTTTCATTTAAAACTGATTTATTAACCTGGTATGGTACTGAAGTTATAACAAGTCTTTCTCTGCCATTTTTTTGAGATTCAACACTAATTTCCCCTCTAATTTTAAAAGAGCCACGACCCACATTATAACCAGCTTTAATAATATCTTTTCCAATTATAACGCCGCCTGTTGGAAAATCTGGACCAGGTATATGCTTCATTAAATCTTTAATCTTAAGGTCTTTGTTTTCAATTAAAGCCAAAGTCCCATCTATAATTTCTCCTAAGTTATGTGGAGGAATACTTGTTGCCATTCCAACAGCGATACCACCAGCTCCATTAACCAGTAAGTTAGGATATTGTGCAGGCAAAACAGTGGGTTCTTTTTCTGTTTCATCGTAGTTACTTTTGTATGTAACTGTATTTTTTTCAATATCATCAATTAGATATTGAGAAACTTTAGCCAATCTAGTTTCAGTGTACCTCATCGCAGCAGCAGGATCGCCATCTATAGATCCAAAGTTACCTTGGCCTTGAACTAATGGTAAACTCATTGAAAAATCTTGAACCATTCTAACAAGGGCATCATAAACAGATTGGTCACCGTGTGGGTGATATTTACCAATAACGTCACCAACTATTCTTGCAGATTTTCTAAATTGTTTTGACCAATCATAACCACCTTTATACATGGCAAATAATATTCTTCTATGAACAGGTTTCAACCCATCTCTTACGTCAGGAAGCGCTCTACTAACAATTACACTCATAGCATAAGATAAGTAAGACGCACTCATCTCGTCATGCATTGAAATGAGTTTAATATTCTTATCTTTAGGAATTTCTGTATCTTTCATAGAAACTAGAATGGAATTTCATCATCCATATCATTTGAAGCTTGGGGACTATCTTCAAAATTATTTGTAGGTGTTTGAGTGTTATCATTTTGAATACCACCGCCACCTGTGTTTCCACCACCCAACATGGTAAGTGAAGAATTATATCCTTGAATTACAATCTCTGTTGTGTATTTGTCTTGGCCAGATTGTTCGTCTTTCCATTTTCTGGTAGTTATTTGACCTTCAACATAAATTTGTGCACCTTTTTTTAAATATTGCTGAACAACATTTACTAAACCATCATTGAATACAACTATACGGTGCCATTCTGTTTTTTCTTTTTTTTCACCAGTAGTTTTATCTTTCCAAGATTGGCTTGTAGCTAAACTTAGTCTGGCAACACTTTTGCCATTTACCATTTGTTTGATTTCAGGATCTGCGCCTAAACGCCCAATTAATAATACTTTATTTAAACTTCCAGCCATAATATTTATACGTGTTTATTTATTTATTAATTATTATATCACAATATAAACTCAATATTAATTTTATTAATTTAAAGCAACTAAAATTATGATCAAAAAGATAGTTATCAAGGGTGCTAAAGAACATAATTTAAAGAATGTTTCGGTCGAAATACCGAAAGATCAATTTGTTGTAATTACTGGTGTTTCTGGTTCAGGAAAATCTTCATTAGCATTTGATACCATCTATGCTGAGGGACAAAGAAGATATGTTGAAAGTTTATCAGCTTATGCACGTCAATTTTTAGATAAAATGAAAAAACCAAACGTTGATCTTATCGAAGGATTGAGTCCAGCTATAGCAATAGAACAAAAAAATACATCTAAAAACCCAAGATCAACTGTTGCTACAGTAACAGAAATTTATGATTACATGAGGGTTCTTTACGCAAGAGCTGGTATACCCTACTCACCATTCACTGGAAAACCAATAACCTCACAAACAATTACACAGATTGTTGATTTAATAAAAAAATTACCAAAAAAATCTACAATTTATATTTACGCTCCAGTAGTTAGGGGTCGTAAGGGTGAATATAGAAAAGATATTTTAAGCTACAAAAGAAGAGGTTTTAGAAAAATTAAAATTGATGAAATTCTTTATGATATCGAAAAAGCTCCAGAATTAGACAAGAAAATTAAACATGATATTTCAGTTTTAATTGACAGAATTGTATTAAATTCAAATCTAGGAAATAGGCTTGCTGAAAGTATTGAAACAGCTGTTAATTTATCAAACGGTTTAGTATTTGTTGAATACGAAGATGAAACTTTACCTCAAAAATTTAGAAAAATTGAAAAATTAATTTATTCTATAAAGTTTGCTTGTCCTGAAAGTGGTTTTACAATTGAGGAGATAGAACCTAGGCTTTTTTCTTTTAATAGTCCATATGGTGCATGCGCTGAGTGTGAGGGAATAGGTATAAAATTAAATGTAGATCCAAATTTAGTAGTACCAGATGAGAAAAAAAGCGTTGGAGATGGTGCTATTGAACCTTGGGCTAAATCAACAACTTTATACTACGCCCAGACACTAGCATCAATTGCTAAACATTATGGTTTTTCTCTAGATGAAAAATGGAAAAAATTACCAAAAAAAATTAAAGATGTGATTTTATTTGGCTCAGATGAAGAGGAAATTAAATTTACTTATGATGATGGTTATGAAAAATATTCACATAAAAAAACATTTGAAGGTGTTGTAAATAACCTTGAAAGAAGATTTTTAGAATCTGATAGTGAGTGGAAAAGAGAGGCTATAGCAGAGTATCAATCAGATTCTGCCTGTGAAGGATGTAACGGTAATAGATTAAAAGAAGAAGCTCTATGTGTTAAAATTGACGATCAAAATATAAGTGATGTAACGAAAAAATCTATTCTGGATGCTGCTAACTGGTTTAAAAATTTAGAGCAAAATCTTGATAAAAGACAGTTTAAAATTGCTGAACACATATTAAAAGAAATTAATGAAAGACTGAATTTTCTTCTTAACGTTGGTTTGGATTATCTAACATTATCAAGAGAATCTGGCACTTTATCAGGTGGTGAAGCTCAAAGAATTAGACTTGCATCACAAATTGGATCAGGATTAACAGGTGTAATATATGTTCTAGACGAACCATCTATAGGGTTACATCAAAAAGATAATATTAAACTTATTGATGCCTTAAAAAGACTAAGAGATTTAGGAAATACAGTCATTGTCGTAGAGCATGACACGGAGACCATGGAAAATGCTGACCACATAATAGATCTTGGACCTGAAGCCGGAACTAATGGCGGTGAAATAATTGCTCAAGGAACTTATAAAGACATATTAAAAAATAAAAATAGTATTACCGGCCAATACCTGTCTCATAAAAAGTATATAGCAATACCAAGAACTAGAAGACTTGCTAAAAATGGTAGATTTGTAGAAATAAATGGTGCAAGTGGAAATAATTTAAATAACGTAAATCTTAAAATTCCGATTGGAAGCTTTACTTGTGTAACGGGTGTTTCTGGTAGTGGAAAATCAACTTTAATACTTCAAACATTATATCATGCACTTAATTTAACTTTAAATAACAAAGCAAGAAAAATTCCTAAAGAATTTAAAAGTTATAAAGGTGTAGAATTAATAGATAAAATTATTGATATAGATCAATCTCCTATTGGTAGAACACCAAGATCAAATCCAGCAACATATACGGGTGCTTTTGGCCCTATTAGAGACTGGTTTACAGCCTTACCTGAATCAAAAACCAGAGGATATAAACCAGGTAGATTTTCATTTAATGTTAAAGGCGGAAGGTGTGAAGCTTGTGAGGGGGATGGTGTAATTACATACGAGATGCACTTCTTGCCTGATGTTTATATACAATGTGATGAATGCAAAGGTACTCGATATAACAGAGAAACACTTGAAATTAAGTTTAAAGGAAAAAGCATAGCAGATGTATTGGATATGTCTGTTGATGAAGGATGTGAATATTTTAAGAATATCTCAAATATAAAAACAAAACTATTGACATTAAAAAAAGTGGGCCTTGGTTACATAAAAATAGGACAACAAGCTACAACACTTTCTGGTGGAGAAGCCCAACGTATTAAACTGGCTAAAGAATTATCTAAAAGATCAACTGGTAGGACGATGTATATTCTAGATGAACCAACAACAGGATTACATCAACATGATATTAAAAAATTATTAGAAATATTACATACTTTTGTGGCGCTCGGAAATACTGTTGTTGTAATTGAGCACAATCTAGATGTAATTAAAACGGCTGATTATATTGTTGATATGGGTCCTGATGGTGGTGTTAAAGGTGGAAACATCATAGCAGAGGGTAAACCAGAAGAAATAATAAAAGTTAAAGGTAGCTATACAGGTGAATATTTGAAACCCATGCTTGAGAAAAGATTCAAGAAATAATTTAAAGATTAAATATTTTTAGTGTATAGTATTTAGAATCATGGGAAATTTACTATCATCACTACCCAAAACAATTCACGCATCTCTAGGTTTAGCTGTAATTCTTTTTTTAGGATTATTTTATGCTAATGGTGGTTTTGATTTTGATACAATTTTTTGGAGTTGGTTAACAAGATTAATTCATGTAACTGTTGCCATCATGTGGATAGGTTTACTTTGGTATTTTAACTTTGTTCAAATTCCTAACATGTCAAAAATTCCTGACGAGCAAAAACCTGCTATAGGTAAAGTTATTGCACCTGCTGCACTATTTTACTTTAGATGGGCAGCACTACTAACAGTAATTTCAGGTTTAACTTTAGCCTACTTAAATGGTTATGCTCATGAAGCTATGACGTTAGGTATTGGTACGGGCGGTGGAAAAAGCACAGCTATCGGTATTGGCATGTGGCTTGGTTTGTATATGGCATTCAATGTTTGGTTTATAATTTGGCCAAATCAAAAAAGAGCCTTAGGTATTGTTGAATGTGAACCTGATGTTAAAGCAAAATCAGCTAGAACAGCAATGTTATTTTCGAGAACTAATACACTTTTATCTCTACCAATGTTACTTTCGATGGTAGCAGCACAGAACCTTTATTAAATCTACTCGGTATTTTCTTTTAGGATTGTTTTTTGTGAAACTCTAAGTTTTACTAGAATTGGATTAGCGATATATATTGAAGAATAGGTTCCAAATACAACACCCATTATCATGGCTAAAGAGAAACCTTTTAATATTTCCCCACCAAATAAATAAATTGAAACTAAAGCAAGTAATGTAGTGACAGATGTTATTATAGTTCTAGAGAGAGTTTCGTTGATAGAGATATTTGTAAGTTCAAAAATTTTGATATCTGAAAATTTTCGAAGATTTTCCCTAACTCTGTCATAAATAACTACTGTATCGTTCATAGAATAACCAACTATCGTTAAAACAGCAGCGACTATTGATAAGTTAATCTCTAAATTGAACAGTGAGAAAAGACCCAAAGTAATAACAACATCGTGAAATAAAGCTAAAATTGCACCTAAGCTAAATTGCCATTCAAATCTTATCCATATATAAAATAACATCGCAACCAAAGATAGCGCAATGGCTATAACCCCAGATTTTAATAATTCAGCACTAACTTTTGGACCAACATTTTCTACTCTTCTAAAGTTAAAAGACCCGCCTATTGAGGATGTTAATTCTTTTTTAATAATCTCAATAGCATTTGCGCTTGTGTCTTTCTTCTCAATTTTAATTAAAAAGTCATTTTCATTACCAAATTTTTTAACATTGAAGTCCCCTAAATTCATTTTACTAAATGAGCTTCTTAATGAAGTAACATTAATATTTTTATCATCAGATCTTAATTCAATAAGAGTTCCACCCTTAAAATCTACGCCAAAATTAAGGCCTTTAAAAAATAACAATAGAATGGATATTATAACTAGACTTAAAGATATAAGGTTAAATAGTTTATAAAATTTGTTAAAATTAATCATTTATATTAGTTTAACTTTCTCTTTATTTCTAACTACGTAAAGACCCGTAAGCATTCTTGCTATAAAATATACTGAAAATAGTGTAGTGAAAATTCCAACAGCTAAAGTCACGGAGAAACCTTTAACAGGGCCAGATCCCATAAAGAATAAAATGACAGCAGCAATTAATGTTGTTATATTTGCATCTATAATTGCCGTTTTTGATTTAACGTAACCGGTGTCAAAAGCTATTATGTTATTTTTTTCTTTTTTACATTCTTCTTTAATTCTTTCAAAAATTAATACGTTCGCATCAACAGCCATACCAACTGTTAAAATAATACCTGCTATACCTGGAAGTGTTAATGTTGCTTCAAATAATGTCAAAATACCTATTAAAAAAAATAGATTAACTAATAATGTTATATTGGCTATCAATCCGAATATTTTGTATTTAAAAAACATAAACATAATTACCAACAAGAAACCAATCATAAGAGCAATAACACCAGCATTAATTGAGTCTTGACCAAGGTCAGGACCTACTGTTCTTTCCTCGATTATGTTAAGTGGTGCTGGTAAAGCTCCTGATCTTAGTAGTAAAGCTAAATCTGTTGCTGATTGAAATGTAAAATTACCGCTAATCTGGCCATTTCCACTTGCTATTACACTCTGAATAGTTGGTGCACTAACAATTTTTCCGTCTAAAACAATTGCTAACTGTTTACCTACTCCTGTACTAGTTGCTTTACCAAATCTTTTTGCACCCACCCTATCAAGGGTGAATGATACCACTGTTTCATTTGTTTGGTTATTCATTTGTGGTTGAGCATCTAATAAATTCTCACCATTTAAAATTATTCTTTTACTTACCATCGCTTCATTAGTGCCATCTTCAAATTGAAGCATTTCAGTACCAAAAGTGTCATTACTATTTTGAGTAACAAACCTAAATGTTAAATTTGCAGTTTTACCTAAAAGTGATTTTATTCGCATAGGATCATCCAGCCCAGGAAGTTCCACAAGAATTCTATTATTACCTCTTTTTATTATATTCGGTTCATTAGTACCAACCTCATCAACTCTTCTTCTAACTATTTCAAGGGCCTGATCTTGTGAAGATGTTTTAATTTCAATAAGTCCATATTTAGAAAGTTCTAATATAAATTCACTCTCTTGTATTTCTAAATCAAATTGATGAGATTTATATTGGTTATAGTATGGGTTAATTTCACTTTCTTTATCTAGAAAAAAATTTTCAACTAATTCAGCATTGTCTTTGGATACATTAAATATTATTTTTTTATTTTCTATTCTTAAGTCATTAAAGTTTATTTTCTTATCTTTTAGAAAATTCCTAATGACGGTAGTTGTGTTTTGTAATTTTTGGATTTCAACAGGTCCATTATCAATTTCAAGTAGTAGATATGAGCCACCTTGTAAATCTAAACCTAGATTTATCTTTTTTGATATAAAGCTATCTTCAGAATCTTGAAAATTAGATGCAGCAATAAAAATAAAAAAAAGTGTTACTAAAGAAACTAAGGTAATTCTTAATTTAGAAAAGTATAACACTTTAGTAAAATGTTATTTTTTTACTTCTGGAGTGTTAAGTAGCCCTTGGATACCTGTAGATTTGATAATTTCAACTTTAACGTTGTCAGCAATTTGTACTTCAACTTTTTCATTATCAATAATTCTTTCAACTGTACCAATAATACCAGCAGACGTTACAACCTTGTCTCCTCTTGATAAGTTTTCTACCATGGCTTTATGCTCTTTAACTTTCTTTTGTTGAGGTCTTATTAAA
>Ga0209403_10004210_pt1 | contig 15775 bp, 16 predicted proteins | sample ArcticOcean_MG_C_8_FD_187440 | JGI IMG/M metagenome (GOLD analysis project Ga0209403, IMG submission 187440) | Marine microbial communities from western Arctic Ocean - ArcticOcean_MG_CB11_86 (SPAdes) (version 2) | ecosystem: Environmental > Aquatic > Marine > Oceanic | place: Arctic Ocean... | reverse complement strand
ACGTCTGAGGACGGAGGGTCTTCCAGCGATGAACGGCTTCGACTTTGTAGCCCAATGCATGAAAAAAGAAGGCGTCGAATGGATGGCGTGCTTCCCGGCCAACCCGCTTATTGAGGCGGTCGCCAAGGCAGGCATCCGGCCGATCGTTTTCCGACAGGAACGCGGTGGAATCCAAGCGGCTGACGCCTACAGCCGGCAGCTCGCCTCAAAAGGCAAGATCGGTGTATTCGCATCTCAAGGTGGTCCTGGCGTCGAGAACTCGTTCGCCGGAATCGCGCAAGCATTCGGTGACGCTGTCCCGCTGGTCTACATGCCAGGCGGTCACGGCACCTTCCGTGAGGATGTGTTCCCAGGTTTCTCCGCCCCGGAGAACTACGAGCACATCACGAAACTGGCGTTGGATGTGAACCGCATCGAGCGAACCTCTCAGCAGGTCCGACGTGTATTCCACGTCGCCCGCAACGGCCGACCAGGCCCGACCCTGCTTCAGCTGAACGGTGATGTGCTCGGCCAGGAAGTGCCGGAAGAGTACATGGGCTACAAGCCCACATCGACCATAAAGACGGCGCCGAACCAATCTGACATCAAGGACGCCGTCAAGCAGCTTCTTTCTGCTTCCAACCCGGCCATCTGGGCAGGGCAGGGCGTGCTGTACGCAGCTGCGACCGAAGAACTGATGGAGCTCGCAGAACTAACGCAGATCCCGGTCATGACCACCATGCAGGCCAAGAGTGCCTTCCCGGACAGCCACCCGCTGGCACTGGGATCGTCCAATCGGACCGCACCGAAGCCCGTCTGGAAGTGGCTCGGCGACTCGGACACGATGTTTTGCATCGGCTCAGGCCTCACCCGTACCAGTTTTGGTCTTGAGATTCCGGACGGTAAGTTTCTGATCCAGGCAGTGATCTCGGACGAAGACATCAACAAGGACTACGCAATCGACCTCGGCATTGTCGGCGACGCCAAGTTGGTGTTGCAGGCCATGATCGAAGAGGTAAAGGCCTCTATCGGCGACAATGGCCGTAGGGGCGACACTGCTACCGCAGACCGAGTCGCCGCCGTGTGGGCGGAGTGGAAAGCCGAGTGGGCGCCGAAACTGGCGACCGCAGGCACCCCCATGAACCCGTACCGGGTTGTCGCCGAAATTAACGCAGTTGTGGACCACAAGAACACCGTGGCGACCCACGACGCCGGCCACCCACGTGACGAGGTTATGCCGTTTTACACGGCAACCGTTCCGTTCGGCTATATCGGCTGGGGTAAGACCACCCACCTCGGGTACGGCATCCCCCTGATGATCGGCGCCAAGATCGCTGACCCGTCCAAGTTCTGCATGAACATTATGGGCGACGCAGCTTTCGGCATGTCCGGCCTGGACATCGAGACTGCTGTAAGGTCGGGTCACCCGATCACGACCGTTGTGTTGAACAACAGCACAATGGGCGGATACAACCATCACCAGCCGACCGCCATGGAAGAGTTTGGCGCAGGTAACCAGGGTGGTGACTACGTCAAGATAGCAGAAGGTCTCGGCGCAACGGGCATCCGTGTCGAGAAGCCTGAAGACGTTGGCCCGGCGATCAAAAAGGCACAGCAGCTCAACAGCGAAGGTACCTGCGTACTGATCGAGACGATCACAACGCAGCAGATGGAGTTCTCCATGTACCCAGATTTGCTGAAGTAAGCGTCAATGACGCAGTTGAACTAGGTTAAAAAAAGGAGGTGCTCCGACTGAAATCGGAACACCTCCTTTTTATTTACGATAAAGATCAGAATGGGAAGAGGACGAAGGTATGAACTCAGAGACCAACGGCCCATCACCTGGTCAGGGCGGCGTGGAATGGGTGTACTCGTCCACAAGCTCGGAGCAACTGGTCGAACGCTATGACACATGGGCAGTTTCATATGACGCCGAAATGGAAGAGGACTACGGCTGGTCCGCTCCGCGCGTCACGGCCACATTGGTGCAGAAACATGTTCCGCTGGGCGGCCGGGTCCTTGATGCGGGAGTCGGTACCGGGCTGGTAGGGCAGTTGTTGTCGGATGCCGGTTACACCGATTTAACCGGCATCGATTTCTCCGCGGAGATGCTGGCACAGGCGCGACTCAAGAACGTCTACGGCGATCTCTTGCAGATGGAGCTTGGCAAGTCTTTGGACTTCGAATCGAACTCGTTCGACGCCGTGGCATGCGTCGGTGTCCTGACCCTCGGGCATGCCCCTGCCTCTTCGCTTGACGAGATGGTCCGAATCACCAAACCTGGGGGCCACATCATCTACACGATGCGACCGGATTACCGGGAGTCTGCCGGGTTCGTTGAGAAGGAATCCGAGCTCGAAAGCGCCGGCCTGTGGAAGCTCGCCGAAGTTACAGATCCAGTCCAGACGATGCCTAAAGGTATACCCGACGCGCTTATGCAGATCTGGGCGTTCAAGTTGACGGGGTAGGACTGTAGTCTGTTGGGTCTGCGCCCGCTGATTCAGTCATTCGGACTTATGAACGGCGTGCCCGCCAAACTGATTGCGGAGTGCTGCCAGCATACGGCCGCCAAACGGGTTGGCTTGCCGGGAACGGAATCGCGCCTGGAGCGACGCCGTGATGACCGGGGCCGGCACGCCGAGATCGACCGATTCTTGGACTGTCCAGCGACCCTCGCCTGAGTCGTCAACGTGTGAGGTCAATGAAGACAGGTCACCGTCTTCCTCAAGCGCAGCAACCGCGAGGTCGAGTAACCATGAACGGACGACCGAGCCGTGCTGCCAGATCTTGGAGATTTGCTCCAGGTCTTCCGCAAGTTCAGATTTAGCGGCCAGGATCTCAAAACCTTCTGCGTATGCCTGCATCATTCCGTACTCGATACCGTTGTGGATCATTTTGGTGAAGTGACCTGCACCGCTCGGGCCTACGCGCCCGAGGCCGCGATCCGCCGCCGGCGCGAGCGACTGAAAGATGGGTTCGAGCCGCTCGTAGGCAGCTTTGTTACCGCCCACCATGAGGGCGTAACCTTCCTGCAGGCCCCAGATGCCGCCACTTGTCCCGGCGTCTAGGAAGTCGACGCCATGCCTGGCCGCTTTTTCAGATCGCCGGATTGAGTCTTTGTAGTTTGAGTTTCCGCCGTCGATTATCGTGTCACCCGGCGACAGCAAACCCAACAACTCGTCGATCCCGGCTTCGGTGACATCGCCGGATGGCACCATGATCCACACGCAGCGCGGCGCGTCCAGTTGCGACACTAGATCGGTAGGACTTGCTGCTGGTGTGGCTCCATGTCCAGCAGTGGACTGTACCGCGCCATCGTCCCGGTCGTAGGCGACCACTTGATGGCCGGACTGGAGGAGTCGTTGGGCCATGTTTCCGCCCATGCGGCCCAATCCGATCATGCCGAGTTGCATTCGTGGTCTCCTGTTGATTTGCTGATCAGTGTCCGAAGAGAGCACGAACGCTAACACGCTGGCAGGCGCCTCATGGAGTGAAGGAAAAATTCACAGCGCAACAATATCGCACGGATAGTAATCGCCCACGCGGACCTAAAACAACTTCAAGACATCGGCGTAAACATTACCTAGGGGCGGTGCTTACCTCGTCCACGCCAGTGCACCGAGACGCTTGAAGGACCGGACTTGCTCATCAAAAACGCCGTCGGTAAGAGCGGACCTCACCAACGAGGGACATTTCTGCGAAACACCGTATGGGCGGGCAAAGATCGGTATCCGACCTCGCCCGCTCTGTGAGGACACCGGACAACACTGCGCCGACTGTATCTCGGCGTCTCGCCACAACTCCTCCAACAGCCCGCACTGTCATATACCCTTCTCGTGGATATCAATACATCACCGGGAGAATCAGACTTGCCGATCAAGATAGTAGCAATCATGGGTGTTGGGGACATGGGACACGCCGTTGGACAGGCACTACGTGAGAGCGGGTTCGACGTCATCAGCTGCCTCCAAGGGCGGAGCGAGCACTCCCGCAACCTGGCCAAAGTCGCCGGAATTCGGGACGTCGGCAACCTCGAGTTGATGGTCTCGGAGGCCGACATTATCCTCTCCATCATGCCGCCGTCTGCGGCCGAGGGCTTCGGTAACGACATTGCAGCCGCCATGAAGGCGTCCGGGTCGACCCCCATGTTTGTTGAGTGCAACGCCATTTCGCCAGATACCACACGCCGTATCGGCGCATCCATCCATGCTGCCGGCGCGCCCTATACAGATGCGGGGATTATCGGCAGCGCACCCGGGCGGCCCGGCTCCCCGCCCCGTTTCTATGCTAGTGGCCCGGACCTTGGTCCACTGTTGGAATTGGACGGAAAAGGCATCAAGGTGATGCCCGTTGGCGAAGGGATAGGGCGTGCTACCTCCGTCAAGATGTGCTATGCCGGGATGACGAAAGGCATGACTACACTGTTGACCGCCGTCGCCATTGCTGCGGAGTCGCTTGGGATTACCGAAGAACTTGGAGCGGAACTTGCGTCAAGCCAGGCGGCTGCGTACGACGGCATGAAGCGCGCCGTGCCCCGGCTTCCTCTCGACTCGGGGCGCTGGATTGGCGAGATGGAGGAAATCGCTACCACGTTTACTTCGGCCGGCGTGACCGATAAATTTCACCAGGCTGCTCGCGACATATTCCTGTTACTGGACAGCACGCCGTTCGCTAGCGAAACCCGGCAGACCTTCGACACCACGCGGACGCTTGAAGACTCTGTGAAGGTGTACGTAGAGCATCTGGGCCCGGGTTAGCTAGCTGGAAGAAAGAGCAGACCAGTACCGCCTGCAAAGGCAGTGATCGGCCACACTGGCCGTGATTCGTGTGCCTGCGTTGATATGATCTCGGCCTGCCACATGGCACGAGTGCGGTTATTAGATGGAGATACACATGGCCGGCAACAATTTCCTCGTATTCATTGGCGCTTACACACAAAGTGAAGGCCTCGGCATCGGGCTCGCCCGCTTTGACGCCGATACTGGGACGCTGACCACGCCGGAGCTGGCTGCGGAACTGGTGAATCCGTCCTTTGTTGCCCTTGACCCATCGCTATCTCATCTCTACGCCGTCACCGAGATAGACGATTACAAGTCAAAAGTTAGCGGCGCGCTCAGCTCGTTCGCGATCGATCGCACCTCCGGAGAATTGACCTTCCTCAATCGCCAGCCGACAAACGGCCCGGGCCCTTGCTTTGTCAGCGTTGACGCGAAGGGCCAAAATGCCGTGGTTGCCAACTACAACGGCGGAAGTGTCGCGGTTTTGCCGATCAATGACGACGGGAGCCTGGAACCGCTGTCCGATTTCGTTCAGCATGAGGGCGCCGCCGGGGTGGTTTCGGACCGACAGGAAGGTCCCCATGCACACTCGGCAAATCTGGACTTGGAGACCAGTCGCGTCTACGTCAACGATCTCGGGTTGGACCGTATCAAGTCTTACGAACTGGATTCTTCTACGGGGAAGTTGACTCCGGCAGGACTTGATGTGGAGCTTCACCCGGGCGCGGGCCCACGCCATTTCGATTTCCACCCAGACGGTAAGCATGCGTACGCGATAAACGAGTTAGATAACACGATCACTACGATGGACTACGAACGTGCTTCGGGCCGACTTACGGTGATGCAGACCGTTTCGGCGCTGCCAGAAAGTTGGTCCGGCAGGTCTAGTTGCGCCGACCTCCATATCTCGCCGAACGGTCGCTTCATCTACGGATCCAACCGCGGCCATGACAGCATCGTGATTTACGCGATAGACCCCACTACAGGCCGGTTGGAGTATGTCGGACATGAAACTACTCACGGCAACAGCCCTCGAAACTTCGCCATCGAGCCATCGGGCCGTTATTTACTTGCGGCGAACCAGGACACGGACAACATAATCGTGTTCGAAGTCGACAACGAATCCGGCAAATTGACCGCCACGGGGACAGAGGTGTCGGTATCGATGCCGGTATGTCTAAAGCTGGTACCGGTGGCTTAGGACGCCGTTACTGCAGCCGACTTCCGGGTTCGAGATCGCCTACGACATGCGACTTAAACGGATGGCTCTCACTCCACGCCAGGATGCCGCCCACAAGCGCGGCGACATCTCAATCCCTGCGCCGTAACGGCGCTCGTCGTCTTGTCTTGTCAGGCGCAGTACAAGAGATCATTGTCGACGCCTTCCTAATCTGGGTTCGGGGCTACTACGGCAGAGTGATCTTAGACACAGTTGTCTCTGAGGTATTCACTACCCAGAGCGAAGCGTTCGTACCGGGACTCGCCGGGGCCGCCACCATGCTCACGGGCCCCTTGCCCACCGGAAGCGTAACGATCTCTTCGCCGTCCAATCCGAGCCGGGTTACTGTGTTGTCTACGAAATTGCTGACCCAGATCGATTCGCCGTCAAACACCAACCCGGACGGCCACGCTCCCACTGGGATTTCTTTCAAGACCTCCCCCCTCGTGCTCATGATTGTCACCAGATCGAGCCAGTTAGAAGCAATCCATACCGAGGTGCCATCGAAAGCGAGTGCAGTCGGCCCCTGTCCACCGGTGTCTGTGCCGATGCCTTCGTAATCCACATTGCGTTTTCCGACCGGGAACGATCCGAGAACATCTCCGTCCAGCGATATCTTGTCGACCGTGTGAAGGTTCAAACTGGCCAACCAGATGGCATTGCCGTCAAAGGTTACGGCCCACGGCGATGGGTGGTTCCCGGGCACCGCGACGGACAGTAGATCTTCACCGTCTGGGGCAAGTTTGTGCAGTGAGTTGCCCCAGGATGCGACGACCCACATGTTCGTCCCGTCGCTGACCATAGCAGCTGGGGAAGTGTAGCCGCCACCAACAGGGAACTCGCCTATCTCGTGTCCGCTGAGCGTCAATTTTGTGACAGAGCTGACGGAGTTGTTGCCGACCCACATGAACTCGCCATCAAACGCTATCGGCCGGGGGGTTAACCCGACCGGGTACGTGGCAATGATCCGACCATAGTTGTCCAGCTTTGAAACGGTATTATCGCCGACTATGGTGACCCATACATTGTCGCCGTCAAAAGCCAGATCTCCGGGCGTCTTGATGCCGCCAAAGGTTTCGATCAAGTAGCCATCGATTGTTATCGGTGGCGGAAGTGGTGCTGGCGTTTGGGTCGGACGTGGCACGCGCGTCGGAATTGAAGGCGTGGGGGTGGCTGGAATGGGAGTGTCCGGCGGAGGTGTGGGGGTGACATCCCCGCTGCCGCACGCGGCAGCGCCGAACGCAAAAATTGCTGCGGCACCAGCTAGGGCAATTCGCCAGTTCGGGCGCGTAATTGATCTGAATAAACGACTGTCGCCGTGTCCGGTGGGCGCATCGATAGCTGGCATGGCGCGAGTTAAACGGAGTGCGGTTGACGGGTCAACCGGCCCAACTTGCCTAGTTGCCCGGTTCGAGCTCCACAAGACGTTTCCGTACCTTATCCGCAATTATGTGGAACTCGTCCGCGACTGCGTCGGATGTGAACACCGTCGGCTTCGTCTCGGAATGCTGGTAGTCGGCTCTCATAGCGACGCGACCTAAGAATGGCAGTTCCATCTCTTCAGCCAGCTGCTCTCCGGCACCAGAACCGAAGATATCGCCAGACATGTTCTCGACAACACCGAGGATGTCGAGGTTGAGCTTCCGGACCATGTTGATCGATCGCTTAGCGTCCAGCGCTGCGAGCTCCTGTGGCGTGGATACAACCACAAAGCCGTCAAGGTTCAGCGTCTGCATAACCGTCAGTGGTGCGTCAGACGTGCCCGGGGGCAGGTCGACGACCATGTAGTCCAACTCACCCCAGTCCGTGTTTGTCAGGAACTGATTGATGGCGTTGTGGATCATCGGTCCACGCCAGATCGTCGCCTCTTCCTCGTTCTCTTGGAACATCGCCATCGACATCACCCGCACACCGAAACGTGACGGCGGCGTCATTACCGTTCCGTCCTCGGAAGTCGGACCTTCACTGATGCGCATCACACGAGTCACATTCGGGCAGTCGATATCGCAGTCAAAGAGCCCGACCCGAGCGCCTTCCTGGGCGAGCATTACGGCGAGGTTCACTGCGATAGTGGTTTTGCCCACGCCGCCTTTGCCGGAGTAAACGCCTATGCGTTTGCCGATCTGCTGCAATCGATCATTTACAAGTCGCTTCTGCTCCCAGTTGCGCTTCATCCCCTCTACGCGGGCGCGTTCTTCCGGGGTCAGCTCTCGTTGTGGTGGCTGTTGGGTCATGTGAGTTCAGACAAGTCCTGCAAATAAGTGGTGACGCGACGGGGGCGGTCCTGATCAGGACCGCCCCCGTCAATTCATATCGGTGACTGGAGAGCGCCTTGCTAGTCCAGTCCGAGAAGACGCTTACCGTCCTCTGTGATCAGCTCCGGCGACCACGGCGGGTCCCAAACGAGCTCGACTTCTACATCCTCGACACCCGGAAGCTCTGCAACCCGCCACTCTGCCTGCTGGGCAATGTACGGACCCATGCCGCATCCCTGCGCGGTCAGCGTCATTTCGATGGCGACCTCACCGTCTGATACTTCGATATCGTAGACAAGGCCCAGGTCAACGATGTTGACAGGGATCTCCGGGTCGTAGACCTCTTTGAGGGCTTCGATCACTTCATCTTTGGTGAGCTCTTGCTCTGTGGTCATTTTGTTGTCCTAAAACTTTGGCAACCGTACGGGTGAGGACCGTGCTGAACGATGTCGTCAGTTTAGCAAGCACACGGGCTTCCAGCAATTATTGCGGCGCTGTTCTCGTTTATTCAGGGTCCCTGTTGGAGGGCCGGACCTAGTTTTTAAACCACTCGTCCATGAAACTGACGCGATTTCCCTTCGTGCCATTGATAAATATCATCCACAGCTCGTGCGTTTCGTATTCGTAGCCCATGAGTGGTTCGAATACCAGATCAACGTTCTTCGCCTTTAGGTCGGAGTACGCATCATCTACAGAATAAATCGACGAGCCGTTTGAAAATTCCTGACCGGATTCCGATTCGCCGATGAACGGGCGAACTCTGCCATGGCCGAAGAAGGCCATCCCGCGGTCCAGCACGAGGAACAGGAACTTGAATCCCAAGGCATCCCTGCAATACTCGAGAGTGTGATCGGCATACTGCGCCGGAATCAAGACCTGGCCGATATGACATCAATGAACGGACGTGATCATACGCATTCTCTCCACTAGTGGGCGAAGTATGCGGCATGCAGGTGAAGAGATCGTTTTTAGCCCGCAGTTAAAGCCCGTGCGGACGCCGTAGGTTGTATCTCAGGGGCAAGCTGCCGGTAGCGGGGGATTCCGATCAAAACGGCCGAGGTTAAGCCAACCGCCATGGCCACCCATAGCGCGATGTCGTAAGAACCCTGACTGTCGTAGATCTTTCCTGCAACCCATACACTCGTTGCGGCACCAAGCGGCATGACTCCAAAAATGGAACCATACACGGTACCCAGACGTTTCAGACCGAACTGGTCTGCGCTCACAGAACCCGTCAGCGAGATAACGGTCGTCCACGACGCCCCGATGATCATCACGCCGATTGTTGCCCCCCACAAAGAGCCTGACAGAAGCAGGATTCCGTAGCCGATGCCCCTGAAGCTGTACGCCACAGCGAGTACATAACGGGTGTTGTAACGATCACCGAGGTTGCCGAAAGTCAGCGCCCCGATTACTCCGGTCACGCCAACGGTGGCGAGCGCGCCTGCCGCTAGTACAGTTCCTGCGCCAAGTCCCTCCGTATAAGCAACAAAGTGGGCATTCACGAAGCCCATTGTGTAGCCTCAGGTGAAAAATCCGAACGATAACGCCCAGAAAATAGGCGTCTTTATCGCCTGCTTCAATGTCATGCCGTCGTCAGGCATCCACGCGCAGACAACCCCATTTTTTGACCTCTGGGTTGACCGGGCAACCTGAGCTAAATCGCGATCGTCAACTTCCGGAACGAATTTCGATTTCAACAGGCGGTACGAGACCGGGATGATCACGATCACCAAGATGGCGGCGAGAACGATGTATGCCGACCGCCAACCGCCCAGTGTCAGTACCACGGCGGACAAGGGAACAAGAGTTGTTTCGCCGAGAGCCGAACCGCTACCTGCAAGGGAAAGCGCAAGACTTCGTCGTTTTGTGAAAACGGAACTGATCAGCTTTGTCATCGTGGCCGGCGATGAGAGCGTGAACCCGGCGCCCATCAACAGGAATAGCGCATAGAGGTGCCATATCTGCTGGATCTGGGACAGACCAAAAAGCGCTACACCGGCCATTCCCATGCCAAGCAACGCCATTTTGACCGGATCATAACGGTCGGCAAGGTATCCAGCCACGGGACGTAAACCCGCGGTCGCTAGTCCTGCGATCGCTAATGCTCCAGACAGAGAGCCACGAGACCACCCAAACTCCTCGGTCATAGGGTTCAGGAACACGCCGAAAGAGAATCGACTGCCGGCGGCACCGAACAACACGAACGCTGCGCCAATGACAATCAGCCATCCCGAATAATGACCCCGCAGGCGGTCGATTAACATGAAGGATGGATAGCGGGAGGGGTGAAAGAACGAGGCGATCCATGATTGAAGGTCATTAGGTCGAATGATACAGGCCAGAGGGGCTGTATGGGGAGAGGTGTTTCAATTGCTAGACACCATAAGGACGAATAAATACTCGCCCACGTTAGTCTTTCGAGCACTCCCTAGAATCTGCCTCGGGCTCAGAATCACAAAGGTTCGTTTTCGCCGCGCAACACCCCGCAAACGGCTCTAGCCGCCCCTTAGGCCGCGCCAGATGGCGCCCAAGCCTCTCCGTCTACCATCACCTTGCGGAGATCGACGATCTGGTCCCGCAGCAGCGCTGCCTTCTCGAACTCCAGGTCCCTCGCCGCCGTTCGCATCTGCGCTTCTAGCTCATGAACCAGTCGCGCTAGGTCTTCCTTTGGCAGACTCTCAGCGGCCACGTACGGTGCCTTCGTCTCCGCGACCGCGCGGATGCGTTCCGTCATGTCCCTAACTTCTTTGATGATCGACGCCGGCTCGATGCCGTTTGCCTTGTTGTGTGCGTCCTGCACAATACGTCGGCGCTCCGTCTCATCGATCGCCGTACGCATCGAATCCGTCATCTTGTCGGCGTACATGATCACGTGGCCCTGTTCGTGGCGAGCCGCACGTCCAACAGTCTGCACGAGTGACGTGTTCGAGCGTAGATAGCCCTCTTTGTCGGCGTCCAAGATGGCGACGAGCGAGACTTCCGGAAGGTCGAGTCCCTCCCTAAGAAGGTTGATTCCCACGACCACGTCGTACACGCCGAGCCGCAGGTCGCGAAGGATCGCTGTGCGCTCAAACGTGTCGATGTCTGAGTGAAGATATTGCGTCCTGACGCCCATCTCCAGAAGGTACTGAGAAAGTTCTTCCGCCATTCGCTTCGTCAACGTCGTCACGAGAACTCGCTGATGTTGATCGACCCGCTCCTTGATGTTGTAAATCAGGTCGTCGATCTGTCCGGCGGTTGGTTTTACCTCAATTGTGGGGTCGAGCAGTCCTGTCGGCCGGATCAGCTGCTCGACACGGTTCTCTTCGTGCTGAGCCTCGTATGGCCCGGGAGTCGCAGACACGTACACGATTTGGTTGACGCGCTCCTCGAACTCGTCAAACGCCAGGGGCCGATTGTCGATTGCAGACGGCAGCCTGAAACCGTAATCAACAAGCACTGATTTGCGTGCGAGGTCGCCGTTGAACATGCCGCGAATCTGGGGCAGTGTCATGTGCGACTCGTCGATGAAGATCAGGAAATCTTTTGGAAAGTAGTCCAGCAGAGTCCACGGGGCAGACCCGGCAGCACGCCGGCCCAGGGGCCGTGAGTAGTTCTCAACGCCCGGGCAGGATCCGGTTTCCCGCAGCATCTCAAGGTCGTAACGCGTGCGCTGTTCTAGACGCTGCGCCTCCAACAACTTGCCACCGTCGTTCAACTCTTTGAGTCGCTCGCCGAGCTCTTCCTCAATATCATCCAGAGCGTCCAACAGTCGTTGTTCGGAAGTCACAAAGTGTTTGGCCGGGTAGATGTCGATCTCCTCGCGCTCGCCGAGGATCTCGCCGGTCAACGGGTCCAGCACCGTGATGCGCTCGATTTCGTCGCCCCAGAACTGCACACGCACAGCCAGTTCATCGTATGCCGGCATGACTTCGAGGGTGTCACCGCGCACCCGGAACCGACCACGACTGGTGTCTATATCGTTGCGGTCGTAGTGCATATCCACGAGGCGGCGCACGATCTTATTGCGCCCAGTCGATTCGCCCTTCTTCATGTTCAGGACGAAACTCTGGTACTCCTCTGGAGAGCCGAGGCCGTAGATGCACGATACAGAGGCCACGATCAACGAATCACGACGTGTGAGCAGCGCCCGTGTGGCGGCATGCCTGAGACGGTCTATCTCCTCGTTTATATCCGATTCTTTTTCGATGTAGGTGTCTGACCGGGGGATGTAGGCCTCTGGCTGGTAGTAATCGTAATATGAGACGAAGTACTGGACCGAATTTTCTGGGAAGAATTCTTGGAATTCGGAAGCTAACTGCGCCGCCAGGGTCTTGTTGTGCGCAATCACAAGGGTTGGGCGCTGCTGACGCTCGACGACCTGCGCCATCGTGAAGGTCTTGCCACTGCCGGTCACGCCCAGGAGAGTCTGGTGCTTCTTCCCGTCATCAATGCCCTTCGAGAGCGCGTCGATAGCCTTTGGCTGGTCTCCGGTGGGTTTGAAGTCGGAAACAATCTTGAAATCAGGCATAAATGTTGGGGGTGCGCATGTTTCGTTCGGGCGTATTGCGATACGCCCCTACATCAAATGGGACGTCACTATGATTCTATGCGAGTCGCGTAAATAGGGAGCGAATGGCGTCACCGCAAACTTTAAGGTCAGGACTCGCTCCGTCCAATGCCGGTCTTGGGAGAACCCTAGGACGGTGTTGCCCGCACCACCCACACCATCTCTTCGCTGTCCTCGGTTAGAGGGCCACCTTCGAAATCTCCAAACACCTGATCGGCTACGATTCCGACCTGCTCCAACATGACGTGGACCTCGGACGGGTACAGATAGCGAAGGTCTACTTCAAGGTCCACTGTCCGCACCACTTCTCCGGCGTCGCTCAACTCTTCAACGGTCTGGATGCTGTGGATTGTTTGACCGACCGGATCGGGTCGATTTGCAGCGCTCAGCAGGCACCGTAATCCGGTCTTTGGATTGATTGTCTCGCCCATTGAGAACGGCTCCTCAGATACGTCCGAGATCAGATCAGAATCCGGGACGAACAGATTGAACGCAAGCGCTCCTCTCGGCGCCAGGTGCGCAGCGGCGCGGCGCAGCGATTCCAGCTGCTCTTCCGGCGTCAGCGCCAGGTACAGAGTGCGGGCGGGGATGATGACAAGTGGGAAACGCCGACCCAGTGCAAGCGTCCGCATGTCGCCCTGAACGAATTCAACCGCGCCGCCATTGTCTTTTGTTGCGTCCGCTCGTTCACGCGCCTTTGCAAGCATGGACGTCGAAAAATCCACGCCGACCACATCGATACCAGCGGAGGCAATAGGCAGGCTCACGCGGCCGGTGCCGCAACCAATCTCGAGCACCGGCCCGCCCGAAGCTTGTGCCAGCTCGACGTAAAACTCGACGTCCTCGTCCCCGGCGGTCGAGTAGAAGACGTCATACCATTCGGACCAGGCGTCGTAATCCATTGTTGGCCTGACGGGGCCTAGCCGGCCTCGGCGTATTCCGCCAGCGTCTCGTCCGGGAAGTCAGCGTTAGAGAACACCTTCTGGACATCATCAAGCTCTTCCAACGTGTCCAGGAGCCGGAGCGTCTGCTTGGCTTTGGCATCATCCAGTTCCACGAGAGTGGCAGGCACCATCGCGAGGTCCGCTGACACCACTTCAACACCGCCCATCGCCTCCAGGGCCGTCTTAAGCGGCTCAAAGTCGGTGAACGACGTCTTGAACTCGATCGAATTTCCTTCGATATCAAAATCCTCTGCGCCCATGTCTACCGCTTCAAGTGCGACCTCTTCAGGGTCGCCGGCAGAGGTTTCCACCAGGATCACTCCGGAGTTTGAGAATCCCCAGGACACCGCACCTGCGGCTGCCAGGTTCCCGCCTGCACGGGAGAACATCTGGCGGACATCGGACGCGGTCCGGTTTTTATTGTCGGTCAAGGTCTGGACCATGATCGCCGTACCGCCGGGACCGTATCCCTCGTATGTGATCTCTTCCAGCTCGATGCCATCGCTACCGGTACCGGACCCTTTTGCTATGGCCCGGTCGATATTGTCGTTGGGCATGTTCGCGGCTTTACCGGTCTGTATGGCAAGGCGCAGCCGGAAATTGGTCTCAGGATCTGCACCGCCACGCGCCGCCACGATTATCTCGCGAGCGATCTTCGTGAATAGCTGACCCCGACGTGCGTCGGTCGCTGCCTTCTTGTGCTTGATGGTGCTCCACTTAGAGTGGCCAGACATGGTGCTCCTCCCGGTTCCGACATGATATCGATTTGCGGGCTTGATTGATCAAAGGGCCAAGGGAGAAAAACTCCCTGATTACTAGTTGATCTTAGCAACCCGTCAGAAATCCGGTCAATCGGATTACGCCCCTACGTCGTGTTCAGTGCCCTTCCTACCGCAGACCTTCGGGAAGGTTTACCGTCACGACGCCGTTATTGACGTCAACCTCCAGCACAACATCCGCTATCGCCGGGATAAGGATCTGGTTTTTGGACTCAGTCTCTCCCTGTTTGCCGACAACGTACACGTCATTCGCTCCGGTGACGATGATCTCCAGCACCACCCCCAAATCTTCGCCCTCGGTCGTATGCACCTTTGTGCCGACAATCTCGTAGTGGTAGAAAGCACCTTCTGGTGCTTCGGGGAGATCGTCGCCCTCCACCTCGATAATCGTTCCGCGCAAAGCGTCTGCAGCGCGTGTGTTACGAATTACATCAAGCTGAAGGACCGTTGCGGTGCCAGCTTTGTGGCTCTCTATAACCGTGGCCTGCCGCCCGCCATCAATGTAAACAACATCGCCTGGGGCGAACCGCATCTCACCGTCCGCAAATTGACTGACGGCGATAGAACCGTCGGTTCCCCATGACCGACGTACAGAAGCGACACCTACGCGGCTGGGCGTAGACGGATCGATGGTTTTGGGGATCCTAGTATTAGCGGGAGGGCGCGGGTTCTTAGTGGAGTGGCGTGACACTTGCACACCCCCTAGGCGCTGGCCACTTGGGCCGCGATCACGATTACGTCGACTGGGCGACATTTCGCCGATTCCCGACTAGTCGATCTGGAGGACGATGCGCTGGTCTGACTTTACGCCAGAGACCCGCAACAATGATCGAATGGCCTGTGCCACTCGGCCGTCACGGCCGATGACCTTGCCCTTGTCCTCATCGTCTACGATCAGTGTGATGAAAACGCGGTTGCCGCGAACCTCTTCCGTTACCTCGACGGCGTCGGGATTACGGACAAGGGCGCGGGCGATGTACTCAACCATCTCTTTCATGAGATCAGGCGGTCTCTTTCACTTTATCCATTATGCCAAGCTTCTTCAGCATGGCCCCGACGGACTCGCTGGGCTGTGCGCCCTGGCGCAGCCATTTGAGGGCCAGCTGTTCGTCTATCTTGACCTCGGACGGGTCGGTCATAGGGTCGAACGTGCCGATCTGCTCGATGAACGCTCCATTGCGGGGGGTGCGCTGGTCAGCGACTATTACACGGTAAAACGGGTGGCCCTTTGCGCCGATGCGGCGCAGCCGGATGCGAACCATAAGAAGG
>Ga0209403_10004209_pt1 | contig 15775 bp, 13 predicted proteins | sample ArcticOcean_MG_C_8_FD_187440 | JGI IMG/M metagenome (GOLD analysis project Ga0209403, IMG submission 187440) | Marine microbial communities from western Arctic Ocean - ArcticOcean_MG_CB11_86 (SPAdes) (version 2) | ecosystem: Environmental > Aquatic > Marine > Oceanic | place: Arctic Ocean... | reverse complement strand
ATCCAAAACCGCAACCCGAACATCAGCCATTGAACTCTCCCATCGCATCTAAATTGATCCGGTAGCGTATCAGCCTGCAGTACGTTCCTGGATGTAGTTATGGAAGCCTACGGGGCGACCGCCCGGGTTGCCGCTTTGTCCTGCTAGGAAGCGACCAGTTGTGTCCCTGTTATGAGGTGGGTTGGTTTGAGTAGGAATCATTTCATCCAACCCAGGTCAATCCCGTCGATATCGGCTCCACGATCGACCAGCAGGCGTGCAACGTCGAGAGAGTTTTTCGCTGCTGCCATGTGAAGTGGTGTCCAGCCATTGTTCTGCGTAGCTTCAATGTCGGCACCACTATCGATCAACAGCCGGGCAACGTCGAGAGAGTTTTTCGCTGCTGCCCAGTGCAGGGGTGTGTCGCCAGGGTTGTTCTTCGATTCAATGTCTGCACCAAGGTCGATCAGCAGGCGAGCTACGTCGGGAGCATTATTGCCGGCTGCGTAGCTCAGGGGGGTTGAACCATATTCGTCCTTCGCTTCAAAAACTTTCTTTGCAGTGGCAAGTAACAAAAAGTGGGTCATCAAGAGACTGTATCCAAAGGGTCGCCGACACTCGCCCTGCACTGAGACATATTAGTAGGTGGGGGGGCAGGGTGCTGGGGCTCAACTCCGTCTAATAAAAATGATTCTTCTATGTTTATAGCCCCTTCTAATACAGCCTTTCAATGGTCTGATGAATATCGGGGGGTAGCGGACCTGCCTGCGCGGCAACGACGCTCTCCTCGATCTCCTCAGGCGTGGATGCACCTACGAGGATAGTCGTAAGTTTCCGATTGGCTATCAAGAAGCGAACTGTCAAAGATGCGATCGAAATACCGGTCGTCTTGGCCAATTTGATGAGGCGTTCATCTGAAAATATGGCTCCAGTTTGAGCTAGGGGACCTTTGATAGCCAATCTAAATGATGAGGCTTCGTCTGATACGCCCAAATCACGTTTGGCGAAGATTCCTCCTACAACGTAGGCGATTCCCTGATCATGAACGACCGGCTGCACCGTCTGACTGGAGCGACGGTCCAGCAGCGAATACTGGCCGGCCGACAGGCACATATCTAGCTCTACTCGACGAAGGACGTGAGCCAAAGCTACAGACTGGTTGAAACTGAGACCAATGTAGTTGCAAAGCCTTTGCCTCTTTGCTTCACGAAGGGCCTGAATAATGGCTGAGTTTTCGTAGTCGTGCTCCTTATCTAGGTCCAGAAGTTCGTCGTCATTCTGCGCGCTAGGTATCCATGCCTTCGCTTTCTCCATGTCGTGGCCCTGGAGTACGTCGACTCTATCGCGGCGCAAGGCCCGTAGGTTGTCTTGTAACTGAGTGCGACAGTCCTCTAGCGTGCGATAACCCAGTGGATTTGTCCCACCTAGAGTCGTGTAGCTAACCAACTTCGTTGCCAGGAGATGCGGTTTCGTGGTCCCGTCAAGCCCCTCACCCATGATTAGCTGCGACTTACCCCTCTCAATCCAACGGCCATCCGCGCCGGCTTTACCGTAAGCGGGCGATGTATCGAAATAGGTGACACCCAGATCAAGCGCATGTTTGACGGTTGCTACCCCTTGTTCATACGAGTGCTTATACAAACCGGCACCGCCGAGACCGATTACGCTAACTTTCTCACCAGTACGTCCGAAGGAGCGCTGTTCCAGTGCGCCTAACATGCATACCTCCATTCCCGCTTTTTATTTGTGGAAGACAAAAACTCATATGATCGCGTCTATTACGAGAGAGTACTTGATCTTGATCGGCGAGGAGCGGGAGTTATGCCTGCTGTCATATCCGCGTAAACAGTTCCGACACTCCGCCCCGACGCCATTAGTTCTACGCTAGCCGGTGCATCACCAGCGTCGGCATCTGTGCAGGCAACCGCCAAGACCAGTAGTGAACTCAGTACAACGTATGAAATGATTCGGGTGCTCATTTCACCGGAGTATGCCACAAGTGGTCTGGTGTTTGTCTCGACGAGTACGATTAGCCTAAACCGCCACTAGAAAAGCAAAAAGAATATGCAGGTAACCGAATACAAATCGGCTACACACCGGTCTCCGACGCAACCCTATGGAGCTTCAAACCAGCGATCAATCGACCAGATACCCGCATTCTCAATCTTGAACAAACGTTCATCCGTAATCACACCAAAAAGGTAAAAATATGTCATACACATTCCAGCCCGGCGAAATGTACCGAATGCCAACCCACTTTGGGCCAGCGACCGGACCACGCAGAGGTCACAACGGTCGTATATTCGATGGCATCAACAGCCCTAAGTCGGTTTCACTTCGAGCCTCGTTTTTATCCAACGCCAAGCAGCTCGAAAACCTATTACCACCCGGCTTCGAGCTATACGGCGATCCGGTCGTAACCGTAAGCGAAACCAACATGACTGAAATCGAATGGCTTGCAGGTCGTGGCTACTCGGTTTTGGGCGTAACAATCCCAGCACGATTCAAGGGCGAAAAAGACACTGCTATAGGCCCGTTCCTAACCGTCCTTTGGGAGAACCTCGCAGACCCCATCATCACTGGTCGCGAAGAACTCGGATTTTCGAAAATCTATTGCGAACTCCCCGATATCCGAGTCGTTGGCGACTCCGCAGCAACGCAAGCATCGTGGCTCGGATTCACTTTCCTCGATATGGAAGTAAGTAACCTCAAAGCCAAATCAAATGCCGAACCCGCAAGCCCGGAAAAAGTAGACGGCCAACTGCACTACAAATACATGCCACGAACCGGCGAATGGGGAACCGCCGATACCCAGTACGCCGTCATCACACCCGCCGAAGGTTCCCACGCGGTAGTTCACGAAGACCTCGTAGGCGACGGGAAACTCAGCTGGAACCCGGCGCGCTGGGAAGACCTCCCAACGTTCTACCAAGTAGTTAACGCCTTCGCCGATCTAGAAGTAAAGGAATTCCTAGGAGGCGGCCTGACCCGCTCGACAGGCGGCAAAGACTTCTCCGACCAGCACATTCTGCACTAGCCCGCCCCTTACCCCATGTACGATCCGCCAGCCACGTTGATCGCCAGCCCGGTCAAATAATCAGCCTGCGAAGACGCTAAAAATGCAGCAACGTCAGCCACGTCTTTTGCCTGCGCAATTCGACCCATAGGGTTATTGGCGTTCGTCTGCGCAACCATCTCGTCTCGCCACTCTTCAGTCGAAGTATCTGCGTCTGGCTTCAATGCCGACGCCATGCCGAACACCCGCTCAGTCTCGACCAAACTAGGGCAAATAGCGTTCACCGTTACCTTGTGCTCAGCCATCTCTCTCGCAAGCGACTGCGTAAACCCGATCACACCAAATTTCGAAGCACAATATGCAGCAAACTTAGCGTTCCCAACCTTGCCTGAAACCGACGACATATTAATAATTTTGCCGCCCCCGCCACGATGAATCATGTGGCGAGAAATCGCCTGCGACATCAAGAACGTCCCCTTCAGATTCACACCCAACACCTGATCCCAAACTTCTTCAGGAAGATCGACGACGTTCACCCGATCCGGACCCGCCGGTGCGCCAGCGTTATTCACCAGAATGTCAACCCGACCAAACTCCGAAATAGCTCCCTCAACAATCGAAGCCACATCGTCCGAATCGGAAACGCTACCAGTAAGACCAATAGCCTTACCACCACCGGCGGTGATCTCGTCTACAACCGCCGACAATCCACCCCAATCAGGCGTACCGTTATCGTTCAGATCGCAAACGGTAATCGTCGCACCCTCAGCCGCCAATCGAGTCGCAATCCCACGACCAATTCCGGCCTTGCCCCCAGCACCAGTAACAATCACAACCTTGCCATCCAACTCGTACATATCTATTCCTTACTTAGATGGTTTCGCAATCCAAAACCTAACGCAGCTCCAACTCATCCCCAACTCGATCCTGCATTACACGCATTCATCCCGTCATCTCACGCACCCGTGCTGCAAACTCCGGATGATCGTATAGATTCGACAGCTCCATCGGGTCGCTGTTCAAGTCGTAAAGCTCGCCCGTATCCGTAGGCGATAAATTCAATTTCCAACGATCTCCAGAAACCATGCTTCCAGACGGCAGCTCGAATATCGATCAAACACAGCATCGCCCGATGAAATCGTCGCCGATCCACCGTGCCACTGCATAAACACATCGCCGACAAGTTGGCCATGACGCTCATCGCTCAACTGAAAGGTAGAACGGCGAGATTATAGGCACACAAACGAAATTGCAGTAGTAGCTGTTCCCTTCCAGACGAAAGCGGTAGGGTACGAGAATTGCGACGTGCGACCAAGTCATCTGACGATGCGCTGAGCCATAACGCCCTCGCTTACCTGAACTTGCCGCGACCAGGAATCGGGATAGCCTGCTCAAGCTTGCCGTCACGAATACCAAAGTAGTACTCATGCAAGTTGATCGTCGTATCGCCATGAGTCGGACGTGATCGCACCTTATCGCCAACCTTCAAAGCCTGCGAAACTACATCCGGCAAATTCACAGCCGTGTGCTCCTCCGAGTGCTTGATGATCGAAGCCGACGCAGGAGAAATCATTTCCGCCAATCCACGATCCATCGAGATCGACTTCAGCCCCATATCAACGATCGCAACGTCTTGCTTCTGTCGAGAAATCACAGTAGCGAGAACCGACAATGCAGGCTCGAAATCGTTGAACACTTCGAGATAGTCACCGTCCATGAAAATGTACGAACCACACTGCAGCTCGGTAATACCATCGACTCGCCCCGTGATGTTGTAAGTTCCCGTACCAGCGGCCGAAACAAGCTTCACATCGATGCCTACTCGACGAATCTGATCAGCAGCACCCGTAAGAATCGTCATAGCCTTTTCGGCTTCTGTCTTGCGAGTTTCGTAGTCTCGCTCGGCGACAACATGCCCCTCGTAACCCATCAAGCCATCGAAACGTAAGCCCGGTGCTGCATCGATTTGCTTTGCGAGTTCAACAGCTCCATCGCCGTCGACTCCACACCGATCCATCCCGACGTTGATTTCAATGATCACTCCAAGCTCGGCACCAGCAGCCATGGAAGCCGAAGAAAGGTCATCGACATTTCCTGAGCTTTCCACAGCAACAATGATCCTTGCCGAACGAGCAAGCGCAACCAATCGAGCAATCTTCCGGTTACCAATTACCTGGTTCGGAATCATCACTTCAGGCACACCAGCCTCAACCATCACCTCGGCCTCACCGACCTTCGCACAGCAAACGCCAATAGCCCCGGCATCGAGCTGTTTGCGAACCCAGTAAGGACTCTTGTTCGTCTTCGAGTGAGGCCGAACATCGACTCCCATCTCGTTGGCAGCAGCCTGCAACTTAGCGATATTCGATTCCGCCACATCGAGATCTATGACGATGCACGGAGTATCAAGCTCCTCAAGGGGAGTACCTGGCAATGGAAGATATTCAGTCATTTACGATCAATCTCATGGTCCCGTAGGACATATTCAAAATCAAGTTGGCGCAGTAAGACGCTGCGAACACGAAGACTACCCCAGCAACCGTCCAAACGGTATACATCGCCAAACAAAATCCCTACCATCCCACAACGAGCTTGCCGCGCTATCTTGCATTGTCATTGCGAGGAGGAACGACGTGGCAATCAGAGATCTGAGCAACGCAACGCACGACACCACTACCGACACCTCATGACCAACATCACCCCATTCACACCACGAAAACCCCGCATCGGAATCCTCGGCACCGGTAGCATGGCCCTCGCTCTCGGCAAATCACTCCTCGCCGCCGGGCACTTTGTCGCCTTCGGATCGCGCCGACCCGAATCGAAAAAAGATTTCCATGCAGCCGTCGGAGAAGAATCGAGAATCTACGGCTACCAAGCCGCCATCGACGCTGGCGAGATAGTGATAATCACCCTGCCCTACAAAGAGGTCGCAGCCACTGCCCGCAAATTCGCCGACTCGCTTCGAAATAAAATCGTCATCGATATCACAAACCCATTCGCAGCCCAGCCCAACAACGGCGAATCAGGTGCGCAAGTCACGGCTTCGATTATTGGCGATGGCGCCCGAGTAATCGCAACGTTCAAAACCAACTTTGCAGCCACGTTCGAAAACCCGATCGACTCCACCGGCGAACCGCGCGATGTTCACTACGCTGGGGACGATGAAGCTGCGATGGAATCAGTCGAAGATCTGATAAAAGGAATCGGCTTCAAACCCGTCAAATGCGGCACTCTCGCCCAAGCAGTCGTACTCGACCACATGGTACCGCTAATGATCCGACTCGACGCCACCGAACTCGATGCCCAGCACCTAAGTTCGTTCCGCCTAACCCCAGGCTAACAAAGCGCGTCCCGAACGCAGTCGAAGGATCTAGGGTGGGGTGAAGGAAACACCGCTCAGCAGCCATCCACACCCAATAACCCACTGCCCGCCTGACCCCTGCCAGACGGAAGGGCTGGGGTAGGAGAATTGCGACGCGCTAGCAAGTCGTCCTACGGCGCCCGGAGCCTAACGTCAACGCAGAGCCGAGTCATTTGATGACTAGGACGAACAACGCCCCATCTAAAACTGAGCCTCAGCCTTTGGCACATCCACCCTCACACGTCGAATCCGACCATCACCCTGAAATCGCTCTCGACCAAGCACTGTCGACTCACACAGCCACAAATCTCGACCGTCTTCGCCACCGAGCATGCACGCATAAGCGCTCTTATCGGCATCTTCTAAGGTGATCACCTGCATAATCTCTCCTCCATCAGCAACTCTAACCCAACCGCCTGAATCGCCATACGAGAAGTACGGGCACGCCACCCAAACACAGCCTTCAGCATCCAGAGAAATCCCGTCTGTAGGCGCCGCCAGATTCGCAAACGGCCTCCGACCCGACAGCGTCCCATCGTCCTCAATGTCCCAAGCCGTCAACGTAAAAGCAAATGTCTCAGCGACAATCAAAGTCTTCCCATCCGGCGTAATCGCACCACCGTTCGGAAAGCACACCCGATCGGCAACCACCTGCGACGATCCGTCGGGTCGAGCAAGCACCATCTTTCCAAATAACGGCGGATTCGATGGACCCGGAGGAACCTCCTCGCTCAATCCCGGTAAATACGCCCCAGCGTAAGCGTTCCCGTTCGGAGCGACCACCATGTCGTTGTTGCTGGTTCCAAACACAGTCGAAATATCAGCATGGTGCATAGAGTCCGACCGCTTAGCACTACCCGCAATCACCTGCGAAGAATCCAATCGAATAATCGCCCTGCTTTCGGTAGCGACAACCAACAAATCGCCGTTGCCTAGGAAACCAAGACCACTCGGAAACTCGCCAGGCTCAAACACCGTTTCAACCGAACCCTCATCATCAACACGTGAAACCTTGGCGGCCATAACGTCACTGAAATAAAGCTTCTGTTCCTCGGCCCGCCATCTCGGACCTTCAGGAAAAAACAGATCATCAGCAACCAATTCAATCGAACTCGTAACCATGCGTTTCTCCCTAAAAGAACCGTCAACCCCAGCAGAATCAGCAAACCACCGCCATCCTACAACACCATCACCGTCACTAAAACCCTCACAGAAAAGGCTCGAATCTGCGTGTAACATTACGGGTCACAAAATACCGTGATTTAAGTACGCCAGTCAAGGTCTTATAGGTGTCATCCTGAGGCTCTTGAAGGGCGATAAACCAGTACAAAAAAACATGACCACAACAAACGATTCACAAGAAAAACTCGATTCCAAGCGCGCTTCTAAGCGAGTACCCGGAAAATGGCGCAGTTGGGAAACCACTGAAGGTGCCATTCGGGCACCCCACCGCTCGATGATGAAAGCGATGGGACTCAGCGATAAAGATATCCAAGCCCCATTCATAGGAATCGCCTCAACCCACAACGAAGTCACCCCTTGCAACTCAGGAATCGCACCACTTGTTGAAGAAGTAAAACGTGGCGTATTCGCAGCCGAAGGAACCCCCTTCACGTTCGGAACAATCACCGTTTCTGACGCCATTTCAATGGGAACCGAAGGTATGCGCGGCTCGCTCGTCTCTCGTGAAGTCATCGCTGACTCGATTGAAACTGTCATCTTCGCCGAACGCTACGACGGCCTCGTTGTAGTCGCTGGATGCGACAAATCTCTCCCCGGTGGAATGATGTCCATGGCTCGACTCAATGTACCGTCCGTTTTCATCTACGGCGGATCAATCCTTCCCGGATCACTTAATGGGGAAGATATCCAGATCCAGAATGTATTTGAAGCCGTTGGTCAATACCAGACCGGCGAGATCGACGCGAATGAACTCCTTGACATCGAAAATCACGCATGCCCCGGCTCCGGTTCATGTGGTGGAATGTTCACCGCAAACACCATGTCATCCATCGGTGAAGCTCTCGGTCTCTCCCTCCCCGGGTCAGCCTCGGAGCCAAACGTCGACCAGCGAAAAGCCGCCTCGTCGCGCGAAGCCGGTCATGCAGTACTGAACCTGCTTCGAAAGAACATCCGACCTTCCGACATCCTTACCCGCAAGGCATTCGAAAATGCAGTAACGGTGGTTGTCGCAATGGGTGGATCAACCAATACCACCCTCCACCTACCGGCAATTGCCAGTGAGATGGGCGTCGAGCTAACACTCAAAGACATCCACGACATCTCTATGAAAACCCCGCTCATCGCCAACATGAAGCCAGGCGGCGACTACTTGATGCTCGATCTCGACCGACTCGGCGGCATCCCCGTCGTAATGAAGCGACTCCTCGATGCCGGGCTCCTTCACGGCGATTGCATGACTGTCACCGGCAAAACCATTGCCGAAAACCTTGCCGATGTGAAAGTTCCCGAACCATCGAGCGTGCTCCACTCGGTAGAAGACCCAATTTCGAACACAGGTGGACTCGTCACCCTCTTCGGAAACCTCGCTCCTGACGGCTGCGTACTGAAGGTAGCCGGACACCAATTCGGTCAAACCTTCGGAGGCCCCGCCCGTGTATTCGACGGCGAAGAAGGCGTTATGCAAGCCCTCCAGAAACGCGACATCAACGAAGGCGACGCTATCGTGATTCGCTATGAAGGACCCAAGGGCGGACCCGGCATGCGAGAAATGCTTTCCGTTACCGCTGCTCTTGTTGGGCAAGGACTTGGCGAAAAAGTTCTGTTGATGACTGACGGTCGATTCTCGGGTGCATCCCATGGATCAATGATCGGACACATCGGCCCTGAAGCCGCCGTCGGTGGACCAATCGCCGCTGTTCAAGATGGTGATCTTATCGAAGTGAACCTCGACAACTTCGAGCTCAACATCAAAATCAGCGACAATGAACTAAAGTCTCGGCTAGACAAGTGGGAGTCAAAGCCACCGCCTTACACCAAGGGCGTGCTCAGCAAGTACATCAAACTGGTAAACCCCGCCTCAACCGGCGCCACAACCAGTTAGAAACTATCTCCCCCTCTTTCCAGACGTAAGGGGTAGGGTAGGAGAACTGTGACATGCGACCAAGTCGTCTGAAGACGCCCGGAGTCACAAACAGGTTGGCTGATTCGAAACGAAAAAACTTCGGATCTGCCAACAGCACACCAAATCTCAGCCCGATGAAAATCGGGGTCAAACGACCAACCACAACCAACCGATCACCCAGCCAACAACCCACAATTCAGGCCCAACTCCATCATGATCTACGAATTCCGAACATACGATATCTTCCCTGGCAACATGCCGAAATACCAAGCCACGCTCAACGACTCGCTGGCTGGCGGTCGACTCGATTATTCCGATCTATTCGCCTACTTCTACACCGAATTCGGCCCACTAAACCAAGCACTCCACATCTGGCCATACGAAAGCCTTGATGCACGTCAGGCAATTCGTGAAGAGACCACCGGCATCACCGGCTGGCCGCCAGCAACCGGCGACATACTCGCAGGTCAAGCCGCTGATATCTACTTCCCCGCACCGTTCAACGACGAATCGATAACCGGCGATCATGGCCCATTCTACGAACTCCGAACCTACACCTACGCAACCGGCGAAACCCCATCAGTCATAGACACCTGGGGCAAAGCAATCGAAGAACGAAAAAAGCTCTCACCGTTCATCGGAGCCTGGTACACCGAACTCGGCGGACTCAACAAATGGGCACACCTCTGGGCCTACTCTTCACTCGAAGAACGTTCACGAGTACGCAAAGAAGCTGTCGAAAAAGACGTCTGGCCACCAAAAGGCGCACCAAAACCGCGCACCCAAGACAGCAAGCTCTACATGCCATTCCCTTTCAGTCCACTCTCGTAAAAACAATGGGGCTGTCGTTGCGAAAAGTGTAGACAGCCTGTTTGGATCAAGCTGATTGGTTGGCGTCAACCGTCCTGCGCTCATTCCACCTAACAATCCCGTCTCTATGTGGAAGTACCAGCTAACTAGATTCACATAAACAACATGACCCAACCGTTTAGTGGAACGCCTTAAAGGTTTGGCTTTGGCCACTCGCCCGACCATTTGTCGCGGTACTCATACTGGAGTCCGGCGCCACCGGCAAGGTTGTTCCACATTGTCGTACGCCGGTAGTTCCGTTTGCTCACCAACGATCTCTGCATCAACGCAGCCTCATCACGCTCTAGCCGTTCGAAAATTCGATCGTTATTGGCAGGATCGTGGCTCCAACTAGGCTCAATTGATTCGCTCTTTCGTTCGAACAAATACTTCACCATGTACCGAACCTGGTCGCTCGTATTCGCAGTACCCGCATGCCAAATATCATAGTGAAGAATCAACACTGACCCCGCCGGGACAACAGCCACAATCTGATCCCGAAAATTCCCATGCGACGCGTTTCTATCACCCGCTGCAGTGAACAAGTGCGACCCCGGTATTAACGCCGTCGGTCCCATATTTGAAACAACATCCTGCGGGTAGTACATAACCAATACGCTCTGAACATGGTCGGAAACCCGACCATGACCATCGTCCAGCGTTGGAATATTTAGGCTGTCCTGATGCCACGCCTGGCTTCTCGTACCCGGGTGATTACGATGGCAATGCCTGTGAGCTGCCCTCGTGTAATCCGAACCCAACAAACTCGACAACGCTCCTCGAACGGCAGGATGTTCGTACACCTCGTCGATCGCCGGAACCGCTTTATTTATTTCGTCGCCAGGATTCGTCGGCAAGGCTTCAAGCTCGCTATAAACCTGAGAATGAAACTCAATAGGAAACTGTGGTTCAACGATGTGATAGCCGTTGATGACAAAGTCAGCGACCTGATCGTCATTCAGCAAATTTTGTGTTGAAACTCCTGAAGCCGCTGAAACTTTAGTCGCGTTAGTCATCGTGTTGCTCCATCTTTTCCAGCACGAACTGGTAACCAAAAACTTCTACTTCTGAGCCCTCTAATGATCCGCGCTGATCAGGAAAATGGACCACTCGCCAGCCATCGCAAATAGCGTCATGTATCGACTCATAATCGATACCTATTCTGGTCGGATCAATCTCGACAATCGAGCCTCGTACAGGTTCGTGTAATGCCTGAGAAATCGCAGGTGACCGAGGATCGGTCGATTGCGCACTCAAGTAAAGAAGTCGCTGTTTTAATGCCATAGATATCCCTGTGACAACCCTCGTAAGGTCGTTGTATTGAATTCCTTTGGTAGGAAAAACACAGTTTACCCAATTATCGACCCTGCCAAACACTCGCCACCTGTCATCCTGAACTCATTCCTGTCCGGAGCCACGCCGAACGGGTTAGGGATCAATCGCCTACCTCAACTCAACAAACAAATCAGCCAGCAATACCCACCCAAAACCGCATTCCCGGTGATAAATTCCCTCAACCAATCCCAATTTCAACACTCGGAAAACAATAACTAATGCTCACAGCAGGCGCCGGACGAACTGAAATCACCCCCCCAGTAGGAATCGCCCACGCAGGTTGGGGCGCTGCAACACATCAGCGCGCCGAAGGTGTCGACATGCCGTTCTACGCAACCGCACTCTATGTAACCGATGGCGACCTCGAAATCGCAATCGTCGATCTCGACATAGGCCTGTTGATGAATGATGACGATGCAGCCATTCGGGCTGAAGTCTCCAAAATCTCCGGTATAAAACCCGAGAATTTGCGAATCTCAGCAACCCACACGCACTCCGGTCCCGTTAACCGGCAATCTTGGCTCGACGAAGGCATGGAACTTGTCGGGCCATACTGGGACTCCCTCCCTGAACGAGTTGCCACCGCCGTAAACACGGCGCGCCACAACGCCAAGCCCGCTCATGTGGGAGTAGGTAAAGGCGCAAGCTCGATCAACGTAAACCGCCGACCTGCCCTTGCCGACGGCACGTTATTCACAGGTCGACAGTGGGACGGCGTAGTCGATCAGGAAATCGGCATCGTCGCCATCAACGACACCGAAGGCGAACCAATCGCCACGATCCTGAACTTCGCCTGCCACCCAACGATTCTCGGCCCTGCAAACAAGCTCCTCTCCCCAGATTACCCCGGATACGCTCGCAAAGTCGTCGAGCAGTACGGCGGCGGACTATGTCTGTTCTTGCAAGGTGCAGCAGGAAACTGCGGACCGACCCACGGCTTCATCGGCGAAGTAGCGGTTGCTCAATGGCTTGGTGAACGACTCGGACTCGAATCGGCTCGTATCCGACTTGAAATCGACCCTATACCTCGAAAGGAACGACTCGTCGAAGTCGTCCAGTCCGGTGCCGATCTAGGCATGTACGTAGACGACCCTGCTGGAGAGCCAGACGGCACCCTTCGAATAATCAACACAACTGCCACTTTGCCCGTTGGAGACTTCCCAACTATCGAAGACGCTCAGGCAGAATTCGATAAAGCTGTCGAAACGTTAAACGACGCCCGAAATAACGAAACCGAAGCTAACATCAAACTCGCAGTATCAAACGCAAAACGAGCAGGATTCGTGCTTAGTAACGCCACTCGCACCGCCGATGGCCCTATCGCTATGCCTGTGCAAGCAATGCGAATCGGACCCGCTGCGCTGGTCGCAATTCCAGTCGAAGCCTTCTGTGAAATCGGAATCGCGGTGAAGGGTGCATCACCCGCCGAACAAACCCTCTTCAGCGGATACACAAACGGCTCCATGGGCTATATGCCAATGGCCGACAACTTCGAAGAAGGCGGCTACGAAGTCGTAACCACGCCAATGGCAGCCGGAGCCGCTGAAGAAACAATCGATGTCTGCACCGACGCCGTTCAAGCCCTCTGGCGCTAACCTACACATCGTTAGACTCGGCTCCGTAATCGCCCGTTACTAAGACCCTCTAAACAAAACCAACAACCATTCCCTTTACTTCCAGACGTAAGGGGTAGGGTAGTAAAACTGAGGCTCAGAGCCGAGCCATAGAATAACGCCCGGAGCTAATATCATCGATGCTTCGATCGCGTAGACAAGCTCCTGTCTTGCATTCAGGCTAACTATCCGTAGGAGGTACACAAAGCCTCAGAAGTAGCTATCGGCGGTTTATTTCCGAATTTCCTCGTGAATCTCGACTCGTATACGACTCAATAATCGTTACTCTGAGTGCTCCATCTCGGGGATCTTTCATGTCAGAGTCCTTCGTTCTCGCCGTTGACCACCTCACCCTCACAAAAAAAACTCCTGCACAACGGACAATTCCTCCGCCTCTGGTCGGTCGGTTGGATGACGGGCACTATGATGTGGCTAGAAATGCTCGTCGTCGCCCTACTCGCACTCGAACTAACCGACTCCCCGTTTCTAGTCTCGTTCACTTTCTTCTTGCGATTCCTACCGATGTTCTTTGGTTTCGGTATCGGAATAATCGCAGAACGAATCAACCGTAAATACCTAATGATCGGCGGACTCGCAGTTCAGGTAACCGTGTCAGCCGCTCTTGCAGTACTCATAATCGCCGACACTATCCAATACTGGCATCTAGCACTCGGCAGCTTCTTCACAGGAGCAGTAATAGCGAGTGAATTCCCGGTTCGCCGAACCATGATCGGCGAAGTCGTAAGTCGAATGAACGTCGGACGCGCCGTTTCGCTCGAACAAACAACAAACTCGCTATTCCGCATCATCGGCCCCTTCGTCGGCGGAGTATTCCTCGCCACTATCGGCGCACAAGGCGGCTTCATACTCGGAGTCGTCCTCTACTCAATCGGAGTCATCATCGCCATCTCGATGAAATACCAGCAACCTGAATCTAGCGAAGTACCTGACGGACCAAAAACCCAAATCATCGAAGGCATCCAATACATCAGGAAAAGCCAGGTTATGATCGGCACACTCGGCGTAACCCTCATAGTCAACGTCTTCGGCTTCTCTTACATGAGCCAGCAACCCGTCGTAGCCAAACAAGTACTTCAGGTCAGTGACGTCCTCATCGGACTTCTTCAATCGGTTGAAGGAGCAGGCGCATTCTTCGGAGCCGCTCTAATCGTCATCTTCGCGAAGCCACACCATTACACTCGAATCTACATGTGGGGATCGCTGCTCTTCCTCATTACGATCGCTCTGTTCTCGCAATCCGAAATCTACTGGGTCAGCCTCATCATTCTCTTCATCGGTGGAATTGGAATGTCGGGATTCGCCGCAATGCAAAGCGCCATCGTGATTTACACGGCCTCACCTCAGATGCGCGGACGCGTCCTCGGATCAGTCGCCGTATTCATCGGGCTCGGTCCGTTAGGGCAACTAGGCATCGGAATACTCGCCAGCATCTTCAATCCCGCAACTGCAGTCCTAATCACCGCCAGTACCGGCATAATCTTCATGTTCATCGCCTTCGTTATCTACCCGGCTATGAGCAAACCCAACGCCCTCGAACAAGACACAACAAACGGCTGACCGATGTTGAATGTGATCTCTTCGGTAATAATCGACATTAACGAGTATTCTCGATTAAACCATCCTCTTCTCTCAGCACGGTAGCACCTGCATGACTCAACGCTGGTATCGTTTCTACCCAATTAACTTGCCCGCCCTCAAGAAAAAGTCGCACGCTACCCTTGCAACTCGGAATCTTTGGAAAATATCTCACCCTCTGGGTCGCAATCTGCATCGTCGTAGGAGTAGCCCTTGGCGAAATTTGGCCTAGCTTCCCCGACACACTTAGCCGATTCACAGTCAGTCAAGTGTCGATTCCAGTCGCAATTCTCGTCTGGTTCATGATTTATCCGATGATGGCGAGAATCGATTTCGCAAGCATCGCAGACGTTCGTAAGCGCCCTCGCGGTCTTGCTCTCACCCTCGTCATCAACTGGCTAGTAAAACCGTTCACCATGTTTATTGTGGCGTGGTTCTTCCTGAAAATCGTCTTCGCACCTTGGATAAACGGCGACCTCGGCGACGAATATCTGGCTGGAGCCATACTTCTAGGTGCCGCCCCATGCACAGCCATGGTCTTTGTCTGGAGCTACCTCACAAAAGGAAACGCCGCCTACACGCTAGTTCAAGTAACAGTGAACGACCTAATAATGCTGTTCGCCTACGCACCAATCGTTATTTTCCTGCTCGGTATCGGCGATATCGCCGTGCCATACGACACCGTCTTGCTATCAGTCACCCTCTACGTCGTAATACCCCTCACCGCCGGCTACCTCTCTCGAAGATGGCTTATCAATGCCAAAGGCAATGACTGGTTTACAGGGTCATACCTGCCCAAACTCGGACCCATCACCATCGTCGGATTACTCCTGATGCTCGTGTTGCTGTTCTCATTTCAAGGCGACAAAATCCTCGATAACCCAACCCACATCGGCCTGATCGCCATACCGTTGATAATTCAAACGTTGATCGTTTTC
>Ga0209403_10004205_pt1 | contig 15779 bp, 17 predicted proteins | sample ArcticOcean_MG_C_8_FD_187440 | JGI IMG/M metagenome (GOLD analysis project Ga0209403, IMG submission 187440) | Marine microbial communities from western Arctic Ocean - ArcticOcean_MG_CB11_86 (SPAdes) (version 2) | ecosystem: Environmental > Aquatic > Marine > Oceanic | place: Arctic Ocean... | reverse complement strand
TATATGTATTATTATTTTTTAATAATTGATTATTTCTCTTTAATACTAGTAAAGAATCCTGTAACATGCTTTTTACTTTTAATAAATTATTATATTTTTCTTTTTCTTCTTCATTATCTAATATCCCATTTTCTTGTAAAAAAGAAAATAAGATTAAAACAATTAACAAGGCAAAGAAAAGTTTTGGTAGATGTTTTTCCATATGCTAATCTAAACCAAAGTGTGCTTTAGGTCCGAATTTCTCAGCTATCCTTAATAGTTGATTATATTTTGCTACTCTTTCACTTCTACATAAAGACCCTGTTTTAATTTGACCCGCTCCTGTACCAACTGCTAAATCCGCTATTATTGTATCTTCAGTTTCGCCTGAACGATGTGATATCACTACGCCTAGATTAGATGATTGAGCTAATTTAATTGTTTCTAAGGTTTCAGAAAACGTGCCAATTTGATTTAATTTAATTAAAATAGCATTCATAGATTTTTCTACTATTGCTTTTTCTAATTTTTTAATATTAGTAACAGTTAAATCATCACCAACTAATTGTACTTTCTTACCTAATCTTTTATTCAAAGTTTTCCATCCTTTCCAATCATTTTCATCTAAACCATCTTCAATTGAAAAAATTGGATATTGATTAATTAAGCTGTCATAATAATCAATCAACTCTAAATTATTTAATTTTTTATTTTCAGACGATAAATTATATATATTATTATTGAATAATTCACTGGCTGCCACATCTAGGCAGATAGATACCTCAGAAGCAGGTTTATAATTAGCTTTAATTGTTGATTCTAATATTAAATCAATTGCCTCTTGATTTGATCTTAAATCTGGAGCGAAACCCCCTTCGTCTCCAACGGCTGTATTATATCCTTTCTTCTTTAAAACTTCTTTTAGTTTATAAAAAATTTCGCATCCACATTGAATTGATTCAGAAAATGATGATAATCCAGATGGATAAATCATAAATTCTTGAATATCAACATTATTGTCTGCATGACTCCCTCCATTTAAAATATTCATCATGGGGATTGGTAAAATATTAGCTCGCCCTCTATGGAGGTTATGTATATATTGAAATAAAGGTGTTTTATTTGATGCTGAAAATGCTTTTAGAACTGATAAGGATACTCCAAGTATAGCATTAGCTCCTAATGTAGCTTTATTTTCTGTCCCATCTAAATCTATCATAATTTGATCTATTTTGCAGATATCATTAGATTCATTCCCAATTAAAACGGGGCGTATAATAGTATTTATATTGTTAATTGCTCTAAATACAGATTTACCAAAAAAGGGGGCTTGATTATCTCTTAACTCTAAGGCTTCATGCTCACCAGTTGATGCTCCACTTGGTACTGCTGCTCTTCCTGTTGCGCCATCGCTTAACAGAGTATCTACTTCAAGTGTTGGGGTACCACGCGAATCAATAATTTGTCGTGCATGAATATTTTTTATTTGTATCATAGAAAAAAAAGGATAATTGTGAACATGTTAAAATTTACAAAATAATTCATTAAAAACGATTAAATTTGATTAAAATTTATATATTTTATTACTATGAAAATCATTAAATATCAAGAAATAGAGCACAAAAAGGTATGGGACCAATTTGTTTTATCTGCAAATAATGGAACAATCTTTCATTTAAGGGAGTTTTTATCCTATCATAAAAAAAGAAAATTTGATGATGCTTCTTTTATTTTTTATGATAAAAATAATATTAAATCTGTATTTACAGGTGCTATTATTAATAATACTCTTTATTCCCATCCGGGGGCTAGTTTTGGAGGGTTTGTCTCTAACACAATGTCTTTTAAATCATACAGTGAAATGGTTGCTCTATTAATTAATTATGCTAAAACTAAAAATTTAGAAAAAATTATAATTATACCTCCTCCATTTATTTATTATACATATTATAATGAAGCTATGGAATATGCTCTATATAATCAAAATTTTGAAATCGTTGAATATTATATCTCTAGTTTTGTTCCTCTGGATAAGGATTTTAAAAAGCATATGCATACTAGAAAAAAAAGATACATAAAAAAAATGATGCCTGAAGTAGAAATTAAAATAAGTGCTGATATAGATTCATTTTATCCAATCTTAATTAATAATAAAGCCAAACACAAAGTAGAGCCAACCCATACATTAACAGAATTAAAAGTTTTAATGAAAAAATTTCCTGAAAAAATAAAACTATTATTGAGTTATAAAAATAATACTGTAATTGGTGGTGCTCTAAATTTTATAACTAATAAAAATACATCTATATTATTTTATAATATGATTGATTATGATTACCAAGATTTACAAATTGGCTCTCTACAAATATATCAATCCCTTAAATGGGCAAAAGAAAATAAATTAAACTATTTAGACATTGGTGTGTCACAATTATATAAAAAAAATATTATTGTGCCGCATAACAGTTTGATTCATTTTAAAGAACAATTTGGTGCGCAAGCAATGATTAGAAAAGTGATGGAATTGAAGTTATAATGATTACATTGAAAACTCTATTTAAAACATCATTAATTTATGGTATTGGTAGTGCTATTATGAGATTAATGACTTTTTTATTGCTTCCATTTTATACTAATGAATTAACAAATTATGATGATTTTATTCTTGTCATGACCACAATAGCTCTACTTAGAATTACTTATTCTCATGGAATGGGTGATAGTTTTTTAAAGGTATATAGTGAATCTGAAAATAAGGTTGTTATTACCTCCACTTATTTAATTTATATCTTCTGTGTTATTATTGGAGCTTCATCATTATTATTAATAGTAAATAGCATTTTTAACGCAGAAAATCAAAGCTCATTATTATATTTAATTCAGAGTAAACTAAACTTTATAATTTTAATAATTTTGTTTGATACAATTAATTATAGAATAGTAGACATACTTAGAATTCAAAATAAACCTATTTTTTATATGATTGGCCAATTGTCTGGTATTATTATGACTTTTATAACAACTATATATTTAGTTCGCAATTTTAATAATCAAAGTTTTGTTAATTTTTATATTTATGACCAAGTTGACGCTGCTTTGCTTGCAGTGTTATTTGGAGGCATTATCAATTTTATACTTTTTTCACCTATATTATTTAATAATATAATTTTATCTAAATTTTCTAAACAACACCTACAGAAAATGTTTGCATTAGGAATGCGTTTTTTCCCCGCTGCATTATTTTTTGTTTTCATGGCTCAGCTAGATCGCTATTTATTAAAACTATTATTAGATGATTCAAGTAATTTGATTGGTTCTTATTCTGTGGGATATAAGCTCGCTAGCGTACCCATGCTGCTAATTGGTGCCTTTAATTTGGGATGGCAACCTTTTTATTTAAGTAATGGCAACAATCAAAAATCTCGTGTTGATTATGGAAAAATAGGTACAATTTTAGTTATTTCTATGTTAAGTGTAGGCTGGATAATGACACTAATAATGCCATTAATAGTCAATCTAGATGTTCCATTCCTTAATAACTATAAAATTATTGGAGAGCGATTTGTTGATGGTATTAAAATTATACCACTTATAATAACAGCTCACATTTTTTATGCTATGTACATCATTAATATGCCTTCTATATATTTATGCAATAAACAAAATTGGTCCCCAATATTAAGAATGATTGGTGCCGGTGTAAATGTTGTATTAAATGTTATTTTGATTCCAAAATATAATATTTATGGTGCTGCATTTGCTACTGCTGCAGGCTATGGAATAATGTTTTTTGTCCTTTTCTATAAAAATAAAACATGGATGCCTATAAAATTAATATGGTCTGATATTTTAATGTTTTCTTTATTTATCATTTGCTCTATTGTTACGCTTACATTTAATATGTATGGCCAATATATTATGTTAATAGTAACACTTTTTTATATGCTTTTTCTCCTTTATAAGCATGGCTTCAAAAATATTATTTTATTATTTAAATAGATTATTATGAATAAGCCTACTATATCAGTAATCTTGCCAACATTTAATCGTGCGAATGAAGTAAGTAATGCGATTAATTCTGTGCTAGATCAAACGTTCAATGGTTTAGAGCTTATCATAATAAATGATGCGTCTACAGATAATACGCGCCAAATTATTAGAGCACATCAAAAAAAAGATTCACGGATTATAATAGTAGAAAATAAAAAAAATTATGGTTGCTCTGAATCTCGTAATATTGGCTTATCATATGCGCAATCTGCGGTAATAGCATTTATGGATGATGATGATCGGTATACAGATAATCAAACATTAAAATGTCTTCATGCTCAAATGGAGAGTGAGGGTTGTGATCTTGTAATAGCTGACTATAATGTCAATGATGAGCTGAGACGAATGAATAAATTTGCGGGAAACTTTAAATATAACATCATTAGGCGGCCTGGACCATTTTTACAGTGTATCTTAATTAAAAAACAAATTATTACAAAAATGACGGTAGTTTTTGATAAGGAGGCTACCCCAAGTGAGGATTGGGATTTTTTTATAACACTATCTAAACTAAATCCTGTGGTAGCTTATTGCGCGTGTAATAGTTTTAAGTGGAAACTAAATCAAGATAGCCAATCAATTAATCTTATTAAAGAAGCTAAAGCATTAACATATATCTGTTACAAACATTATAAATATATGCTAAAAAATATAGGCAGAAAAACAATGAGTGATCACTATCGCCGTATTGCCAGAATATATGAAAAAACAAACTCAAGCATTCAAATACATCAATTTTATAAAAAAGCTTTCGCACAATACCCCTTTTCAATTAAAAATATATTTTATAGAATAATAGTTATTATGAGTTATAAAAATATGAAACCTCTAATTAATTTTATGAGACAATTAAGGCGAGCACCTAATGCCTAAAAAGATTCTAATTATATTTTGGGGGGATCCTTTTTTTGATGGGCGCTGTATGAACTTACTTGAACAGCTATTAAATGCTAATTATAATATTAAAATTCTCTGTGTTGGAAATATATCAGAAACTAAAAATTATAAGGGGGCAGAGCTCCATTTTATTAGTCAAAAAAAATTAGGCAATGATATTACTAAATATTTTATATTTTTTAAATATGTAAAAAAATTTATTATTGAAAATAAACCCCATATTATCATAGCATTTGATTTATACTCTATGATTCCGGCAGCACAATCAAAAACTAGGCATAACGCTCGCTTAATATATGATTCTAGAGAATTATATACCAAATTAGCAAGCCTTAATAAAAGACCTTTAATGCAAAAAATATGGTCTTACTATGAAAGAAAAAATATTCAGCATGTAGATAATACAATAGTAACAGCTGAAATTGATAAACAGTATCTCCATAAATTATATTCCAAAAATATAAGTATTATTATAGCAAAAAATTTGCCGGGTAATAATTTTTTGAATACACCTACAAAATCTTTGAGAAATATTTTTTGTATTAGTGAAGATAAAAATATATTGATGTATCAAGGGAAGTTCCATAAAGGCAGAGGGATAAGGTTTGTAATAAAATGCTTAGCTCATATGAAAAAAGCAGTACTAGTGCTAATTGGTGATGGTCCAATGAAACAAGGTTATTTAAAAGAAGCTATAAATTTAAAAGTGGAACATAAAATATTTTTTATCGATGCGGTTAAATATAATGATTTAGCTTCTTTTTCAAAAGATGCCCAAATTGGTTTAAGTATGATACAGCCAATAACTAAAAGTTATGAGCATGCTTTGCCAAATAAATTATTTGAATATGCAGTAAGTGGTATCCCCACAATATGTTCTAACTTAATTACAATGAAAGAGATGGTTAATCAATATCATAGTGGAATATGTGTGCGCCATGATAGCCAAGAAGATTTTATAAATGCCTATCATATGATTATTAAGGATCCATCTCAATTTATATTAAATGAAGAAATACGGAAATCATTACTTTGGAAAGAAAATAATAAATTAAAAGAGATCTTAAATGACTAAACTTGTTTCCGCAGTTATTACAACTTGCAATCGTTTTGCCTTGCTTCAAAAGGCAGTAAAGAGCGTGCAAAATCAATCTTATACAAATATTGAATTAATTGTTATTGATGGAAGCGCAAATCAAGATGCCGAAAATCTTTACGCTAATAAGGAAAATATTATATATGTTAAAAGTACAGATTCGCATCCAAATGTTCTACGTAATTTAGGAACAGATTGTGCTTCCGGAGAATTAATTGCATTTTTAGATGATGACGATGAATGGCTTCAAGATAAAATAAAAAAACAAGTTGAATGCTTTAATAAAAATAATATTGATTTATGTTATACTGGTAAAAATATTGTAAGTCAAAATGGAGAAAAAATAAAGTACAGTTATAAAGAACCATTTTTCTCATCACAAGTTAAATCAATAATGGGAGATAATTTTATTGGTACAACTTCATCTGTGATGATTAGTAAAAAAGCTTTATTAGCAGTAAATGGGTTTGATATAAAACTGCCTGCATTACAAGATTATGATTTATATATTAGATTGTGTTTAGACTATAAAGTGATTGGGATTGATGAGCCTTTAATAAATTATCATTATAATCATTCTATCGCTCAAGTTTCGCATAGTTTAGAGCATTTTAGAATTGCCTCTATAATTATAAAAAATAAATTTAGTAATTTCAAGTATAGTTATTTATTAAAAATAGGATTATTGATCATTAAAATTAAAAGGAAGATTAAAAGTATATGAATAAAAATATTATGACATTTGATTCATGGGCAATATTAAATAAAGATGAAAGTATGGAGAAAGGTCATCATGCCCCCGTAAAACATATGCTCAAATTAATTTTTGAATACTATCAAAAAAATAATCAAAAATATTCTGCTATAGATATAGGCTGTGGTAATGGTTGGGTAGTACGAAAGTTTAATAACCACTCTTTGTGTACTATGGCGCATGGCATAGATGGTGCAGAAAATATGATTAAAAAGGCAAAAGATGCCAATCCTGATGGGTTATATTTTAATGAAAATATTACCAAATGGGATGCAAAATATCAATATGATATAGTATTTTCAATGGAGACCCTTTACTATTTCAAAAATCCAATTGAAATTATTAATAAAATATATGATAATGTGCTAAAAGAAAATGGTATGTTTGTAATGGGGATTGATCATTATAGCGAAAACACAGAATCATTAGATTGGGGTAAAAAGTTTAATTTAGATATTACTACATTATCCATTGAAAATTGGGTGTCTTTATTTGAAAATAGTGGTTTTCAAAATGTAACATATAAACAGGTTGAATCAAAAAAAGATTGGAAGGGTACTCTAATAATAACTGGTTATAAAAAATGATTATTTCTAATCACTTTGTAATCTCAGGATTCTTATCCTGTATACTATTTTTATTTTATAGTAAAGTTACTAATACAGAAAAATTATATAATCTACTCACATTACTATTAGTATTAAATTTTTTAAGTTTTAATATTTATCTGTTTTCTACAGGAAACTTTGATTATAAAATCCATTTACCTCTTCATTTATGTTATTTAGCTGAATTAGGTATTTTAATATCTATACTTTTTAAAAATAAAAAACTCTATCCTTGGTTAGCCCTAAATAGTTTAGGAGGAGGAATTACTGGATTTACTAATTCAAATCTACTGCCTGATTCTATGTTTATTGAATATACACACCTATATTTAGGACACTTTAATCTTTTACTTTTTTCTATAATTGTTTATAAAGATAAATTAATTATTTCAAAGAAAAATTATGTACAGAGTATTACATTGAATGGTTTGCTTTTTATTCTCATTCTATTTTTCAATGAAATTTTTAACTCAAATTATTGGTTTACTAATTATAAACCTCCCGGATCAAATTTAACAAATCTTTTACCTGTATGGCCTGGTTATTTATTAGTTTTAATAATAATTGGATTTATATCTTATTATTTAACTTTTAAATTATTTCTAAAAAATAAAGAGTCTATGAATTAAAATAAAAAGGGCTACCCATGAGTAGCCCTTTTATATTTAGATGTAGAGTCCATCTAAACCTTGATTTAAGTTATTTTGGTTACAGAATTAAAATCTATAAATAACTCCAAGGCTGTAACCATTACTTAAATACATCGTATTCAATTGATTACCCCCTTTCACGTTTGTTAAAAAAATTATTCTATATTATATTTACTTGATAATATATCGGCTTCAGATGCTAATTCCCAGTTTCCATCACCAACAATATATTGTACTTCATCACTTTTTTGTATTTTTTGCTTATTTTTACTAAGCCATGGCTTAACATTAATATTTAATTTATTTAAAGGTAAATTAAATTTTACTTTAAAAATTATATATGGTAAAATAGCTAATAAAAAAGATGCCATAGCAATTGCAATTCCCATGCTATCAAATCGCACTAAAATTCCTGTTCTAGTTCCAACTGGCTCAATTCCAAAAAGCGCTAATATTAGGATAGCCACAATAGTTCCGGAAAAGCCTATTTGAAATAATAGCGTATTTAAATCAAAAGTAGATGTTGCTTTACACCATATCATCCACAATAAAAACATAGATACTAAAATAATAATAGACACAGAAAAATAACTGCTTGCTGTAATAACAAACAATATATGTCCTGTCAATAAAATTATTCCGCTAATTAGTTTATTTAAATCAATTTTCATAATACTTTACGTTCTGTTTATATTGTAATATGTGAATATGAATATAATTAAGCAAGTGAGAAATTAATTGATTAATAAAAAAATAAAAATTGGTGTTGTTGGGTTAGGATATTTGGGGGAATTTCATGTAAAACATTTATCTACATTAGATACGGTAGAAGTAATAGGTGTGCATGACTTAGATGAACAGACAATGAAAGAGATAAGTACCAAGTATTCTGTTCCTCAGGCTACCTGCCTAGATACATTGTTAGAAAAAGTTGATGCAGTTTCTATAGTAACCCCTACAAATTATCATGCTAACATTGCATTAAAAGCTATTGAAAAAAATTGTCATATTTTTATTGAAAAACCTGTTTCAAATTCAGTAAAAGATGCAAATAAAATTTTGGCTGCTGTTATCTTAAATAAAAAAATAGCTCATGTTGGGCATATTGAGAGATTTAATCCTGCATTCATGGCATTTAACAACAAAAAAAGATCTCCTTTATTTATTGAATGCCATAGATTAGCTGAAGCTAATAATCGTAGCATGGATATCTCTGTAGTACTTGATTTAATGATCCATGATATTGACTTAGTTTTACAATTAATTAATTCTCCAATTGATGATATTATAGCAGATGGTGTAAATATTGTTTCAAATAGTATCGATTTAGCAAATGTAAAATTAATTTTTAAGAATGGTTGCGTCGTAAATTTAACGGCTAGTAGGATTTCAAATAAAAATATGAGAAAAATGAGAATATTTGAAACAAAATCATACAGTAGCTTAGACTTGATGAAAAAGAAATTTGTTGAATATAATGCTATCATAAATGAATCTACAAAAAAAATGACTTTTAAGAATACTAAGCATATCATCATAGAAAATGATGCTTTAAGGCAAGAATTAAAAGATTTTTGTGACTGCATAGAATCTAAAAATATATCAACTACTAATTTATCATATTCTATCAAAGCATTAGAAATTGCAAAAAAAATTAATCATATTATTCAATCTAAACACAAATAATGAATATCTTTATTTTAGCAGGCGAACCTTCGGGAGATGAATATGGGGCAAAAATAATTAAAAATATATTATCAATAAATCCAGAAGTTAATTTTTTTGGGATAGGTGGTTCTTTAATGGAAAAAGAGGGATTACAATCAATGGTAAATTTTAATAAAATGTCCGTTATGGGTTTTATAGAAATTATTAAAACTCTCCCATTTTTTCTGTCTCTAGAAAAAAGAATAATAAAAAATATTCAAGAAAAAAAACCAGACAAAATAATTTTAATAGACTATCCTGGTTTAAACTTAAGGCTCTGTAAAAAAATAAAAGAAAATGTAAAAACACAAATTTATTATTATATCAGCCCACAAGTTTGGGCGTGGAAAGAAAAAAGGATTGAAACTATTAAAAAGTATGTTGATAAAATGATTGTGATTTTTGATTTTGAAAGAAATTGGTATAATAAAAAAAATATAAATGTTGAATATTTTGGCCATCCCTTTTTAGATGTTTGGGAAAAAAATAATACTCAAAATTTTATAGATAATAATAATATTAATAGCTCAAAACCTATCTTAACGTTATTCCCTGGCAGTAGAGAACAAGAAGTTAATAAACATCTAACCATTATGATTGAGGCTGCTTTGATTGTAAAAAAAAATACACCTGATTTGCAAATAATTATTGGTTTGCATCAAAATATTCAATTAAATAACATCAATATTAGTAATGATATTATAATTATTAGACAAGACACATTAAAAGCATTAGAAATTGCTGATGGCGCTATTATAGCATCAGGAACTGCTACTCTTCAATCTGCTATTATGAATACACCTGCAATAGTAATCTATAAAATGAATAAGTTGTCATGGCTCCTAGCTAAAAATTATGTAAAGGTAAGGTTTGCAAGTATTGTAAATATTATCGCAAATCAAGAAGTTTTTCCAGAGCTATTACAAGAAAAAGCAACCTCAAAGAATATGGCAGATAAAATGATGAAAATTATAAATGATGAAAATTATAATAATCATATAAAAAAACAACTGAAGGCTTTACAAAAAACTATAGGTGAAGCAGGGGCATCAAAAAAAATTGCAAAATTTATATTAAAATCATGAAAAAAAAACTAATTAAAATTATAGGTTACTTATTTATTAATTTAATTAATAAAACAAATAAATTTGAAGTATTTGGAGAAACTAATTTTAAAAACGCCCAGAAAAAAAATCAACCAATTATGTTGTGTGTATGGCACGGGAGAATGCTATTTCCTATTTTGTATGTTATTAAACAAAAAATTGCAGCATGGGCAATTGCGAGTCCTCACAATGATGGTGACGCTATGGCTCAAATTTTAAAGATGTGTGGTAATATTAATATCATTAAAGGGTCAAGTAATAAGAAATCACAAAATGTTATTGATTCAATTCACTCAATATATAAAACAGATCCAAATGCCATCATTGCTATAACTAATGATGGGCCAAAAGGTCCAATGCATATAGCAAAAAGTAAATCTCTTGAAATTGCTAAAAAATTTGATGCGCAAATTATTACAATTACTGGCGATTCTACTAAAAAGTGGACGTTTAATTCTTGGGATAAATTTCATTTACCTAAACCTTTTGGTAAAATAGTGATTAATATTGCACCCGTATTTGAATATAAAAATAAACAAGAGCTAGTTCGTGATGTTTCTGAGTATATGAATTTTTATGAAAATGATGCTTCAAAAAAAATAAGGTTATAAAAAAATGATGAAAATAAAAAGTTTCGATTTAGTCCCTAATGGAATTGCTTTTTTATGGCAGGATGGAAGTGACTCATTAATATTATATCCTAAATTACGGAACGCGTGTCCTTGTGCATACTGTTCTGGAGAAACAGATGTTTTTGGTAATGTTTATATTGGAGAGGGGATCAGAAAAACTGAACTTGCATTTGAAGTAGATAAAATTGAAATGGTAGGACATTATGCGATTCGCATCTATTGGAAAGATAATCATAATAGTGGAATCTATCCATTTTCTCTATTAAAGACATTAGGCAATGACTCCTAAAATTAAACATATTATTTGGGACTGGAACGGAACCCTTATTAATGATGCTTGGTTGTTTGTGGAGCTTATGAACGAAGAATTAAGTATACGTTCTTTACCACTTATTAATATTTCTGACTATAGAGAAAAATTTACTTTCCCTGTTAAAAGATATTATGAAAATCTGGGTTTTAATTTTAAAAATGAAAGTTTTAAAGAAGTTGGTTATAACTTTATTCAAAAATTTAAAAAAAGAAAGTTTGAAGCTCAACTTTTTCCAAAAAGTTTAGAAATTTTAGAATTTTCTCGCACAATGATGATTGGCCAATCTATTGTTTCAGCACAAGAGCATCTTCTTCTTAATAAAACTGTTAAATACTATAAAATTGATCATTTCTTTGACTCTATCTGTGGTATAGAGCATTATTATGCAGATAATAAAATAAAAATCGCACGGGGTGTAAGAAAAAATATAAATTTTGATGATTGTGAAATTTTGATGATTGGTGATAGTGCTCATGATAGCGAGGTAGCACATTCTCTTAATATAAAATGTATTTTATTCTCTGGGGGGCATTATACAAAAAATAGATTATTAAAATATAACCACCCAATTATTGATAGCCATGATAAATTAAAAGAAATATTAATATAAATCTAAAATATTGGGATAATCAGTAAAAATACCATCTGCATTTAATGCTTGTGCTTTTTTAAAATCTTCTTTTTTATTTACCGTATAACAAAATAATTTTATATTATTATTTTGAATCCATAGTTCCATATTTTTGTTTATATATTGAATACTAGCATGAAATGAATCTGGCTGAATCTTATAATATGAATAATGCGTTATAAACCAAGGTTCTTTTGGGCATTGAGTCCATAAAATCCCTGTTTTAATTTTTTGTTTTAATCGCTTAACTTCAAATAATACAAAGGGATTAAATGAAGATATAGTAGTCTGTTCAATCATTCTATGATCATCTAAAAGCTTTATTATTTTAGAAACTATTTTATCATTTATTACACAATTTGATTTTATTTCTAAATAGAGCTGTTTGTTTTTTGGGATTATTGGTAAAATATCTTCAAGGGTTGGAATTGTAAATTCTGTATTTATATTCTGTAGTTGATTAAAAGTAAGATTTTTAATTATATTATATTTTTGGTTTAATTCATAGGTATGAAAATCATGATACACCGCTAAATGCTGATCTTGCGTGAATTGCACGTCCAGTTCAATTCCATCTACATTATTTGCAAAAGCAGCCTTAAATGATTTAAGGGTGTTTTCTCTAAATAATGAAGGTGCGCCCCTATGTCCTATAATCAACATACTATAAAATTATAGCAAAATAAAAAAAAATACTAAACAAATTTCTTGCTTTGTTTATCACTTTTAATCAACTTTATAACCCTTAAATTGTTAATAACTTGTTTATAAATTAAAAGTATGATTGAAAAAGACACATTTTGGCAGCAATGCCTTGAAAAAATTAGAGCCAAACTTACAACACAAGCCTATGAAACATGGTTTAGTGATGTTATGATTATTAGCCTGCATGATGAAGAAATTAATCTACAGGTGCCTAATAAATTTCACTATGAGTGGCTTGAGTCTAAATACAGACATTTAATTGATGAAACTATTATAGATATTGGTGAACATCCTAGAATTGTAAATTATAGTGTTATGATCAGCAATAAACAAGTAGATGATATTCCAAAATTTAATGATCATGATATGATTCCTCCTATAAAGTATAAAAAAAATAGTCAGCTAAATGAACGTTATAACTTTATGGCTTTTGTTGAAGGGAAAGGAAACCAATTTGCAAAAGCTGCAGCTTTATCAGTAGCTGAGAATCCTGGCCAAACACCATTTAATCCATTGTTAATTTATAGTCCTCCGGGATTAGGGAAAACGCATTTACTCCAATCTATTGGTAATTTGATGGCGAATAATAAACCAAATCATAAATTAATTTACATAACGGGCGAACGTTTTATGTTTGATTTTATAAACTCTATTCAAAAAAATCAAACCACTGAGTTCTCTAAAAGGTATCGTGATGTGGACTTGCTTTTAGTTGATGATGCTCAATTTTTTAAAAACAAAGAACAAACCCAAGAACAGTTTTTTCATTTATTTAATCATTTATATCAAAATGGTAAACAAATTATTTTAACTTCCGATAAACACCCAAACCAAATGGAAGGCTTCCAAGAAAGATTGATATCAAGATTCCAATCTGGCCTTGTTATTGATATACAACCCCCTGATTTAGAAACTAGGATTGCTATATTAATGAATAAAGTTGAGCATGACCAATTAGAAATACCTTATGAAGTGATGGAATTTATAGCTTCAAATATTCAAGGTGATATACGAACCCTAGAAGGTGCAATGGTTAATTTACTGGCTTTGTCCTCCTTAAAAAAAGAAGATATTAATCTATCATTAGCAAAAATGGTTCTTGAAAAACATATTGGTAAAACAAAAATGAATAAAATAAATGTACAACAAATTATTCAGTCAGTTTCTAGAACAATGAATATTAAAGAAAAAGATATATTAAGTAAAAGTCGAAGCATGGATATTGCTTTAGCAAGACAAGTCTGTATGTATATTGCAAAAGAAATAATTAATATATCATTAGCCAATATTGGTAAACAAATTGGGAAAAGAGACCATTCTACTGTAATCCATGCATATAATAGTATTGCAAAAAAGATAGAAAAAGATGTAGAATTAAAAAAAATAATATCACAAATTATAGATGATATTCAAAGTTAGGGGGGGCTGTGCAAAATCATATACTAATAATTGATGATGATTTATCATTAACTGAATTAATTAAAAAATTTTTAGAAAATCATAAATTTAAGGTTTCATCTTTTGACCATCCAACAAAGGCTTTAAACGGACTTGATAAAAAACATGATTATGATTTGATTATCTTAGATATCATGTTGCCAGAAATTGATGGCTTTCAAGTATTGCGCAAGATTAGACGAAACTCTACAATCCCAATCATTATGCTTACTGCTAGAGGTGAAGTATCTGATCGGGTGGTTGGTCTGGAATTAGGCGCTGATGATTATCTACCTAAACCCTTTGAGCCAGAAGAATTAATTGCAAGAATTCAATCAATTTTAAGAAGGACCAAACATCCAGAGGCTATGGTTGATAAAATAATATATGAACATCTAACTATTGATAAATTAACTCAGGAAGTATCTCTTAATAATATCCCACTTCGCTTGTCTACAACTGAATTTGAAGCTTTATTAATCTTTGCAGAAAATGGTGGTGAAGTATTAGATAGAGACTTTTTAGTAGAAAATTTACGAGGGATTACATGGCAATCGTATGATAGATCAATAGATGTTTTAGTTAGCCGATTAAGAACAAAACTCAATAAATTGGATCCAAATACAGAATATATTAAAACTATTCATGGGATTGGGTATAAGTTTATAGACCGGATAAAACAATAAAAAATAAACTATCAAGTTTTGCTATTAGGTCGTTTAGGCTCTCTCTATTTCAAAATATTGCGCTAGTAATATTATTATTTAGTATTATTACATACATACTTTCTACTGTTATGGAATCTTCCCAATATGATAAGCAAGATGCAATGTATGAATATCAAAATTTAATGCTGCATCAAATAATGGTGGAAGGTTGGGTCCCCTTTATGAAAGATAGCGCTAATAAAATAGATATTACAGAGCACTTAAAAACACAAATTAAGGAGGATTTAGATCGATTAAACATGAGGTGCTTTATTGGGTTATATGATGATAAGTATCAAAATAATATTTTAGATTTTGATTCTCTTGGGTTTGTAGAAGATTCACTAATAAATAAGTGGGGCAATACAAATTTAAAAGTAATTAAAAATAACATCTCTATTGCCCATACTTTTGATTATACGTTGTATAGAAGTTATAGTGACACTTTTTATCTTGTGGATAGTTTATTAGAAATCAGTCAAAATCCATTATATATATCATATGGTG